>ERZ1292642.1305-Hain-H14-01um-R1-1305-length-12008-cov-6_pt1 | contig 12008 bp, 29 predicted proteins | sample MGYA00564403_ERZ1292642 | MGnify/ENA primary metagenome ERZ1292642 (study PRJEB36523, sample SAMEA6512643) | groundwater metagenome | collected 2019-01-09 | study: AquaDiva: Metagenomics assemblies of 32 groundwater samples | reverse complement strand
GTCCCCAGGTCAGAGGGGGTGGGGGCGGGGAGGGTGCCCGGGTAACACAGTGTCACTGTTACTCAATGTCACATCAGCGTGAGCTGCACCGTTGTTGCGTCAGGGATGGATCCGCGGAGCGCGGCCAAGCTTGCCGGCCGTGTCGTTCGCGAAGCCCCCGGTCCTGTTCGAGCAGGCCGGGGCTACTTGGTGTCTGGTTTAGATGCGGTGTGCAGCCTTGCCGCCAGCTCGGCCATTGCAGAGTTGGTGACTGGGTCCGAGGTATCCGGTCCGGTCGTCGTTGTGGTCCAGTGCCCACGCTTGGGCTGGTTGGATGCGCTGTCCGCATCGTGCGCAGCAGACCTGGCCAGCCTCGACCCTGGGTTTCCACCGTCGCCGTAGCCGGTCGTGGTCCGCGTCGTATCCCCTGGCCCGCCGGCTACCGCGCTGCCGCTCGTGCTCGGCTTGGTCGTGGGTGCAGAAGCGGGTGCCCACCTCGACCAGTTCGGGGCAGCCGATGCGGGAGCAGGTCTTCATGGCCATGCGCGCTCACCTGCTGGTGCGTGGCGTGGTGGCGTGGGCGGGGTTGAGTGGCTGGTGCCCGTATGGCCTGCCTGCCCGAGGTCGGCGCGGTGCGTTGACCATGCGCTCACCTGCCGTTGCGTAACCCTGGGTGGGTGGACCATGCCAGCAGGGCGGCTGCTGGCATGGCGCTTCCCCCAAGTATCCAACCCCTGGATACCCAACAGCCCCGACCGTGAGACGGTCAGGGCTGAGGTATGCGGCCTGCCGAAGCGGGGCTTCGGACAGACTGGTGAACTCCGGATGCAGCCTACCTCGATCACCGATCTTGTCAACCACCGTTGCTACGACACGCCTACGAACGCCACCAGACCAGGCGTAACCAGCGATGGCGCCCACCATGGCAGGCGGGCCAGCCGCTACCCGTGCAGCGCAGGGTGTCATACCAGCGAACGGAACAGCGGGGCATCACACCACGCCCTCCGGTGCCCACTCCGCCCGGTATCCGGGCTGGTCGCCGTACAGCGCGTGAGCCAGGACCATGATGGCGCGCGTCTCCTGCGCCTCCCAACTGAAGCTGTCGATGATCGTGCGCAGTGCGCCAGTGAGGGCCAGCATGCGCCGCGGCTGGATCTGGTTACTCATGCTGCGTCTCCTTGGGTGGTTGCCTGTTCCCTGCGCCTAGCCCGTTTGGCCTGCGCTTCCGCCTGCCGTGCCTTCTCCGCCACGGCCATGTCGAGGACGTCGCCCACGTAGTGCAGCCGCTCCCGGTGCACGCCCTCCGGCGGTTCCACCCAGTCCGCGACGATGCCGGCGTCGGTGCGCCAGTAGGAGCGCAGCAACCCGGTGGACAGCCCCCGCGCCGCCCACGACCGGATGGTTTTGACGTTGAGCCCGTAGGCGTCGGCGATGTCCCTGGCCGAGAAGGCATGCGCCCTGACCTCCCCGTCCAGCCAGGCCCGGCGTGCGTCGGTGTCGACGGTGGCCCCGCAGGTGCGGCACGTCCCGGTGCGGGCGGTCGACCCGTCGCGGTGGACCCGTGCGTACACGTCGCCGGGGCAGGGGTCGATGCGGGTGATCCCGGGCTGGAGTTCGGTGGCGTGCTCGTACCCGCACACACCCAGGTACCTGGACTCCTGCGGGCCCCGTACTAGGGAGCGGAGCACCCGCGCGCAGCGATCAATTTCGGACAGCAGCGGCTTGATCTCGTCCTCGTCGCGGTGCCGTGCCCACTCGAGCTGCGTGCTCAGGAACCGCGCAGCGACAACGATCGGGTCCCCGGTCATCGGAGCTCCGGGACTCGCGAGGCGGGCAGGACGAACCCGCAGATCTGGCAGCGGAAGTACAGGGCTTCGACCCCGACGTCCCGACCGCTCGAGGACTGGGCGGCGACGGCAGCGCGGTAGAGGCGCATGCGGTTCTCTGTGGTCGGCCCGTACGAGACGGCCTGGTTCACGGCCGCCAGGTCGCCGGTGAGCGGCTCACCGTCTTCGCCCCTGGGCGTTGCCTCGTAGGCCGCATCGGCGAACGTGCCGGCGAGGTGGTGGCTCGGGTGGACGACGGGCGGCATCGACTGTGGGCACATCGGCCCCTGGTCGCCGGAGCGGAGGTCGATCAGTCCGGTGCTCGTGATCTTCATCCGAGGGTCCCGCCTGGGGCAAGGCCGGGTTGCGCCTGCTCGACTCGTGCCCAGTAGGCGTTGTCGGCGTTGAGCAGGGCGTAGATGCGTTCGGCGAGAGCCCGGTCTCCGTTGACGGCGACGACGGCGAGGTGGGCTCCGTGGGGTGGGTCCTCCCAGACCATGGTGACGCCGTGGTGGGGGATGGTGCGGCAGGTCATGCGGTCCTCCTGGTCAGGCCGGGGATGTCGATCCCGCGCTCCTCGGCGATGTCCCGTGCCCGGGTCGTGAGCGCGTTCTGGATGGCGTCGAGGCGTGCCCCAGCCTGGAGGTTCAGTTCCATGCGGGGTCCGGGTTTGCCCGTGTGGCCCACGGTGGTCACTTGCCGGGACTGCCCGTAGGCGATCATCCGGGCGATGGGAATCAGGTTCTGGATCTCGGCGAGGTTCGTGGCGGCTTTGCGGGTTTCGTCCATGCACGCCTTCCCGTCCGGGGTGGGCTTGCGGCAGACCACGCACAGGGAGGCGCTCATGGCTCGATCACCCGCCCGTCGTCCGACACGCAGACGGTGCCCTTGTAGACCCCGACGGAGTTCCCCCCGGCCAGGTCGCATTGGTGCCGGGCGTAGCCGAACGCAGCGAGCCCGCACACCACGGAGGCGGCCAGCATCGCGGCGCACACCACGACCAATCGCCAGTTCACGTGTCCTCCCGGTCGGTTCGGACGATCAGCAGCAGCCGCCCGTCAGGGTGGTGGAGCTGGTGCACGTCGGTGTCGACGTTGCGCAACTGCGTGGGTGGCCCCATGCCGTGCTCGCGGGCTACCGGGTCGATGTGCAGCGCCCAGAACAGTTCGGTGTTCAGCTCGGCACTGCTGGCGTGGATCACTGCGGGCTCGCTCACAGGACCACCCCGTGGCGTGGGCAGGCGCGCCCGGAGCCGTCGCAGATGCAGCCGGGTCCGAGCGGCGGCGGTTTGGGTCCGCGTGCCCGCCGTCCGTGGTGGACGACGCAGCCCGGGTCGGGTCCAGCCTTCGTGCAGGAGCATGAGTCGCCGACCAGGTCACAGTCCGGCGGGCACCCGGCGCATATGCCGGCGCATGGCCCGCTCTCGTCGTCGTCGTTGAGCCGTGAGCTACCCCTGGTGGCCCTGGCCTGCGAGACAACCTCTCGGATGCCCTCCCGGAGCGCTTTCGGGCCTCGGTAGTCGTCGAGGATGCGGTCGATGGCGTCGAGCGTCTCGGCCTCGCCGTTGAGCCGGGTGCACATCCACTCGGCTTCCTGTTCGGGTGTGCGCCCGTCGAATCCTCTGACGACGACGGCGGCGAGGTGGCCTCGGTCGCAGTCGTGGTCTTGCCGGTCGCAGCGGTACCCGTCGCCTTCGCGGACGATGGTGACGCCGTGGCTACCGCCGGCTCGGTAGGTGGTCATCGCGTCTCCTTGACGTGCCAGGTGCGAACGCTGGCGAGGGGGATGCTCGCGACGTGGTCGGGTCCCCGGCTGGCGTTGTTGCCCATGTACAGCGACAGGACACCGTCATCGACCTGGATAGCTTCGTGGCGTAGGGCGTATCCGCCTACGGCGTAGGTCTCGGTTCGGCCGTCGACCCATTCGACGGAGACGCTGGCCCAGAACGTGCTCATCGGCCGCACCTCAGGCACATTTCGCCGACCGGGTTCCAGCTCCAGGGGTCGTCACAGTCGTGGCCGCGCGGCTCCTCGGGCTCCTCGCCGGGCTCTGGACAGGTGCAAGCCATCGGCAGCCCGGCATCGCATGACCCGCATAGCGTTTTTGCGGGCACAGAATCCGGATTCCCATCCGGGCCTACCAACGGGCCATGCTCGGGCGCTGACGGCGCTAGGGGACGGGCGGACGGGGCATCTGGGTTTCTCATCGGAGTCCCCTCAGAGAGACGTAGACGCGGCGGGAGTACGCGGCGTTCGCGGCGAGGCACCGATGGCAGGCGTCCTCGCCTGCGGTGCGGTGCGCGATGTACCCGCTGCGGGTGCCACACCGGTCGGGCGGCGGCTCGGCCGGGCGTTTGGTGAGCATCCGGGCGCGTTCAGCGGGGGTCGCCGCACCCCAGATCCCCACGGTCTGCCCGGTGTCCAGCGCCCACTCCAGGCATTCCCGGCGGCGAGGGCAGCCCCGGCACAGCCGTTTCGCGGCGGCCTCCCGGGCGGCGTTGCCCGGATCTTTCTGCCGGCTGAAGAACAACTCCGGGTCGGCGGTCCGGCAGGCCAGGGTCTTGTCACCGGCGAACGGCGGGTAGGCGTACGCGCTGGCCGGGTCCGGCTTGACGTAGGTCACGGCGTCTCCTGGCTGGTCGGGCGCTTGCGATGCAGTCGGCCAGCTTCGCCGAGCAGGGCTTTCGCGTGCTGCTCGCGTCTCTCGTCGTCTTCCCACCAAGCCCCGGCCGGTGGGTGCTTCGACGCCTGCCAGTACTCGACGGGCCGCATGTGCGGGTCGAAGTCCGGGTTCGGTTCGGCGGTGACCTGCCGGACGTACGCGGTGTGCTCGCGGCGCCACTGCTCGCGGCGGGGGTGCAGATCTTCGGCGCTGCCGTCGGGCAGGGTGTCGCGGACCTGGTGGACGAAGTCCTGGATCTCGGCTTTGCGGTCGGTGAGCGGGCCGGCGGCAGCCGCGTAGGCATCCAACTCGCCGCGCCGCTCGGCCTCGAGTTCGCGCTGTTGGCGTTCGCGGCGCACGTCGACGGCGTAGCGGCGGATGTGGGCGGCCGCCAGGTACTCCGTGCTGGCCCGGTGGTGCAGGGTGACGGCTTGCAGGCAGTCGTGGACGTTCAGGTCGCCGAGCGCTTCGTGCCAGGCCAACACGTTGGCGGGCCCAACGGTCCGGTTGTCGAACCCGGCCGCCTTGGCGAGCACGGCGCCGGTCTCTTCGAGGTTCATCGCTCGATCGCCTTTCGGGCGGCTTCGGCTTGGAGGTGGGCGCCGACGGCGAGGGCGTCGGCGACGCGCTGATCGGTGGTGGAGGGGCGGCCGGCGGAGAAGGCGACGACGTTCGACGGCCGGGAGTTCATGACCTGGTTCACGAAGCTCGGCAGGGTTTTGGGATTCGAGCCCCGCGCTTGCCACAGGTGGAGTCCGCGTTCGATGTCCGCGGTGTCCGTTCCGTCCCGGATCATTTCGGCCACGAGGCGGCCGACGTCATCGACGACCCGGCCCGGTGGCCGCCGGTTGCAGCCGAGCATCCAGGTCCGGACGAGTTGCTCGGCTCGGCCCGGGTCGCCCTCGGGTTCGGCCGGCGGCGCGGCGCGGCGCGCGGGGGGTCGGGGGGGTTCGGCGGGATCCGCTTGCGGATCCGCGCCGTCTGTCTCTGTCTCTGTCTCTGTCTCTGTCTCTGTCTCTGTCTCTGTCTCTGTGGAGTCCGGTCGGACTCCTTCCCCGGATCCGGTAGCGGATCCGCTACCGGATGGCTCATCGGCGCACAGACGGCACTTCGGATTGCGCTCGCCGGTCTCGATATGCCACCTTTTGTGATTCGCCCTCAGCGACGATTCTTCGGCTTCCCGACGGTCGCGCTCTATCTGTGACCTGGACTTATTCCGTTTCAGCCACGCCCCGATGACGAACATCTGCGCCGCGTCGTCCCGGACGAGAAGGCCTGCGTCGACCAGCTCGGCGAGGGCCCTGTCTGCGCGCGTCGCCGACTCGGGCGCCATCAGCTTGCGGAGCTTCGCCCGCGAAAATCTGCCATCGTTAAGAAGCTTTTTTGCAGCGCAGCACGCATCGACGTACAGAAGACGCGCGCTTCTGCTCACTTCGTCAAACTTTTCGTCATCGGCGTAGTGAACTGAGAGCTGAATATGGAGCTCCCCGCGGGCCATCAGACACCCCCCAAAGCGGCGCGATCCATCGACGCACCGCACCCCTCTATGCCGTCAGCCACTGTCATTTCCTTGCTCTCGGGTCGTACCTGATCAGTTCCGGTCTCTCTCAGTGGGTGCGCGTCATGCGGCCACCCGCCGTGCCCGGGTCCGGTTGCTGACCACCCGGCGCTCGCTGATCCCGAGCACGTCGGCGATCTCCTCAGCCGTCCGCCGTTGGCGGGTGAGGATGTCCACGGCCATGCGCCTCTCGCGCGGAGTCAGGTCGATCCGCTCCCCGCCGGTAGCCCTCCAGACCTTGGCCTCGTCGACCACGGCACAGCGCGGACCACTGAGTTTCGGGCGATCGGCTGGGTCGTCGATGTCTTCCCAGGCCCCGGGGGGTGCCCAGCCCCGCGCGGCCGCCATCCTGCGGGCCCGGTCGTGCTCCCGCCCCTCGGGCCGGACGTCCCAGAGTTCGGAGAAAATGTCGCGGGTCGCGCGGGCGACCAGGGCGGTGCATCGGGTGCCGCGGCTGACGAGCCGGTACGCGGCGTCCTCGTGCATCGGGAGCCGCCGGCCGAGGTCCCGCACCGTGTGCCCCTGTGCGACCAGGGCGCGCAGTTTGCGCAGCGTGCAGGTCGCGTCGACCGAGGCGGCATCGGCGACGTTGTCGAGGGTGGGCTGTACCGCGAGGATCGCGGCGGCGGTCTCTGGCCGCACGTGCGGCGGCGGCTGGGTACTTCCGGGGCGGGGCCGGAGAATCGTGTTTACGGTGGCTTCGTGCAGCCCGGACAGCTTCGCCACCTGGGCACGGCCGATGCCGTGCTTGCGCAGGTGTAACAGGTGCTGGCGGACCGGCTCAGCGTCCACCCACGGTGCCCAGACGCCATATGCGATCTTGCGAGTTCGGTTGCGGGCCCAAGCGGATTCGGCGACCCTGCAGGCGAAGCAGTCGCATCCGGCGCTTTTCCCTGCGGTGCTGCCGTGCCGCGGGTCGTCGGCGGGTAGGTCGGTGGTGGCCACTAGTCCTCCTTCCCCCCGTAGCGCTGGCGGTGGGCGGCCTGCTCCGGCACCACGGGCAGGGTGTGGTGGGCGTCGCCGGGCTCCCCGATCAGCCCGCAGAGGCAGACGCGCCGGCCACGCAGGTCTGCGGGGTGCGGCAGGGCCGGGTCGGTCTGGAAGATCCCCCCGCAGCGCCGGGCGGTGGCCGCAACGGGCTTGGCCTTGGTCACGGCCCCTCCCCTCCGGTGTCCTCGCCGAGGACCCAGCAGGGTGCGCACAGCCACAGGGGGTGCCGTGCCCCGTTGACCTCGACAACCCGGGCGTAGGGGCGTCCGACGATGGGTTTCCCGCAGGCGGGGCATACGGGCCGGTCGGGGTCGGCTTCGTCGCGGGCGTGGCGGGCGACGGCGACGATGAGGTCCATCCCTGCTGGTCCGAGCGCGTCGCGTAGGGCGGCGGCGGCGGTGTTCTGTTCGGTTTCGGTGAGGTCGCGCCACACCTCGGCGAGGCGGGTCATGGCGTCTCCCACGGGAAGCTGCCCGGTCGCCGCGGGTGTGCCGCTTCCTCGCGGCTCAGCTCGCGGTAGTGCCGGTCCCGCACCCAGGGCCGGTCGTCGATCCCGCCGATGCCGCAGCAGGGCGACGTCCAAACGGAGCAGTCGGTGTATCGACCTGTGACCTGCACGTGGGTAAGGCTGTAGACCGATCCGCAGTGCAGGCACCGGACCGGGTACATCATTTCGGCGACCGGGGGCTGCGCGATCCTCCAGGGCTTATCGGTCACGACTGCCACGCCTTCCTGATGGCCGGTTCCGGACATCCGCCGAGGCAGACGAAGGTCAGTTGCCCCTGGATCTCCCAGCGCGGGTTACCGAACCTGTCGGCCAGCTTGGTGCGGCACCGCGCGCAGTCCGGGGCGATGAACACCTCGAGCGCCTGGCCGGGGCCGATCTTGTCGGCGATGCGGTACTGGTGGGCTCCGAGCGGGCGGCTAGTCATCGGTCTCACTCCAGGTCCGGCGGTCGGCGCGCAGCAGGTCCAGTTCGGTGTTCGCGCTGGCCAGTTCGGCGCGGGCGGTGTAGGTGGCCCGCATCCACTGGGCGGCGTTCTCGGTCGCCTGGTCCCGCCTGGCCTGCGCTTCGGCGAGCTGAGCGGTTCTCTCGATCAGGAGTTTCCGGGTGGCCGCGAGCGTGGTCGCCGCCAGTGCTGCCCGGTCGCGTACCGATTTGGGTTGCCCGGTTCGGGCGGCGTCGCGTTGCTGGTTCGCGCTGACGATGGACGCGGTCACCTGGTCCAGTCGCTGGCTGGCCTCACGGACGGCCGGGTCGGTGGCCTCCAGTTCGGCGAGGCCGCGTTCCAGCCGGTCCAGGCCGGCGGCGTTGGAGGCGCGCTGGATGTCGGGTGCGTACCGGGAGCAGTCGCAGTCGCGGCAGGCGTACGCCCGGCCCCGGTGATCGCCGGGCTGGTGGGTGCATTCGCACACGTACTCGGTGGTCACGACGCACGCCAATGCGGGCTGACGTGGCCCGCTTTGACGGCCTGGCGGGTCGCCTTCCTCGGTGCCTTCTTGGCGTAGTCGGCCAGCGCCTCGGGGTCGGCGAGGATGTCCACACCGGGTGCAGGAACGACGACCTCGGGCACGCGGCAGCAGCCGCAACCCCGGCCGAGCCACTGCTCGGTGTCGGTTGGCGCGTACCTCCCGGCGTCAGCGATGTGTGAGCGGTAGCCGCTGCCGTTAGCACCCCACCAGCACTTGTGGTGGTTTGACCAGATCAGCACAGAGGTCATGTCGTCTCCTCGGGGGCGAAGGTTTTGCAGTCACAGGTGGACGCGGAACACGCCCCGCGTACCCGGGTGGTGTCGTGCGGCTTGTGGAGCGTGTCGAGCTGCCCGCAGGTGCACCGGACCGGTTCGGTCGGCATCTGCCCGGTCGCGGCCCCCGGGTCGGCGCGGCTCATCGGCGTGCCACCTGTTCGGGACGCCCGGCCGCTGCCCACTGGTCCAGCCAGCAGCCCCTGCAGACCCAGGTGCGGTACCCGTTCGGCAGGTCCAGGGCGTAGACCTCGAGCATGTACGAGCCGTGGCCCTCGCACAGTTCCTGCAGGAGTCGGGGCCGCGTCTCCCATGGGTCGTCGGCGGTCATGACGCCTCACCGGCCTGTTTCGCGTCCCGCCGGTCGAGGTACGTGGCGACCAGGAACGTCGCCGAGCCCACGGTCAGGGACAGGCAGAACAGCACCCACGGCCAGGACTCGGTCACGGCGGCGAAGACCAGCCCTGCCCCGGCGGCGGCCAGCACGAGCGCCAGGGCGATCACGGCGTCACCACCGGGCTAGCTTCGATCGTGAACGTCCCGCCGGTGCGCATACCGCAGAAGATCCAGCCGCTGCGCATGTCCTCCTCGAACTCGACCGAGACGGCGTGCGACCGGAGGAACGGCTCGGCGTGCGAAAGGATCAGGTCGCCGAGGTGGTTCGGTCCGTCCGCAGTAGCGACCAGATCAGGCGCATTGCGTTCGCGGCCGATGCGGTCGAAGGTCACCCGGTAGGCGAGTGCGGCGTCATTCGGGGCGGTCATGACGCCACATTCCGGGCGTCACGGCGCTCGATCAGCTTGGCAATGACCAGGTCGGCGTCTGCCCGGGTCAGGTCCGAGGACGACTCGACCCGCTCACCGATGAACCTTGAGATGACGTCGAGCCGGGTTGCCCGGTCGGCGTCGGAGTTGTTGTCGAAGCCCAGCTCAGCCCACAGGGCGAACATGTGCCGCCGCTGCTTGTCGTCGATCATCTCGGTGTGCGCCGAGTCCGGCACCTCGGTCGGGGCCGCGTCCAGTTCGGCGACGGTCAGCCGGCGGGCCGCCGGAGCGGGCACGGCGGGCTCGAAGTCGCCGATCTCCTCCGCCGCGTACGGCATCCCCATGATCGCGTCGGCCCCGATCCACCGGCACACCTCGGCGGTGGCACGGGCGCACAGCATCTGCGCGATGTTGGTCTTGTACATCGCGTTGGTCTTGTACTGGGCAAGCTTCTGCGCGCGGGGGATGTCCCAGATGGACGTCTGCCACTCGGTGTCGCCCTTACGACGGCCGTCGACCACGGCGCGTTCATCGGTGGACTCAACGATGCGGACCTCGTGCCCGGCGGCCTGGACAACGGCGCGCAACGTCATTGCCTTCGGCGCCGGTGTTCCTGAGATGTTGTCGAACGCTCGCAGGCTGGCCATCGGGGAGAACCCGAGTTCGGCGCCGGCGAGGATTGCGGCGGCGGCCTCGGCCGGTTTCCCCCGGTACGCGGACGGGGCCATGGTGGTCGAGCAGACCCGCTCGGCGTAGATGGCGGCGGCCTCGGCCTGCCTCGCCCACAGGACAAGGTCGGTGCCGGGGGCAGCGGCCTGGTCGGGCACGGCGACGGCGTTGGGCTGGTGGATCGCAAGCTCGGTCATCAGAACGGGCACTCCTCTTGGATTTCCTTGCGGCACTTCTGGATTTGGTCCATGGCGCGTTTCGCGGTCATCTGCGCCATCTCGGCGGCGTCGCCGGTCAGGCGGTCTGGCTCGCTCGCGCGGACCGTGATGGTCACGTGCACACGGACCCGGCGGTCCGGGTCGGTGACCGTGGACTCGAACAGCCACGGCGAGCGGTTGAACTCGTCGGTCAGGTCTTCCATCACCACTCCTCCGTCCGCACCCATGCGGGCAGGTCAATGTCGGTGATCTCGTCCAGCGGGTATCCGGGCCAGACGCCGGCCTCGCAGCAGTCCCGGTAGATCTGCAGCGCCTCGGCGCATTTCCGGTCGCCCCAGGCCACGGCCCGCTCTTTCAGTTGCGTGACGTGCACGAGGTAGGGCGGCTCTTTCTCGACAGCGACGAACGTGAAGAACGGGTCGACGTCGGGGAATCGCGCGCGGAATCCGCGCAGGTAGAACGGCTCCTGGATGGCGTAGCCGTGGTTGTATGCGGCTTTCGACTGGGCGTCGGCGTCCGCGGACTCGGCCGTTTTCAGGTCGACGATCCCGTCCGGGCGTAGCCAGTCGACCTTGCAGCGGCACAGCACACCGGTGTCCGGGTCTTCCCAGATCAGGGTCTGTTCGGGCTGGCCCCGGGTGAACAGCTTCGCGGCGAGCGGGTGGTTCTCAACCGCTTCGGCCATGAGCCGGGCGGCGAGGTAGTCGGACGGCCTTAACGGCACCATGCCTTCGGCGCGCAGGGCGGCGACTTTGGCTTTGTCGTCGGCCTTCTGCCACGCCTCCGGGTTTGCGCCGGTGCCGGCGAACAGCACCAGTTCCGGGCCGGAGCCGAGCACGAGGGTGTGGACGGCGTGCCCCAGGTCGTACTCCCGTTTGGTCTCGACCAGGCCGGCGTCGGCCTTGTAGCGGAACCGGGCTGGCCCGCCGGGTTTGATCAGTTCCCGGACGCCGGTCGAGGACAGGCTGACCCGGGCCAGCTCGGAGCCGAAGTACTCGGCGTCGGTGAGCTGGTGGACACCGGGCGCGGGGACGGTCAGCAGGCCGGTCATGGCGTCTCGTCGTTCAGCGCGCTGAGCAGGGCGTCGGCTTCGGCGTCGGTCCGCTGCTGCAGCGAAATCACGATCGCGGTGAGCCGGTCGTCGATGAGGAGCCCGCCTTCGTGGCGGGGTTTGTCGTCGAGGTTGTCGCGGAGCCCGTCCCACAGCCGGTCCACCCACTGCTCGACGACGGCTTGCGGTTCGCCGAGTTTCATGGCGACGGCCAGTGACGCCCCGTCGTGTACGGCCTGGTCGAGGACTTTCCGGACGGCGGTGTTCTGCCGTTCGGCGGCCCGCGCCTCTTCCGGGGTCCGGTATTCGGGCGCGCTCATGACGCACCGACTACGGACTGGACGTGGTACTGAGCGAGCGTGGCCAAGCGCGATCTGCCCGGCAGCGTCGGGCTGTCGTAGGCCACGACCAGCTCGACGTCGGGCATTCCCCAGCTACGCGACCACGACGAGTCCGGTTTCCGGGTGACGGCCACAACGGTTCCGGTTCCGCGCTCGTAAGCCGTCGGCCACCGGTGGCCGACGTGACGGACCCGCGCGCCTGGCTT
>ERZ1292642.316-Hain-H14-01um-R1-316-length-31556-cov-10_pt2 | contig 12015 bp, 22 predicted proteins | sample MGYA00564403_ERZ1292642 | MGnify/ENA primary metagenome ERZ1292642 (study PRJEB36523, sample SAMEA6512643) | groundwater metagenome | collected 2019-01-09 | study: AquaDiva: Metagenomics assemblies of 32 groundwater samples | reverse complement strand
TATCCCTTCTCACGCTGCGGCCCTATGCCGGGGTTTCACCCGGCGTGTGCATGGGACACCTCCTGGTGCGCTTCGCGCCTCTCAGTTACAAACCGCCCTAGACAAAATAACTGTTGTAGACTATACTACGAATGTGTATATTTGTAAAGACGCTTTTTACAGGAGGGCACTATGCCAACGCCAACGACGATTGCTGAATCGCGAGCCTTGCTGATAGCGCGATGCAAACGGCTCCTGGGGACAACCTCTCCAGAGATCTACACCGAAGAGCATCCAATCTCCAACACTGAAGAGCATCGGCTCCCTATCAGCGCTGCAACGTTACGCCGGTTTATGTTTGGCGGGCCGATTCGCGTTGAGAGCCTGGAGATCATCGAAAGGTGGGTGGAGCAACAAGAGCAACGGATGCAGGAGACTGCTCATGCCCATACTGCGCATCCAGGGACGTAAACACGGATATGTCGTCATGCAAAGTGCTTGCCTTGAAGATGCGCGGTTATCCTGGAAGGCACGAGGGATTCTTGCCTATCTGCTCAGTAAGCCCGATAACTGGACGCTGCAATTGAGTGATCTTGTGGCGCATTCTCGGCATGAAGGGCCGAAAGCCATACGTGCGGCGCTGAAAGAGCTTGTGGCGTGCGGATATGCACGCCTCCAAACCTTACGCAGTGAAACAGGAGGGAAATTTCTTGGGAGAGAGTATACGATTAGTGAAATAGCGATCCTCACCGACATCCCTCAAAGCGGAACTTCCGTAGAGAGGAAGTTCCGTAAAGCGGAACTTCCGCAAAAGGCAGCATTAGTATTACCTGAAGAAGAAGTAATACTTGAAGGAGAAGTAAAGAATGAAAAGATAACCACTCTGTCTGCTCAGTCTGCTCATGCAGAGATCCAATTACCGCTCTTGCCAGGGATTGAGAAAGTTACTGGCCTCTGGATCGTCGAGACCTACAACCGTGAAACGCCTCCCGACCATCCGAAGCATGATATACCCCTTCCCCCGCTGCGACAGATCACTGCCGACAAATATGCCAAGAACTTTCCAGACCCGTCCTTCTGGCATGCGGTCTTTGCTGAAGTAGGACGATCACCCTGGCTTCGTGGTCAGGTAGCCAGTAATGGGCATCGCCCCGTGAAGCGCAATCTATTCTGGATGCTCCAGGGTTCCCAAGACAAGACACAGGAAAATTGCGTGAAAGTGTATGAGGGAAATTATCGAGATGAGGCATCAACAGAGAATCAACAGACTCTGACGATGATCCAACGTATCAAGGAAGAACAACGCCAACGAAGGGAGCTTGAACGTGCTCAACGATAACCAGATACAATCTTTCAAGACGAAACTTGAAGACGTCCATGAAGTCTTTGAGGGCCGACCGATTTCAGAGCGCCGCTTAAAAGTCTATGTGGAGTTCCTGAGCAAGGGCCTCCCGAATCTGCGTGACAAGACTGAGCATTTTGCCGCACTGATGGCCGCCTGTGACTGCTGTATTGCGAAAGGGAGCAGCTTCCCCCTGATTCGTGACATTGCCTATGAGTGGGTACCCATGCCCTTTCGTCAGAATCAGGTACAGCTATGAGCGAGCACAACGGCACCTCCTACGCCCAGCACTTTGCTCCTGAACGCCTGACGACGGATTCCAGGACGATCCTCGAAGGCGTCAACGATGAAGACTTCTGCATCCTCCTTGCCTCTGTGGTGGGCCAGCCCGGCGCCGATGGTCTGGTCGATTTGCGGCTCCTGTATGAGCCCTGGATCCTTCGGCGCCTCAAGGTGATCCAACAGCGGGCGACGACCGCCTATTATGGGCTCTTCGTCACGCGTGGACGGATGGCGTTTGGGCGGGGATTCGTCTTGCACGATCTCGAATCGGCCATGGCGGCTGTGTCCTTCCCACCCGAAGACGCGCTCCTCGTCGATGGTGCGGCCACGGGCGATCTCGATGCCGATGCGTGGCAGGCTGAGCTATTGGATATCTATGACCACGGCCTTCCAGGAGGCCTCGTAACGGGATGGCCTACTGTGGATCGTCGGTATCGTGTCCGCCCGGGGGAGTTGACGATTGTTACGGGAGTGTCAAATCATCTGAAGGCGCTTGCGCTCGATACTCCGCTCCCTACGCCTGACGGATGGATATCCATGGGCGATGTCACGGTAGGGCAAATACTTTTTGATGAGCATGGGCTCCCATGCCAGGTGCTCGCTACAACGCCGGTGTATCATGGGCAACCCTGCTACGCAATAGAGTTTGACGATGGCACCGTCATTGTAGCTGACGCTGGGCATCAGTGGTTGACAACAACGACGCTGGCACGACGCAGCGCAAAAAGAGCCCATCTCAATGCGCGAGATATCCCAAGGGTACTCAAGCCTCGCGGAACTGACCAGACATACAAACGAACATTCCCCGCAGTGGTGACTACGGAAGATATCGCCTCGTCTGTACGAATAGGTAGAGATTACAACCATGCAGTTGCTGTCGCAGAGGCGCTTGAATGTTCGAAGCACGATCTCCCTATTTCCCCCTATGTTCTTGGCGCATGGCTTGGCGATGGAACATCCGATGTCGGAGGCATTACGACAGCCGACCAGGATATTCTGGATGAGATAATTGCATGTGGATATACAGTGACTAAATGGAAGGGGCGCTATCGCTATGGCATTGTTGGACTCACAACGCAACTGAGGCACCTTGGCGTCCTCAAAGAGAAGCACATCCCCCAACACTATCTACGAGGGAGTACGCCGCAACGATTGGCTCTCCTCCAAGGGCTAATGGATACTGATGGGTCTGTGACCCCGTATGGGAGATGTACTTTTTCTAATACTAACCATCAATTGGCGCTGGAAGCAGCCGAGTTGATGAGGACGTTGGGCTTGAAGCCTAGAGTAATTGAATGGGATGCTAAGTTGAATGGTCGTCTTATTGGCCGCGTATATGGGGTGACCTTTACGCCGCACATTCCTGTTTTTCGTCTCCCCAGAAAAGCGCAATTTGTCCGGTTTCTTCGTACCAGCCGCACCGCGACACGCCGTATTGTTCGCTGCGAGCCGGTAACGTCAGTCCCAGTCCGATGCATCACCGTGGATAGTCCCTCGCATCTCTACCTTGCAAGCCGTGGCTGTATCCCTACGCACAATAGCCAATGGTTGCATGGATTAACAGTCAATCTTGCGCTTATGCATGACTGGCAGATCGGCGTGTGGGCCGGAGAACATCGTCCCGCCCTCCTGGGCGCGAGCCTGGCGAGTCTCTATGCGAACCAGGCCTTTGATGGTCCCCAGCAGATGGCGCGAGACGATGCAGTCGCGGCTGGGCAGTGGTGTGCGCAGCATTTCCATGTCATTGAGCCGGCAGACGAAGCTGCCCCCACCGTTCCGTGGCTGCTGACAGTGGCCCGGTATCAGGTCCAGCGCTACGGCATTCAGGCCCTGGTGCTTGATCCCTGGAATCACATGAGCCATCCCGTTGACCGCACGCGGAGTGAAACACTCTATATTAGCGAGATGCTGTCTCAGTTGCTCCGCTTTGCCAAGCACTGGCAGGTCCATGTCTGGGTTGTGGTCCATCCCACAAAGCTCCAAAAAGCGCAGAAGGGGAAGTATGCCGGGCAATATCCCGTGCCCTCGCCTTACGACATCAGCGGCAGCGCGGCGTGGTATGCGAAGGCTGATAATGTATTAGCCTTGTGGCGAGATGTCGAGGCGCATCCGCTTGATGTAGAACTTCATGTCCAGAAGGTGCGTTTTCGTGGGGCAGACAAGCTTGGCATGGTGCCGCTACGCCTTGATCTGCAGAGTGGGCGGTTTCAGGAACCGACGGCCGTCTCACATTGGAGTGAGCAAGCCGATGATCCAGAAGAGGATACGACATGGCACTTTTAACGGATACGCGGCAATATATGCTGGGGCTTGGGATGCTCGCTGCAGATCGGCGGAGCGGACTCGACCGCGGCGAGCGACGTGTCGCTGTGCGGTTCCTGCAGCTCGGTATCTGCCCCGTCGAATGGCAGACCCGCATTGCGAATTATTTAGCGGCACGGGCGACGGCTCGCAAAGAAGAAAGAGGTGTGCGTATGGAGCAATACGACAACGTTTCTGCGGATGCCCTGCGGGCGACGGTCCTCCGTGCTCTCGACGATACCGCACTGACGCAGGCCGCGTGGGAGGCAGGATTAGCGCCAAGCGACACGGTGGACCCCAGCTTGTATAAGCCAGTATGTCCCTGGGAGCCGTGCAAGAACCTCTCCCAGGCGGATGCGGTGTTGCGTAGGCTCCGTGTGTATGGGTGGGAAACCTCAATCCGCTGGAAACATTCTCCGCTGTGTGGGTGGGAGGGCACGGTTGTGGTCCGTCACAGCATGGACCCCATGTTTATCGAACATTTTGTCACTGAGGCGGAAGAAGCGCGGGCGCTCGTCCTGGTGAGCGTCCTGGCAGTGGCGGCGATGGAAGATGCGAAGGAGGGCGAATGACCTGGTGGCCATGGCTGCCGTGGCTCCTCGTTGGTTGGACACTCGTGTTCGGATGGATGGCGGTCCGTTGGTACTGCACCTGGAGCGCCCTCCTGCGCGAAGAAGAGGCGCGCGTCCGTGAGTTATGCCGGGTCCAGAAAGTAATGACGGAACGTTTTGCAGAATGCCCGCGGTGTAGTACGGGGCAAGTATGTACGAGCGATCACAGATAACGCGAAATGAAGAGGGAACTATGACGTGGCGTATTCGTGCCTCTGCTGACATATCTCCCTGTGGGCAGTACCGTTGGTGGCTGCGCCGCACCCTCCCGACCGGCGATGGCCAGGTGATATGCTTTCTCATGCTCAACCCTTCGACTGCCGATGACACCACAGACGATCCTACGATTCGGCGGTGCCTCGGATTTGTGCGTACCTGGGACGCAAGCACATTGTCGGTGCGCAATCTCTACCCGTACAGGGCGACACACCCGCGCGCCCTAGCGCAGGCCACAGATCCCTGTGGCGGGACGCGTGGCCTGACAGAACTTCTGGCCGGCTGTACCGCGCATGTGACCATCGCGGCCTGGGGTGCCCATCCATTGGCGATGCACAGGGCACATGAAGTCCTTCCGTTGCTTCGTGCTCATCTGGGTGCGAAGCCGCTGTGGTGCCTTGGCATGACGAAACACGGCGCGCCGAGACATCCACTGTATGTGCGTCGGTCTCAAATACTGATACCATTTTATGCAGCCAGCGAGGTCTGCGGGCTGCCACCTACTTCCCGCGCTGGGGGCTCTGCCCTTCAGGGCGGAGAGGAAAGCCATGCCCGATACACATTCTTCGATAACTGGTTATGCGCGTGATGATCTGTATCCTGAGACGGCTGACGTGCCACCCTGGCTCCTGGAGGCTGAACAGGTCCACGGCCGACTGATACGCACAACGGCCATGGCATTGCCGGGTGGACGCACGATTCATGTCACGCGCTTTGTGAAAGATTGGCTCTGGACACTCGCGAATCCTGCCAATCCAGTCGGCCAGCACGAGGTCGATATCTGGTTATCTCCAGAAGCACTTGAAGCGAGCGAACTCTTGATTGCCCTCCTGTATGCGCCAGACGAGAATCGTACCGCGCATCTGGAAGCCTTGATTGCAAGCGGACAAGCGGTCTTGACGAAAGTCAAAACGCAGGAAAAATCTGATGACTGCTGATGCTATTGGCGGTGGAAGGTGCAAAATGACGAAGCATCCTTTGCTGACACGCGACAAGGCTATTGCGGCGCTTGTCGAGGTCTTTGCGCTCTACTTCGGCTCGGAGGAATGCTCAGCGGAGATGTATCAGGCGTTTGCCGAGGATCTGCACCTCTGCCTGCCATGGGATGGGGAATCAACGACGCCAGAATATCTCCCGCCGTCCATGTGGGAATTGCTTGCGGCTGCCGGTATTGACCCGGATCATATCACCGCGGCATGCGGGATCAATCCGATTATTGCAGACGACCTGAAGGAGGCTGGGTATCAGCAACTCCGCCCTGAAGGGCGGAGCTTGAGGGAAGGGGAAAACCACTCCCCCATTCTCGACGCAAGTGCTGACTAGACAGTTTGTACTAAGCACCTTGAGCGTGGTAGCTCGCAACACCCACCGGATGCCTCCCTAGTCTGGTGGCTCTGTAGGTGTCTAGGTCGAAGGGATCAGTTGCTCCGCCTGTAGAGGCATACAATACTTGGAGGTCCCATGCAGATGTATGTTCCTGTTGTTGGCAAGACGGGAAAGCCCTTCATGCCGACAACCAACAAGAATGCGAACAAGCTCATTGCCAGAGGCAGAGCACTACGACGCTTTGACCGGGGCTTGTTCTATATCCAACTCACCGACCGCGAAGATGGCCATGTGCAACCCATTGCTGTGGGTATTGATCCTGGTTCGAAGAAGGAAGGATTCTCGGTTAAAAGTCATGCGCACACGTACCTCAATATCCAGGCTGATGCTGTGACCTGGGTGAAAGACGCAGAGAAAACGAGTACGCAGATGCGGCGCAGTCGACGGAGTCGTAAGACCCCTTACCGGCAGTGTCGGAGGAATCGCCGACAAGGGCAGTTCCGCCTTCCCCCCTCGACACGTGCCCGCTGGGGATGGAAAGTACGTATCTGCCAGTGGTTATCGAGGTACTTCCCAATCACCGTGTTTATCGTGGAAGACATTGCCGCTGAGACACGTCCCGGCCAACGTCGTTGGAATAGCTCATTCAGTCCATTAGAAGTTGGCAAAACGTGGTTTGAAGCGGAGTTAGTCAAGATTGCATCGCTGTGTACACGCCCAGGTTACGATACCAAGTCGATCCGCGATCAGCTTGGACTCAAGAAAACCAAGCAAAAGCTGTCCGACAGTTTTGACGCGCATTGTGTCGATAGCTGGGTGCTCGCCAACTTTTACACGGGAGGACATCTCAAGCCCGACAATACGCAGATCATGTATCTCGTGCCGCTCCGGTTGCATCGCCGCCAGTTGCACCGCCTGGTGCTGGCACCAGGCGGTATGCGAGCGCCCTACGGCGGCACACGCAGCATGGGCTTCAAGCGTGGCAGCTGGGTGCAGCATCCCAAGTACGGGCTCTGCTATGTCGGCGGGAGTTCAGCAGGCGGGGTCAGCTTACATGCGATGCAGAGCGGCACACGGCTCACACAGACAGCGAAACCAACAGACTTGTCTGTGCTGTGTACAGCAAGCTGGCGTGTCAAACAGGCCGGAACATAGGACAAACCTGGTGCTGCTCCGCAGCACCCCCCTTTCCTCTCCGCCATGAATGACGGAGTTTCTCGGAGGTGTTTAATGACCATTGACGAGTTTGTTGCTGCTCTGTCAGGTCTGCGTGAGCGCTATGTTTGGTATGTCGATGATCTGGGCGCTTTGCGCGCCTTTCTGCCGCCACCAGTGAGCGCAGAACACAGCCCCATGACTGCGCTGGCGTATGCGCAGACCGAGAAAGAATGGGACTATACGGCGGATTGGGAGCGCGCGGCGCTGGCGCTCGGGCTCACACCCCATGATGCGGCGCGAATCGTCTCCGCAGAGGACCAGGATAGCCGTGCCGAGGCCTGGCTCGTCCGGGACCTGCGCGTGGCGGTCGGGGCAGCCCAGGGGCCTGGGCTGGCCGTGCCGCAGAGTGTGCAGCCATGAGTCGCCGTCAGATACCCAGTCCTGAAGGCCGAGGCTTGTCCCTGGGAGTGCGTGATGGTGCGACTGTAAAAAATGATTGCGTTCTCATGTTACGTAGGTTATCTTTCGTAGAGGAGGAAGATTGCATGGCTGAGACGCAAACCGTGATTAAGATTGACCGTGAACTATGGAAACACTTTAGGGCGGGGTGTATCCTGCACGATACCGCCCCGACGCATGAGATCAGTCAGTTTATTACTGCCCAGTTGGACCAATGGGCGCGCGAAGCGCCGAAGACGTCCCTAGATGAGTCTCCTGTGCGGAAAACAGAGGGGCATGCTCAGCCTGAGAAGGATGCCGTCCATGCGCGGATCTGGTGAGAGAGAAGATGCCAGAGCGACACGCGAACTTGCGCGGTCGTTGTTAGCCGAGGCGGTCGGGGGCGAGGTCGCTGCGGGTCTCGGCCTGCCTGCCATCCCCCCGCCTGCCTTGCCGTCCCAGGACTATCACAAACGGTCCTGGAACAAAGAAAGTATTCTCCAGGCCGTGATGGATTTCGTCGTCCGCGAAGGGCGGTACCCGTGGTGGAGCGAGTGGCAGGAGCGGCCAGGGCAGCATGGGTTGCCGGTCCGCGATACGATGCGGCGATACTGGGGCGCGTTGTCGCGGCTGTATGCGGCGGTCGAACGGCGGACGAAGGGGGCCACGTGAACAAGAACCAGCGATCGGAGGCGATGATGTCAAAACGGTATACGGTGCTATCCCAATCAACAATGACGCTCACACGCGCCCAGTATTACGTGGAGTCTGGAGAGCTCAGTATCCAGGAGTTTAGCGGCACCGGGCTGCATGACCTGGTGCTGACGGCGGAGGAACTCCACGCGGTCTTGCGCCTCCTGCCGGTATCCCTGTTGCAAGGCGCGGCCCACGCGGTGCGCAGGGCGGAATTAGAGGGGCCGCCAGCGGTGCGCCCTCTGGGCGACGAGGGATATCTGACGCTCGAGCTCGAGGAGCCATCCCCCCACCCCCAATATCTATGCCCCCGGCGGGCTCTCTCCCGTCACGTGCGGCCATGAGTGGTGCCAGACGCTTGGGCTTGAAACGTGCCATGCGCCTTAGCAGGAGGAGGTGCGCTGATGGCTGTCTATCATTCTCGGCAGAAACGCCGTCTGAGCATGTCGACGTTGCAGCAGCCTGCCCCACCGCTGCGCCTGGTGGTATATGTGCGGTGCAAGGGGCACTGCTGGTTTTGCGGGGCCGTGACCCCGTTCCAGGTTGGCTCGGTCGATCATCTCGTTGCCGTGCACCAGGGCGGCGCGACCACGCTGGCGAATCAGGTGTGGGCGTGTGTGCCATGCAATAAGGCGAAGGGGTGCCTTCCGCTCGAGGAGTTCCGCGCCCAGCGGGGAGGGGGAGTATTTTGGGGAGAGAGGGAGACTTACGCATGAACCATTACTCATCACTGCACGAGTTGCAGCAGGCCTATGCGAGCGGTGCGCTCTCTGCGACCGCACACCGGCTGATTCTCGACAATGACCACAGTTATTTGTACGTTGGCGAGGAGCCAGTCTATCGTGGTCCCGGTCCAGAGGTCCTCCTCCGGGAGGCCTTGGACCTCCTGGGGATTCCTTGGGGGAATGCGTAAGAACGTCGTTGCCGCATGCTGGCCCGAGCACCAGCTCCCGCATCTGCTCCTTGAAGACGGTCACGATCCGCAAGACCGTTCCTTAGGTTAGGACAGAGACAGGGCCATGTAGGCGGGGCATGCGGCAGTCTTTTTTCGACAAGGAGTCGATCATGCCCTATCGTTGCACCTGCCCCCCAGACGGCTCGTTCTATTGCCCCCGCTGTGCGGCACTCCTCGCACATGCCAGCAGCCATGCGCTACCGATATCGAGGCAGGAGAGCGGGAGACATCAGGGCGTCTCAGGCGCGTCGGACGTCCACATGCCACGCGCCGCGCTGCAGCACCCCTCTCCGGTGCGGGATCGTTTCCGGTCCAACACCGAACGGCGGTATGCCGCTGTGCTGGAGACCCACAAGCGTGCTGGTGACATTGATGAGTGGTACTACGAGCCCATGAAACTCCGCTTAGCGGAGAAATGTTTTTACTCACCAGACTTTCTTATTAGACGGGCTGATAACTTAGAGATTCATGAAGTCAAAGGCTTTATTCGTGAGGATTCTATTGTAAAGCTTAAAGTTGCTGCTAGGCTTTATCCATTCTTTAGGTTTATTATGATACAATTTATAAAAGGAATGTGGGTATATAAAGGATACTCATGAGCAAGCTGATCGATTTGCATGGGAAAATGTTTGGTAGTCTTGTCGTGCTATACAGAGATAATACATCTGCCCAGTATGTCAAATGGGTATGCCGTTGTGCATGTGGAACAATCAAATCTATTCATGGTGCTGCTCTGCGCCAAGAACTAACTAGGAGTTGTGGATGCTTTAACCGAGTTGCCTTATCCAAGAGAACACTCAAAGATATTATTGGCCAACGTTTTGGACGGTTGGTTGTGCGTGTGCGTATCTCTGGAAATTCTCAAGGAGCCCGCTGGCTTTGCCAATGTGATTGTGGAGGCACAATCACTGCTTTAGGAAAAACACTTCGGCAAGGCTTCGCAGTCAGTTGTGGATGCAAACACCAAGAGAATATTTTTGATGATCTTTCCGGGCAACAATTTTCACGGTTGGTTGTCTTAGAGAGAGCGAAAAAGCCTAACATAAAATCAAGGACTATGTACTGGTTATGTCAATGTGCATGCGGCAATACCTGCGTAATTAGCGCAAACAGTTTACGACACGGCAAAACACAGTCCTGTGGGTGTTTGGCAAGACTTCGTCATCCGCGAGGAGATCAACACCCGCAGTGGCAAGGAGGGAAGACTCCCGAGAGTGCAAGACTTCGTCATTCGCCTGCCTATGCAACGTGGAGGCATACGGTATTCGAACGAGATGATTACACATGTGCACTCTGCTATGCCCGCGGTGGAAAATTGCATGCCCATCATATTCGCCGTTTTGCTCATTATCCTGCCTTAGTTTTCGAAGTCAGTAATGGGATAACTCTCTGCACAGTTTGTCATGCGAGTATTTATGGGAAGGAAGAAGAATTTGAGCACCAGTTTTTGGCCATGGCTGGATCAAACTCAAGCTTGCCGCGCGGCTGTATCCTTGTTTTCCCATGAAGCTGTGTCAATGGAAGGAGGGACGATGGCATTACAAGATAGTACCGGCAGGATGAGCACTGGCATGCGCCAGATTGACGGACTACCAGGATGGTACGTCGAGGTGCTCGCACGCTACGACTACGCCACGGCGCCTGGGCGCTGCCCGGTGTGTGGCGGCGTGGGTCTGCCCTGGGCTGGCTGGTTCACTTGTGATGGACGGTGCCATGGCGTTGCGGTCGTCGCGACCGGCCAGATGTTTGTGCCGGTGCCGGGGCCGCCACCGGAGGAGCGGCGCCTCGCCGGGCAACGGGGGAATGATGGGTGAGACGCCTTATCGTACAGCTACGCCGTGCAGAATACTCATCTACACAGTGACAGCCGCATGCTGTGCCGATCCGCGACTGGCCGTCCCCTGGGAAGCAATGGGCGAGGCAGAACAGGATGAGTTCGCGCAGCATGGGCCCATACCCTGCGACGGTGGTTTTATGCCCGGCGAGTGGTGTGGAGGGTGCCGATTTGGCCATGTCGAGGTCAGCGAAGGAGCAGAAGCATGAGGGATGAAAATCAGCACAGAAAGGATACGGGCAAAGTGCTTGAGACGCGGTGGGACTCCTGCTACGCCCAGGGGTGGCAGGGGCTCATCGCGCCTGAAGCCTTTGCCCACTGAGGCTCCCCGCAAAGTTTTCGAGGGCGTTGATTGCGAAGATATATCGCCACGCCAAGGAGGAAGGCTGGCTCGCGCCTCAGAGTGTGGTGCTCGACGTGTTTGCCGGCGTAGGCCTCGGGGCGATGGATGCCGTCAAGGCCGGGTGTCATTGGGTTGGCATAGAATTAGAGCCAGTTTTTCGAGACATCGGCGCCGGCTGCGACTGCACGGGCATCAGCAAGGCCGACTGGGTGCGCTTCTACGGGCGGTGGGAGAAGGGCCGCTACCTGGATGGCCGCCACTGGTGCCCGCAGTGTATTCGGGAAGCGAAGGAGGTCCGCACGACGCGGCCCGATTTCTTTACGCCCTCTGCGACGTATGAGCGCAATAGCGGCCAGATTCCCAGCACCCGGCCACACCACTACGAGGGCAATCTGGAGTTGTGGGAGCGTAAGTACGGACATGGTAAGGGGTACGGAAAGGCGATTTTACTGTGTGGAGATTCGAGACATCTGGCGACGCTGCTTCAGGAGACGCTGCCTCAGGGGCAGGTACAGATGTGTGTGGCGAGTCCGCCGT
>ERZ1292642.1304-Hain-H14-01um-R1-1304-length-12017-cov-6_pt1 | contig 12017 bp, 19 predicted proteins | sample MGYA00564403_ERZ1292642 | MGnify/ENA primary metagenome ERZ1292642 (study PRJEB36523, sample SAMEA6512643) | groundwater metagenome | collected 2019-01-09 | study: AquaDiva: Metagenomics assemblies of 32 groundwater samples | reverse complement strand
GCCTTCAGGGCCTTCGGGAGATCCACGGGCTTCCCGTGGTACTGTTGCCAGGGCCTCACCTCGAGCGTGTATCGGTCGTAGTGCGCGATACCCATGAACGCCTCGGGATGCTTGAAGGAGGCCATCCGATCCCCACTGCTCTGAATAGGCTGTGGCATCACATTGGGGTCGATCTTCCTCGGGTCCGTCTCGATGACGGACATCGGCGCGAAATCGTTGAAATCGTCGCTCATTTCGGATTTGGCTCCCGCCCTCGTTGAGAGACGGGAGCCCTCCTTTTTAAGCCGTGTTCGTGAGGTGCGCCACGAGCAGATCGCTCGAGAACTGAGGCGTCGTGCTCTTGTGGAGATACGCCGTCCCGTAGCCGGTCGAGCAGGCGAGCGAGGTCGTGAGACCCCCAACCGTCGCGTTTCCGGTCACGTTCCGGCCCATCTCGAACTTGGCGTCGTTCTTCCGTGCGATCCAGATCGCGTCGCGAACGAAGATCGCGTTGCGGAGCGTGGTCGAGGTGGTGACGAGCGCCGTGAAGAAGAGCTTCACGCCGTAGGCCATCTGCACCATACCGGTCTTGGCCCCGCTGTTGTTCTCCCCGCGGATGGCCGCGGAGACGATGTTTCCGGTGCCGAAGATCGCGTCCCACTTGGCCGTGTGGTAGACGCCGAAGATGTTGCCCAGCTCCACTTTGTCCCCACCGTTGGTGAGAAGGGTAGAGATGGCCGACAGGAAGTCGCTCTCGTTCCACTCCGCGGCTCCACCGACCGATGCGACGGCCGACTGGATGAGCGTGAGAACGTCGATGTCGATCGCCTGGTAGACGCTCTCGACGATGGCCGGGGCGTAGACCTGAACGAGATCCACGATTCCGGTGTTCGCAGCGTCCTCCTGGAGAGTAGTGTGCGCGTACTTCCAGGTCGGGGTGATGTCGGCCGTCCCTATGTTCTGGGCCGGGTTCTGGATCGTGAGCGCCGCGCCCGAATAGGTGAGCGCCGCCGGCCAGACCTGCATGATGGGACGCTTGATCGTGCCTCCGGGACCGAACCAGCGCTTCCCGGTGTCGTCCACCATCCTTGTCACGCCCCGGCGCTTGTTCGAGGCGTACTGCACTTTGCTATCCCACAGCGACGGGATAAAACCCGCAGCGGTGGTTGGATCGATCGCCAATTAGACCACTCCCTTCCCTACCGTCCCTGGATCTGGCCGAGCGTGAGCCCAGACAGTTCCTTCTCGTAGCCGGCGATCTTCTTCTCCAGCTCCTCCATTGTCTCGTTGCCGGTCAAAGGCGACGGCCCCGAGGGAGATCCCGGAGGAAGTGGTGCCCTGCTCACGGGAACGGTGATCCTTGCTTCTGGGTGCTGAGAATCCAATACGGCCTGACGCCGCTGGCGCCGTGCGATCGAAGGACCCGACACCATCCAGCCCACCTTGTCCCAGATGTCGTGCCAGGACATGTCCGTGTCGTCCGACAATGGAATCCGCCTCAGGATCGCCTCCAGCTCCCTTCGAGGCGGAAGCTCCCCGAGGTTTTCCTTCTTCCACTGATCGGCGACATCATCGTAGGCGTTGTGGGCGACTACCCTCTCCTCCGCCAGGTCCCTTTGCTCCTCCCGGTCCTTGATCGACTGGTGCGTGTAGCTCAGGCCGCGCTCGATTTCCGGGACTCGCTCGATCAGGGGAGCGATTCTCTCGATCTGATCCGCGAGCCAAAGCACGGTTCCCGTCACGTCGGTCCCCGGAGGCCTCGACAGAGGAACCCTTCGATCCTCCGGAGAAGCCCTTCCGTTTCCATCCTGGGGCGCGGTCCGAGAGAGCATCTGGTCCCGGAGTCCCTCAAGCTCCCTCCGGTACTCGGACAGCTCGTCCCGCTCCGCGTTGATCCCCTGATAGATCCGGTTTCCGTCGTATCCGACTTCGAGACGGGTCTTCAACTCCTCCAGAGGCCATCCAAGCTCGTCGGCGAATTGCTGGGCAAGGCTCTTGGGAGCCCTCCAGGACTCGTCGCGCACCTTCAGCTCTAGGAACTCTGGCTCGTCTGCCGGCGCAGGCGGCGCGTCCGGCGTGGCTTGACCTTCCGCTGGCCCCGGTCCAGCCGGGCCACCTAGCTCTAGGTCGAAATCGTCTTGGGGCATGTACGTCCCTTCTTTGACTTACCGGTCAGCCGAAAACCCTGGACTACTTGGCGTCGTCCGCTTCGAGCTTGGACGGCGGGAAGTTATCCGTGGTGTTCCAGTCCGGATCGTCTGATTTCGCAGGCCTGGTCTCGTTGCTCGCGTCGATGGCCTGCGTCGGCATCATCGCGGGCTGGTGAGGTCCATCGAGACTGGGCCTCTTTCCCAACGTGGTTCCGTCCATGTAGTCTGGAAAGTTGGTCGCTCGGATCTGATCGAACGTCGCGTCGATCGGGAGCTGAGTAGGCTTCATCTATCCCTCCTACGGGATGTACAGATCGACCGCGGCTGCGGCCCCGACGAGCGTCGCGTGAATGTCCGTGTAGAACATCACTCGTCCCCCCTCTGGGCTGAACACGACGGACGAGCCGTTCGCCGCAGCCTGGAGACTAAGCTTGATCGTTCCCGCAGCCCCGTTGTCACGAAGGACCAACGTAGAGAGGGCCGCGGACGGCGTGAGAACAACCGTTCCGAGTGCAGCCGGGGCCGCTAGGGCGGTGCCAGTGCCCGTCAGGTGAATGTCCCTCATCTAGCCCGTCCCCCCTCCGTCGAACATGTCCTTGCCGCCGTTCTTGTCGTTCGCCGTTGGAGTCGTGGCGTGCGGCTCGCTGTCGTTCGACCAGGGCTTCATCTCGGCCGGCGAGGTCTCCTGCCCTGGATTGCCCTCCGCGTAATCGACCTTGGGACTGGTCGTGTGAAGCCAGCGCATCGTGTCCATGCTCGGGCCCTGGTAGTTCTCCGGGGGCTGGCCCGTCGCCCCGGGGATATTGTGGCTTGCCATTGTCCCTCCTTAGCGGCTCCTCCGCTGCATCTCCTCCATCTCCTTATGAGTCGGCGCGATATTGCGTGGAACTACGCGCCCCCCAGGGCTCCCTCCTTCGGCCTGCTTCAGCGCTCTCCTACGGCGAATCAGCTTGTCCAAGATATCCATGCGGGCGGCCCGCCCTGAGGCTGCTCCGGACAGGTCCCGGTTCGCCTTGAACTTCATGCTTCCGTTGCTCGAGGTGTAGACCCCTTCCTTCCTCTGGATCCGATAATCCGCCATGTCACGCGCCTCCCTGTCCGACGAGAGCTTCTAGGTCCTCGGGAGCAGGCCCTAGGGGCCCGGGGGCCCCGGACGGAACCCCAAGCTCGGCCTCTGGCGCGGCTTGGGCCCCTAGTAGTGCCTGCTCTTCCGCTTCGTTCTTGAGTTGAAGGCGCCTGTCCTCGAACTCCCGGATCAGCCCGCGGTCCGCCTTCGCGATGAGCTTCAAGAGGATGTCGGCGTAGGGGCTGTCCAACCCGCCGGCCATGACGAACTGCTGGACGTTTTGGCCCAGGAGGTTGTCCTTTTGCACCCTATCTACATCGGCCGTGATCCGGATCGCAAGATCCGCGGGAAGTGAGGCGACTACCTCGGTGATGAAGTCGATGTCTCCCTGGGGGGTACGACCCTTGAAGGCCCGGGGCTGCGTGTAGAGGTTTCGGGCCATCTGGTAAACGATGTCGGCCGAGTCGCTCTCGAACTCGTTCATCTCCTTCCGGTGAAGCCCGATCCCCTGCGAGGCGAACTGCTCTCGCACCTGGACTTCCTTCCCAGATGTCGGAGCACTAGGCGTGATGCCTCTGGCCACGTCGGAGACGTTCGTGATCTCCTGCATGTCCCGCTTCAGCGCGTCGTCTATGATCTGGTGGAGCTGGACGGCGTAGCTGTTGGTTGGAAGGAACCGGGCCATTCCCATGAAGGAAGCGGGACACGGGACCGTATCTCCCGGCTGCGTTCCAAGATTTCGGTACGCGGGAACCTCGGCCGGGAACTCCAGGGGCGCGTTGCCGTTCATCCTCAGGTTGTCGATCGCCTGGGACATGTTCTTGTTCAAAGCCTGCTGGACCGTCTTCGCCAAGGCGACATCCCCGTACTTCCAGAAGCGGCGGTTGATCCGGTAATGCCCATACTCCGAGAATGGGAAGTGAGGTGCCCGGAGCTTCTCCTCGTTCTGTCCGTCGTAGAGAAGGGCGTTTTCCGTCAAGGCGATGAGCCGCCCGTAGGGATAGGCGCGGGTGCGGTCCATCTGCTGCTGGAAGACAGGGGGCAACATCGTCGGCTCGAGCGCGTTCATGAGGCATGTGGGGCACGCGGGAGATTGAGGATTCATTGGCTCCACGATCGCCTCTGCCTTCGCGAACGACGCTCCGCAAGATTGGCACTTGTATCCGCGCTCTGGTCCGGACTCCAAGACGTACTTAAGCTCCTCGGCGATCGTCGGGTCGCCGATGTAGACGAAGGCCACGTCGGCCTTCCTGATCTGGATCATCCCGTCGGAGGTGACCGTCAGCTCTCCAGTTCCAGCCCCGTAGATCAGCTCGTCGGCGGACTTGGAGTAGGACACACTCCCCATCTTACCGATCGTTTCGACCCTGGGCTGGATGAGCCTATAGGTCTCCGGGAAGATCCTGCGGCAATCCGCCATGTCCAGCTCTGGCTCGTAGACTAGGTAGCGGCATTCCTTGATGCGGGTGGCGTTGGCCGATGTGTCCGGGTAGAAGCGGTTGGGGTCCACGAGCGAGCCAGCGATTTGCTTCAGTCCGCTCAGGGGATCAACCGTGTGATACCAGTGGACGATGCCTTTGCCCAGGACGGCTCCGTCGAGGAACACGTCCTCACGGATGTTCGAGAATCCCATGCGCTCGAACTCGGATTTGACGATCCAGGCCGCCTTGTTCCTATCCTCTAGGGTGACCTGTTCATTCAGCGGCTCTGCGAGGATCTCCGGCTCGGCGTCGAGGACGACGGCCATCTTGTGGCGGATCGTTGAGAATAGGTAATTGCGGACGCTCTGGTTCTTCCACTTGGACCTTCGTGCGGCCCGGTAACTCGTGGGCTTCGGCCACTGGTTCTCGCCGAGGAAGAATTTCTGATCCTCCTCGTAGCTCGAAGTGTAATTGCGGGAGTGTGTTTTCGCGCCGTCCCAGATGGCCTTGCCGATCTTATAGCCAGGCTGGTCCGTGGTCTGCTGCGCGATGTCGGTGCGCGGATCGTCTGACATTGGCCCTTCCCTGGACCGAACTTTTAGAACTCGCGGACACGATGCGCCGCGACGCAAGTCCTTGTCAAGAGCCTAAAAGCCCATCCAGGCATCTTCCCCGGCGTAGTCTTCGCGGTAGGTCTCCCAGGGCTCGTAACTAGGCCTCGGGTTCATCCTGGACACCGCCAGAGCGATGCCTGCTGCCATGACGTGATCGTCGTGGCGGCCGTCCATGTGGTCGATCTTGTTCGACTTGTCCACGATCATCCCCATGGCCTCCCGCATGAAGTCCTCCGAGGCGGAGAACTCCTCGGTCCGCATCACGTCCTTGATGGCGTCGAAGACCAGGCCCCTAGAATGCCCCGTGGTCTGGAATCCGTAGCGCCGGCGCCACTCCCTGGTGGATGAGATAAAGTTTTGCTGCATATAGAGATGACCGTAGCATCCACGCAGTGTGGCGAGACAGGCCCCGCCGGCCTCGGAGTTCGATTCCACTGCCGCCATTGCATTGTTGTAGTAGGTGCCGATTGGAGCAATGCCCTCCCTGGCGAACCTGGCCGGCTCCATCGTGTCGGACTTGAAGTAGGCGCACTCGATCGGGAATTGCCTGTTCCAGACTGAGGCGACGCTATTGTCCTTGCGTATCCCCATCGCGGGGTCGGCCCCGAGGATGTATTCCTGTCCCGGCTCCGGAGGAACGAGGATTACCAGGGCGCCTTCGGGGTTCTCCTCAAGGATAGGAGCCACGAGGCCGTCCTTCGTGACGCCAGGCTTGACGTGGTATCGGGTCCCCGGTCGGCACTTCCCGAGCGCCTTGAGCATCGTGTCGGAGTCGAAGGCGGGAGATCCGTGAATCAGGGCGTACTGGCCAAGGATTCGGATCTTGTAGTCGTTCGCGTCCCGGCACTTCGAGATCGCGTCATCAACCTCGGCCTGGGAGAGGAAGCCCCCGTGCGAAACGCAGGCGTCGAACAAGGTGAAGTTGAAGGACTCGGTTCCAGGGAATCTCCTCGGGGAATCCTCGAGCCAGAGGTAGTCGTAGCTCCAACTGTATCCGTAGATCGGCGTCACGGTCATAAACATGCGAAGAGGCCAGCCCGGCTTCGTCCTCCGCATGGTTTCCTTCCAGACCTGAAGCCCGTCGTCTCCCTCCCGCTCCTCGTCGAACCAGGCGGCCAGGATCCTCTCCGCCGTGAAGGCTGACACCCCCGTCTCGGCGGACTTGATCTGACACTCGCTGTGCCATGGGGCTGGAAGGATGAACTTCTGCTTTCGGTCGATGAACTTAGTGCCCTTGGGGAGCATCTCCATCAATGTCCGATGCATGATCGGCCCTTGGTTCACTAGGTCCCGGCATATGGCCCAGCAGCGGTTGGGATAGGGATAGTGCTCTTGTCGGAAATGGTTATAGCCGGTGAGGTAACAGGCCAGCTCCGCCGCACCTCCCCAGGTCTTCCCCCCGCCGTTGGGGCCGGTCAGGATTCTGTAGGGGGCAAAGGAGGCGTGGAAGGTCTCCCTGACCTTGGGTACTGGGCTGTAATAGCGCCAGGGGCGATCCTGGCGGTTCTTCTCGAGCCTACTTAGGACCGCTGCCGGCGTCGGTAGGCTTTTCTCCGAGGAGTCTGTCGAGATAGCCGCTCTCCCTGAGCAGACGAAGCTCTTCCCTGACCGTCTCGTCCTCTGAGATCCCATCCTTGATCTGGGAGTTCACCTGGAGGCCGACGGCGACGTTTTGCTGGACGTTGACAGCGGTTCCGCTCTTGCCGCGGAGCGTTCCCTCATACTCACCTAGGTATCGGGCGGCTCCGGTGTCTCGATCTTGGACCGCGAGCATGAGCTGGCCCCAGATAACGTCTGGCATGAGCTTGGTTACGGCAAGTCTGAGTCGCTCGGTAATCTCTCGTCTGAGTCTAGGGGATCGCTCAAATCGTCGGACATATCTTGTGGTAACTCCCAACCTAGCGGCCAGGAAGGCGTATTCGTCGTCCCGGTAGCCGGCCTCCCTGGTCTGCCCTTTTCGGACCCAGGTTGGCTGGGCGAAGAAGGAGGCGATGGAGCGGAGTCTTGCTTCGGTGAGTCGGTATCGTGCGAGTCCACTTTCTCCCTCCGGGACCCGGACCACCTCAACAGGGATAGGGTCAGCTATTCCAAGATCCGGTCCGATTCCCAATTGCGGATGTCCTCCTCGGTTACTGCGTCCCCGTCGTTTCCAATCCCTCGAGCCGCCCTCTCCTCGAGTTCCGCGTTGAGTTCGGCCTCAAGGGCCTCTCCGTCTTTCTTCGCGAGCTCTACGGAGGCAATCACCGCCTCGGGCTTCAACTGGCCGGTGTAGGAGCGGGAGACCAGGACATGGATCGAGTCCAACTGGCTCGCGAGCGTGCGGAGGTGCTGCTCGATGATCGTGAGCCTGCGGTCGATCGCATCAAACTCTTGCAAGGCCATTCTCGGCTCCACTCTTTGGCCGCCCGGGGCCGGAGCCAGAAGGGGCACAAACCCTTTGGTGGCCCCGGAGGTGCCCCCGGACGACCCAACTTTAGAGGCCCCGCGCAGGGACGCCCAATCCGCGCCCGTCCCGCAGTAAAGCGGCGCCCGCCATCCATGGCAGCGCAGAACGGGGCCCCAGATCTCTCTTATGGTGCCCAAGATCCAGGGCTTGTCAAGTGCTGACCTGTAAATCGGGGCCGGGATCTGGCCTACGCGGCGTAGATCCCCGTTGGAACGATCCGCGTCTCCTCTCTCCGGCCCCATGCCTAATTACCGTTGACAGACCCTACCGGCGCTCACTATAATATGTCAAGTGAATTATCGAGGGAAACGCAAGAGACTCCGGAACACGGACCCCCTATCGAAACCGCGGAGGGTAAACGTCTACCTCACGCGCCAGGAGTACCTCTGGCTCAGGGTCCAGGCGGAGAGGATCTGGCCCAAGAGCCCTCGGGGGCTACCACGAATAGGCCTAGCGGTGACAGCGCTCGTCCGCTACGCCCTCGAGGCTGGCTACGAGAAGATCCGGGACGAGATGTTCCAGCGGCTCGCAAGATCCAGGTCTGATGAGCGACTCATCAAGAGGAACATGCGGTGACTGACACCTACTCCCCGATCTGGCGCTGCGTGAACTGCGGTGGGCAGAACGCGCAACCGGCCCTGTTCGCTGGCAAGGGTGCGATGGCCTGCGGCGACTGCGGGTGGCTCATTGGCAATCCGCTGCCGGAGGACGCGAAGGATCAGCCTTTGTGTAGCGTGTGCCGCCGCAGGCACGGCCCGGAGGTGAGGCATGAGCGGGAGTGACATGACGCTCTCCGAGGCGCTGCGCATGGCGATTGAGGCGTGCAAGAGTAACGAATTGCTCTATGGTGCCGATAATCGAGCTAGACAATCAAAGCGTGCCGAAGCCGCCGCCGTGCTGGAGCGGCATCGGGCGGAGCAGACGCGCCGCCGTTGCGAGTGCGGCACTCCGAGCGGTCACGTCGATACGGTGGACTTCTGTTGCGACTGTGGAGGGTATAAGCCATGACTGACCCCATCGAGGAGATCGTGCAGGAGATGTGGATTGAAGCAGGCTGTCAATCTACGCAGCCGCCATACACGACGGCGCATCCGACAACTGTTCCAATGGCTTTGCTGGCTTCCCGCCTCGAATCGTTCTGGACTCCCGAGCTTCGGGCGTTCGTGGAAGCGGCGGAAGCCTTTGCGGAGACGTGGCCGTCGCCTCCGTTGCGACGGGAAGGAGTGCAGCCCGATCCATTCTTCTCGATGATCTATACGTACCGCGCCCTAGCGGAGAGCCGCAAATGACCGCGAAGCGGAAGAAGGTTCGGTGCCCGACGTGCGGCCTAGACATGAACGCTGCGGCCAACAGCAAGCCGAATCCGTGCCCTCAATGCGGCCAAGGTCGAGGTCCGGCGAAGCGGAAGAAGGGGATCGTGCTTAACTGGTGGATTTACCGACACACAATAGGTGAGATGGGTGGATTGGCTATGACGAAAGCGCAGGCTAACAAATCCGCCAAGAAAACGCCCATCCACTACGAGAGCCCAATCATGCGGTCGCTCTACAAGGCCGGTCTCTCACCGCTCAAGCCGGGCGAGTCGCGCAAGGTGCGGATCATCGTGGAAGAGCCGTGACCGAGCCGTTGAAGCCGTGCCCGTTCTCAGGTGGGAAACCATCGAGTCGAGACTTAGATTTGGGCCGCACATTTTGTGAGGACCACGGTTGCCCGATCATATTTCATAGTATGAGCGTTGACGAGTGGAATCGTCGCGTTCCGGCGCTGACGCAGGAGCGGCTGGAGGCGGTGAAGGAAGTGGCGGACTCAATGATGCTGCTCCGGGGGAAGCATCCGGGATACGAGCCAGAGAGTCTCAAACTCCAACCCTTGCTCGTTCCGATGCCGACACTCGACGAATGGCTCGCCAGCCTGCGCGACGCGCTGAAAGGGATGGAATGAGCGAGCCGATGAAGTGTAATCAGAAGGGATGCGACGGTCCGCCAGCGTTCCGGTTCACGTGGCCGGGGAAGGATGAGGCGTTCATCTGCGCGATCCATGCGATCAAAATGGAGCAGGTCGCCGGTGCGATGGGCCTGTACTTGCAGATGGTCGCGCTCACGGCGGAGGACTACGTGAAAGGGATGGAATGAGCGAGACAAACTGCAAACTCTGCGGCGAGCCCATGCCGCCTGGGGAGGAGATGTTTTTCTATCATGGATACAGTGGGCCATGCCCCAAACCGCCGTTAAAAGGCGACCCACCGAAAGAGTCAGACCGCCTTCGCCAGTGCGAACAGCGCGAGGCGCGGCTGCGGGAAGTGATCGAGAAGTGGGTGCCGAAGATTCAACGGTGGGCTCCGTTTTCAGAACTCAGAGAGACGCTGGACGACTTCCGCGAGATGCTGGACGACTTCCGCGACGCGCTCAAGTACGGGAGGGAGGAGCCGAAGGCGTGAGGGGCCGAGCCGACGACCAAGTAATAGTAGGTGGAATCGCCCTGGAGGTTTACAGGATAGAGGAGGAACCGATGATCTTCGGAATCACGAAACGGGCGTTCGGACTGGTGGTGATCTTCACGGTGGTCGAGACGGCGATCCTAGTTGCCTGGCTTCTGCTGGCCAAGCCTGAGCCGGTGGTCTCTGTGGTCGTGCTATTCGTGGGGCTCCTGATCGAGCACACGATCGCGACCTTCGCGGGGACCGTGGCGAAGTGAGGGGCACGATCCTGATTGTGATGCCGAGGGCTGTGGACTACGCGGGGAACGTGGGATGCGTCATGGGGCAGAGGCTGCTCGTTGTGGAAGCCGAGGCGCAATGAATAAGGCTATGTCCGAAGCTCGTACTATCGCGGAGCGTAATTGCATCCTTCGAGGCTCCGTCGGTTCAACAGTCCATGGGCTGAATGTCACGGGCCAGGATGACCTAGACGAGATGGGGGTCTGTATCGAGCCTCCAGATTATGTATTGGGACTTCGAGACTTTGAACAATGGGTGTACCGGACACAACCCGAAGGCGTGAGAAGCGGTCACGGCGACTTGGACCTTACCATATACGGTCTACGCAAATTTGTCCGGCTCGCTGCCAAGGGGAACCCCTCGATTCTAGTGCTATTGTTCGTCCCACGAATCATGGTCAGTGTGCGGACGACCTTGGGCGAAGAACTCCAGTCCATGGCCGACGCCTTTGCCTCCAAAATCGCTATCCACAAATTCCTGGGCTATATGGTCGCTCAAAAAGAGCGCCTGCTAGGCGAACGCGGACAGATGCGCGTCCATAGGCCGGAACTGATAGAGACTCACGGCTTTGACGTAAAGTATGCGATGCACGCTCTGAGGCTAGGCTACCAAGGCATAGAGTTCTCTGAAACCGGGCGCATAACACTCCCCATGCCAGAAGCGACAAGGGCGGTCGTCCGTGCCGTCAGACGCGGCGAACATGCACTCGCCGAAGTGCGGTCCATGTATGAAGAAATCGAGGCGAAATTGCGCCTAGCGCTAACATCCAGCCCGCTACCACAGGAGCCAGATTGGTACCGGATCAACTCTTTCCTTATCCGTTGCTACATGGCTCATTGGAAGAGCGATCACCGCGTAAGGCTGGCGATAGGGCAGAGGCTCGTGGTGGCGGAGGCGAAGGAACCGTGAAGGCGTCGCGGAGGCTGCCCAGCTAATGAGGCGAACTGACGCTGAGTTTGGCAGCCGGGCCTGGAGGTTCGCACCAGAGCCCGCCCGCGACGCCGAAGGGGGGTGATGTGGAATGTACGGAATCTGTGGCCAATGCGGTGAGCGGTTGCCATCGCCATCAAGTGCGGCGCACGTTTGCAAGCTAGCTGGTCACATACCGACGCAGTAGCCGAGTTTCGAAAGGTGGTGATGTGGAACGATGGTATTATTGCTCCTGCTGGTCGGTCATGCTCTTTGCGATTTCGGGCTTCAGAGCGAATGGATTGCCAAGTACAAGAACCCAGCTAACCGTTCTCCAGCGCCGCCAGGACAGACGCAGGAGACAATCTGGCCCTACGTCCTCGGGGCTCATGCGATGATGCACGGTGGCGCGGTTGCTTTGGTGACTCAGCGGTGGGAGCTTGGAACGGCGGAGTTTGTGGTTCACTTTCTGACCGACTATCTCAAATGCAAGAATGTAATTGGGCTGCACGCGGATCAAGCTATCCATCTCTTTAGCAAATTCCTATGGTGGACAGGGAGGTGATGTGGAATGACGTGCCCTGTATGTGAGATACGCTACATTGGTACCCACAATTGCTTAGGCGGCTATCAGTAGCCGCAGGGGCCGCGCATCTGCGAGAACACGCGGGTAAGGAGGAAAAGATGATCTTCGGAATCACGAAACGGGCGTTCGG
>ERZ1292642.1302-Hain-H14-01um-R1-1302-length-12020-cov-6_pt1 | contig 12020 bp, 17 predicted proteins | sample MGYA00564403_ERZ1292642 | MGnify/ENA primary metagenome ERZ1292642 (study PRJEB36523, sample SAMEA6512643) | groundwater metagenome | collected 2019-01-09 | study: AquaDiva: Metagenomics assemblies of 32 groundwater samples | reverse complement strand
ACTATCAACGGTTATTTGGATTTGAGAAGCCTTACAGGTGCGGATAAAGACTTCCTGAAAGGTACTACTATCAACGGTTATTTGTATTTGAGCTCACTAACAACTGCGGATAAAGACTTCCTGAAAGGTACTACTATCAACGGTTCTTTGTATTTGAGAAGCCTTACAGGTGCTTATAAAGAAAAAATAAAAAATAATGTAAAACAATTAAAAACAGGGTACAACAAAAAGTTAAGCTATTGTTTTTTTGATGGTATTTTAAGCAAAGTAAAAGCCATTTCAAAAAAAATAGGTATAACACTTTACGAAATTCAAGGTGGCTATATTGCACAAAAAGGAGATTATACAGCACATGGTAAAGATGTAAAAAAAGCAATTGAAGATTTACGATTTAAAATACTTTCTGAGAAATTAAAAACTTCGCCAATTAATAAAGATACGGTAATTGATATTAAATATTATCGTTTGATTACAGGGGCGTGTGAGAGTGGTTGCAATTTGTTTATATCTCAAAATGGTCTTAAAAAGACTTCTTATAAAGCATCTGAATTGTTGCCTATTTTACTAAAGAACAATGCTTATGGAATTGATAGGTTTAAATCTCTTATAACATTTTAGCATTTCCACCCTGAAACTTTGGAACGTGCTATTGAACTTGTAAATGAAAAATGTAAACCACTTGAGATACTTTCTGTTACTCTTGAAAATCCACATGATTAATTAAATAAAAATAAAGATATGAAATATAAAGAATTTTTAGACTCAAAGCGTAAAACTTTTATAACAAGTGGTTTTGAAATCAATGAAAATAGTTTAAATAAAAACCTTTTCGACTTCCAAAAGTTTACTGTAAAAACAGCACTTTTAAAAGGTCGCTTTGCAGTTTTCGCAGATTGTGGATTAGGTAAAACATTAATGCAACTTGCATGGGCTGATCAGGTATTTACGCATACTAATAAGCCAGTATTAATCCTTGCACCATTAGCAGTAGTTAGGCAAACAATTGATGAAGCTGATAAGTTTGGTATTAATCCGGTTTCTTTTCATATTAATAATTATGAACAATTAAAAAATATTGATACATCTATTTACTCAGGTATTGTTTTAGATGAAAGCAGTATTTTAAAAGGAAAAGATGGAAAGTTATCAAGTTTAATTATTGAAACTTTCAAAAATACTCCTTATAAATTATGTTGTACCGCCACACCTTCACCAAACGATCACATGGAATTAGGGCAACATTCTGAATTTTTAGGGGCTATGACTTATTTAGAAATGTTAGCTATGTTCTTTGTGCATGACGGAGGAGAAACAAGTAAATGGAGATTAAGAAAACACGCTCAAGATCCATTTTGGAAATATGTATGTACGTGGTCTATTGCTATTGATAAGCCTGAAACATTAGGGTTTGAATCAAAAGGCTATAACCTTCCTGAAATTGAGTATATCGAACATATTATTCCGGTTGAAAACAAAAGCGCTAACCTATTTGGTGATGTTGCTGTTTCTGCTACCGATATGCACAAAGATTTGAATTTATCATTCGATAAACGTATTGAAAAAACTATTGAATTGATAAAATCCAATGATAAACAATGGATTGTTTGGGGCTTAAAAAATAACGAAACCGATACCATTTCAAAATTACTCCCTAATTGCATAAATGTTCAGGGATCAGATACACCGGAATACAAAGCCAAACATTTACTGGGATTTGCAAGAAATGAATTTAACACACTATCAACAAAAGCCTCTATTGCATCATTTGGAATGAACTACCAGCAATGCGATCAAATGATATTCATGGCTTATGATTTCAAGTTTGAAGCATTTTATCAGGCAGTTAGAAGGTGTTACAGGTTCGGACAAAAAAACAAGGTTACGGTTCATATTTTAATACCTGAAAGCCAGTTAAACGTTCGGGCAACTATTTTAGAAAAGGAAAAACAGCACAAAGAGCGTATTTCTGAAATGGCTAAATATTCAGCACAAGCAAATTATAAAAAATCTAAATCAAAATTTATGATCTCAAAGAAAGAAGTTAAAACAGAAAATTACCATTTAATAAATGGGGATTGTGTTAAAGAAACAAAAGAACTACCTGACAATTGCGCTGATATAGTGGTGTTTTCGCCACCATTCGCCGAGTTGTACGTGTATTCCGATAAAGAGGAGGATATGGGGAATGTAGCGAACTACAAACAGTTTGAAACGCATTTTAAATATTTGATACCTGAATTAAAAAGAACTTTAAAAGCTGGTAGAATTTGCGCTATTCATTGTATGGATTTGCCTATTCAAAAGGGTAAAGAAGGCTATATTGGTTTAAGGGATTTTAGCGGAATGCTTATAAATTGGTTTCAAAATCAGGGATTTATTTATCATGCAAAAGTAACCCTTTGGAAAAATCCGGTAACTGAAATGCAAAGAACAAAAGCATTGGGGTTATTGCACAAAACTATCAAAAAAGATAGTGTAATGTCAAGGGTTGGTATTCCTGACTACGTATTGTTTTTTCGTAACGAAGGTGTAAATGAAACTCCAATTACCCACCAAGATAAAGATGAATCGAAAGGTAATTATTTACCAGTTGATTTATGGCAAAAATACGCATCTCCGGTATGGATGGATATTGATTATAGCCGAACGCTTCAATATAGATCAGGTCGTGATGGAAATGATGAAAAACACATTTGCCCCCTGCAATTAGATACCATTGAACGGATTTTACATTTATATTCAAATGAAGGTGAAACGGTTTTAAGTCCATTTGGAGGTATTGGATCTGAGGGTTGCACCGCTATAAAAATGAACCGAAAAAGCATTTCAATTGAATTAAAGGAAAGCTATTTTAATCTGAATGCAAATAATCATAAAGCATTTGTTGAAGAAAAAGAATCGGTTATGCAGATCTTTTAGAGTTTCCGCACGTCCAAACCGAAGCTATCAATATTCCCATTTAATTTTATAGATAAACATTATGGAACAATCACAAATAGAATTTCCAAGTGAATCGCCACTTAATACCGAAAAGTTGGGCGGTCAAAATCTAAGGCTTTACAATTATTTATTATCCGGTAAAACCATCCATTGTTTTGATCCTGCAAAAAAACGAATTAAAAATAGGCTATTTAAATTCGAGAATTTCAGATTTAGTAAAACACAATGTTGAGGTTTTTAAAAGATACATTTCGGTAAACGATACCACCGTAAAAGAATATTCACTTACAAAATTTTAAGTTTATGGCAAACAGAGTAATAAGAAGTGAAATTTTAACGAGCGATGCGGTGAACTCACTCACATGGGCTGCCGAAATTTTCTACCGTAGGTTAATGTCGGTTGCTGATGATTTCGGCAGATTTGATGGTAGGCCGTCAATAATTAGAAGTGCAATATTTCCTTTAAAGTTGGATAAGGTTTCAGAATCGGACGTAATTAAGTGGATGGATGAATGTTCAAAAGCTAAATTGGTAAGTTTCTACGAAATTAACGAAAAACCTTATTTGGAAATACGAAACTTCGGGCAAACCCTACGAATAAAGAAAAGTAAGTTTCCTGCTAACAACATGAAAGCAGATGCAAGCAGATGCTTACATAATGAAAGCAATGGTATGTCTGAAAGGAAAGGAAACGAATCCGAAACCGAATCCGAAAAGAAAATATATATAGAAAATTTTTTTTATATCGGATTGGAGGTTTTTAAAACTCCCGTTTCAAAATTCATATCTGACCACTATCAGGAATTTCTTGAAATATGGCAGATGCAAAATAAGGTTGTTTCCGTTTCAGAAGTTTTCACAAAAATGAATCAGGAATGTGTCGGTAAAGTTTTTAATGATGAGGAACACATAAAAAACACATTTAAACTCACTTCAAAAAATTTAATTAAAGAAAAATTCTCTCAAAACAATGGAAAATCTACCAACAAAACAGCAGATACAATCAGTAACGCACACACAATACTTGAGCGCAGAGGGATTGATCCAAACAAGTTTATTCAACAAACTAACAACGGTTGAGAAAGAGATTGCACTGGCGACAGTTTCGCCTAAAATAAAGGATATTGAGCCGGACAAGTTTATTTTTTTAATTGATGGATTAATTGCAAAAACTCATTTAAACTGCGGCTTTAAACACGATTTAGAGCAAGTAAATTCAACAATTGATGAGTTATGCGAAGATTTGAAAAAATATAATTCAGCTATAACTTTTGAAGAAATTCAACTTGCTTTTAAAAACGGTTATAAAAAACAGTATGGCGATTTCTTCGGTTTAAACAACGCTACATACTTTCAATGGGTAAACGCTTACGTTTGGTCAGAAAATCGCTTACGCATCAAAAAACTACTATCAGATGCCAAAGAAAAAGCAAAGCAGCCAGAAGCAAAAATTATTTCAGAGCAAGAAGCTAACGAAATAATGAAAAATGCTTGTTTGAAAAGTTTTGAATATTTTAAACTCGGATCTGTAATTTTTGACTCAGGAAATGTGAAGTACAATTTTTTGGTTAAAATGGAATTATTAAACTTTTCAAAAGAAAGGAAAAATGAAATTTTAGCTCGGATAACGAATAAAATAAAATCGGAAGCCGTTGAAAGTAAAAACAGAACGGAAAGTATTTCCCAGGTTCTTGGTAAAATTTCAGAGGAAAGCCTTATTTCGGAATCAAAAAAAGAGTGCTTGAAAGTATATTTTAAAGACCTTTTAGATACTGGAATTGAGTTGTCTGAATTAATGGAATAATGGTAAAAGAGAAACGTGGGAATCAATGAGTATGTATTTAATTGTAAAATAAAATAGAAAATAAATGAAAACAGAAAAATTGTATTTTAAAAATATTTTTGGCTGTACGCTAAAAAAGGGTAACCAGTTAGAAGTAGGTGATAAAGTTTGGGGTAAAGTGAGTAGGAAATGGTGTATAGTAACAAGAAGTGATGTTCAATATTATGGTTATTGGTTTCCAGATTGGGAGTACAATGTCAAGCGGTATTAAAATATATAAAACATAACTTAACCCCTAAAACAACTAACAAAATGGACATAGAAAAATTAAGAGAGGAGTTTTTTAATAAACATTTTCTTGATATTAGACTCGGTATTAGTGCAGAAAGTATTTTCGATTTCTTCCTTCCACATTTAAAGAGTGAAGCAGTTGAAGTATCGGATGAGGAAATAGAAGAAATGTACCCGAAAGATGATAGCCTTGATTCTATTGAAAGAGATTACTGGATTCAAGGATTTAGCGATGGTTTAAAATGGATGCGAGATAAACAAGGCATCGCCCCAAGTAAGGAGGTTGAAGAAAAGTGTATTGAGTTTGCAGAGTGGGTTGAATCAAACGGTTGGATTTATCAGAAAAAAGCAAAGGAATGGAGAAGATACGTAGGGTCCGGATTCGATTATTTAACAACCAAAGAACTATTTAACCAATTTATAAAGGAGGGAGAAACAAAATGAAAATACAAATCGAAGAAAAAAAATGTGTTTCTGTTGAAAAAACATTCCATTTTAAAATTAAAATTGATTCCGATTTATTTTTTATAATTATTCAAACCATTGACGGTATTGTAGTTTCTCAAGAAAGAGGTGTAACTTATTGGGATTGCCAAAAACGGCTAACAAAAGAGCAAAAGAAACTTATAAAAATAACTATTGAAAGAATGTTTTAAACACTAAAAAATAAAACAAATGAGCCAAGAACACATAACACCGTTAAATTGGGGTAAACTATTAGAGGGTAAAACTTTCAAGGAGTTAATGGAAGAAATGAATAAAGAACCCGAAAAAACATTATCGGATTTAGTACCTAAAACAATAAATATTTTAAAAGAAGGGGAAGGGAAACAATGAAACTAAAAAAAGCAATCGAAATACTGGAGGCGCATAACAAGTGGAGGTTAGGAGGTGATGGGGATATGACAGAACCGCCACTACTTACAACGGCTATTGATGTTATTGTTAAGGATTACAGGGAAACCGAAAGGCAAGATTTTGTAGGCAATTACCTTGACAAGAAAATGGCTAATCACAACCTACCAATGGGAATGGAGTATTACTCACTACTCGGTAAGCACACCGAAGATGCTGAGAAGAAATGGAAAATTAAACTTAAAAACAAAAAGAAATGACAGTAATTAAAGTGTGTTTTATGTACTTATGCACCTGTACACTAATTTTTTTATTATTTTCTTTTACAAAAGCGTGTATAAACCCCTTCTTATGGAGCGAAGATGTGCGACTTGCCTTTTCTGCTGCTTGTACTTTTTTGTTGTGTTTTCTCCCTATTTATTTAACAATAAAAAAATAAAAGCCCCGAAATTAATCAGGGCTTTTGAAAAGAGTTGAACGCTGATCTTACGGGAAGCAAATCAACTGCTATTTAGGGCAATTCTTCGCCTCTACCGATTTTAAAAGAACCAATGCAAGTCCAAGCAACCACTTGGCAATTGGATTCTTAAAAGCTGCCATTGCATAAATAACACCTTTCTCAGCGTGTGGCCAAACATCGCAAAATCCATCTTTAACCTTTTCGCCAAATTTGTTTTCTGCTTCCAAATCTATTTTTAGATTTGTTAATCTTGATTCAATAATTTTCTGTGCTGCTTTCATTTATGGTTATTTTTAAGTGCTTATTTTACTTTTTTCAGTCATTTAAGGTTTATTCGTTAAAATAAATCCCTTATTTACTCAGGCTTTAAAAACTCATCATTACTGTTCGTGAGCCAGTTTTTGAGCAAATAAATTAATCCGGCAACTATGCCTGACAAAGCCAAATTACTTAATTGTGGCAAAGTTGGATATACAGGTGGTATGCTTGTTAAACCGCTTAAAAGTGCTATTAATCCGGTAACTATTACAGTAAGTCCTGCAACTATTGCGCTCTTCGCTAAGTCCTTTAATCCAATTTTGAATAACGGTTTTGATTCTTCTTTCATATTTTTATTTTTTAGGTACATTGTGAATTAAATTATATTTTTCCTGCCAAAGTTTAGGATTACGAATATTTAAACCCGAATCAAAATGAACGGTATCACGTTTTGCAAAGTCACCACCCCAACGTAAACCAATAGCTTTGCATCCGTTTATAAACTTTAAAACGTTCCCTGTTGGATTTAAAAGCATTTTACTGCTCCACATTACTTTACCTTCAACTATATTACAATCTATCGCCTGACCGATTAAATGATTACTCATTTTCGCAGGAGTAACAATAGCACCTTTTACATTCGTGTCCTCCCTGAATGATGAGTTGTTGTGTACTTTCAATCCTAATGTTTCGGCAATATCTCCCATCAATTTTAATGAATGTTCAAAATCCGGATCTATAAAACAAGCCTTTCCGACAAATGCCTTATGTTTAAATTCTATCATTTAGTATTATTATTAACCTGCTTTACAAGTCCGATTAATGCTTTAATATCAGTCCTTAATTCGTAAATATCAACTTTTAATTCCTTTACGTTTTCTTTGGTAACTACAATATCTGATTTTGTAATAGCCTTATCAACGGCATCTATTCCAATGTATTGCTTTATTTCCTTGACATCCTGTTGAATCAAATCAATACGTTTATTATCTTTTGGAAAAGAAACATTTTGATACGTAAAAGCAAAAGCACCCAAAATAAAAGAAACTACAATAGCTGCAAATACACCCTTTTGCCACCCTGTAATAAGTCCAAACCACTCATTCGTAGTGTGTTTATGTGACATTTGTTGTATTTTCTTTGCATCGGTAGTCATACGCTTTACATTTAATTTTGTTTAACTCTTAATGCGCACTATTGCGCTACTCTGTTACTATTCTATAAAGCACCTTAACTTTTAAGGTTCCATCCCCTAAAGTTGGATTAGCCGTTAAAGCCGATACCGTTAAAGCTGTATTGATTAAAATTGAACCTGTTGCATTGTCGGGAGTGTAAGAATCAGGAAAAAACATTTCACGCCTTGTCGCTGTTGAAGCTAAAGCGTTACTATAGGCAACCTCTGTTCCTGTTGCCCCTGCCATTATTGTTAAATAAGTTCCACCGGGTAAAGTGTAATCGGTTGTTACTTTTGTAAACGTGCAAGAACCTGAAATATATTCAATGTATTTACCTGCGCCAGGGGCTGCCACAATAGTCAATGGTGTTGTGTACATTGCCAATATCTGCGCACTTGTTATACTTAAAGATGCTTCATAAATAACTGTTGTTGTTGCGCTTAACAATCCATTTGCATCTGCTACAACTACTCTGCTTCCTGTTCCTGCTAAATTACTTATTGTTGTTGCTCCGTTTATAGCAACCGTTTGACTTGATACCGTTGCATTTGTTACAGCATAAAATGGTGCGCCTGCTCTACTTAATGCTTCGGTTGTTCTGTCTAAATTATCAATCATTACTTTGTTTGATCCTGTTTCATAGTAACCTGCCTGATTACCGATAAACACTCCATTAGAACTCGTTACACTTCCACCACCTGCATAGTACCCAACCGCTGTATTAGTTGTTCCTGTTGTGTTTAGATTTAAAGCATAATAACCAATCGCCACATTACCTAATCCACTTGATTTCGCATTTAAAGCATTAACTCCAAAAGCTGTGTTGCCTGTTAATGCACCTGCACCCCTTCCAACTTTTAACCCGCTAATAACCGCATCATTTGTAAACGTTTGCGTTCCTGCGAATGTTTGAGAAGCATCCGTTCTCGCTATTGTAGCTGTTGTTGTTGGAAACGTGTATGTTTGTGCTGCTGTTCCTGTATAAGTTGATGACCCTGCTGTTAAAAAATTACCGTTAATACTTGTTGCCGTTGCTACTCCTAATGTTGGAGTAACTAAAGTTGGTGAAGTTGAAAAAACTAAATTAGTCGATGCCGTTCCGGTTGTTCCTGTTGCAGCATTTAAGTAATTTAACTGTGTCCCTGTTGTGGTTACGCTTGTTGCTCCTAATGTGAAAGGTGTTTGCATTGTTACGGCACCACCATCTGCTATGGAAAATACATTAGTTCCATTGTCACGAGCAATAAAAATAGGAACTGCACTTAAATTATTGTCTGCCATAAGTGCCGCACTTGTCAACGCTGTTGGTACATCAGTTCCCGAATAAAAGAAACCTCCAACAGCTACACCTGTTCCAACTTTACCTTGACCAACAACTCCAATATTCAATGGGTATGCAGATACGGAAGCTCCATGAACCCCTATATTCATCAATGAACTTCCCAAAGCAACACCGCTCACTCCAATATTATGCCCTGCTACAACACCGTTTATATAAGTTAGTGATCCATAATTAGCACTACTAAGCCCCCACAGGCTTGTACCTGTACCAAGAGAGGAATTTATAATATATTGTCCTGAATTAAACAAAGCGCCAGTATATCCGGCTAATAAATTTATTTTTTGACCAACGGGGTTTGACAATGTTCCTGCGCCTGTAATGTTTAATAGTACTCCATCCTTCTCCCCAGCAGTTGTAAGTAATGTATTATTAACTTGCAATGCAGATGTTGGTGCAGCAACTCCCATACCGACAAAACCAGCAAAATAATTTTGTGCCGTTCCAATAGCATAAATATTTGATTTATTAGTTCCTGCTGAAACTGCACTATATATTCCATAATTATTTGTTGCTGATGTTTGGTCATTTATAAGCATTGCGTACTGATTCGTAATGGAACTACCAGCACCTAATACCGTGTTTAATGCTTGAAAATGAATAACTGAGCCAGCTGTAAATACTGATGCAACTGTTGAAGGTGCCGATAAAAACATACGAGAATTTGAAGTAACTCCGCTTTGTATAACTGGACTCATATATACTCCATAAGCATTGGCACCGCCTGTTAGATTTTTTGATATACTTAAATTTGTTGCTGGAATATCAACTCCTGCTGTTCCTATATCAATATTTCCATTATTATAAAATCTTGCAATTGATGTCGCTCCATTTGTTCCACCTGTAAATTCGTGTCCTATTGCCGTTGTTGTTCCTGCGCCTGTTGTGCTTTTATATGTGATTTTACTACCTACGGCTGTTCCACCTATTAATAATGGTACTGTTGCATCCGTTACGAATACTGGACTTGTCATTGTTTTTACCCCTGCAAAGGTTTGAGCAGAAGTCGTAACCACCCCACCAAAAGAAGCAGAAGCAGGTTCTAAATTTAAAACTGTTCCTGTTAATGTCGCACCGTTAGCATTAGGAGTCGAGCCGATTGCTGCTAATGCTGTTATACTTCCGGTAGCTCCGGTACTGCCAGTACTACCCGTTGATCCAGTAGAGCCAGTTGAACCAGTGCTGCCGATTGAACCTGTTGATCCTGTTGTTCCCTGCGTAAAACCTGCCCTATACTTAATCAAGTTGCCATCACGAACCAATACACTATCGGAAGTTGAAACCAACTTTGAATAAATTGTTAATGAATCTGTTTTTGTGTGCGAAATATCATAAATAGGTTGATACCCACAATCACCTCCAACACTCAGAACTTGCCAAATATCAGGAGTTGTTTGAGCAAATCCGAAAACTGAAATAAAAACTATACTAAAAACTATACTGTATTTTTTCATAATTAATTTGTTACTAATGGACTTTGTGGGATAGCGCATCTATCGTAAGGTGATGACAATTTTAACTTTATTTGAAACCAATAACCATATAACTCACAATCAAAACTATCTTCAAAATCAGTAAGTGTTATATTATCTTTATTGGCTAAAACCCAATCGTAATCATTATTTTGTAATTGATAAATCACATCTAAAGCAATCAATAAACAGTCGCTTAATACTTCGGTTTTATTTGATAAGTCCTTTTGAACTAAATCACCGATATATATTTTGAAAGTGTGGGTTAATGTCGAACCCTCCAAAATAGCAGGCTCTAATTCAGCAATCATGGCAGGACAATTAACCGTTCCACTTGTTGCAAAATCCCACGTATTGCCTGAAAAAAAATGATTTATTTGCGAATGATTTGTTGCAATATCATTTAGTTCCTGTATTACATTGTTTAGTGTCGGCATTAGCTTTTATTTTAGCAAAATATTCTTTAAGTTTTTGCTCTATTTTTTTTGATACAGTTCCTTTTGGTTTGCTCATTTTAGTACTCTTTTCTACCTCTGTCAACAGGTAATCCGTAAGTATTATTATCACTATCTAAAGCCCATCCAGTAGTATAATTATTACGGTTTGGCTGTACGGTATCAATCGAAGTTCCGGCATTGTTATACAACGGATAAGATGCTTCGTTTGCACATAAATACTTTGTAATCCGTTCGCTGAAAAATTCCGCTTTATCTTTGTTTCTATCCATTAACCGGATAACATCTATCTGTTGAATTGGTTGTGAATTATCGCTCGACTTGGTTGAAATGTTTTTGTTTGTAATGTGGTACGTAAATAAATCTATACCCTCATAAATTACCCAATACTTTAAAGCATCCTGAATATAATCAGTAAGTAAAGTTGTGTTTAATGCTGTTACGTTTCCTGCTATAATTTGAGCGTTTAACTCATTGTATAAAGCAGTTCCAAGTATCGGAAGTATATGTAAACGTTGCACATCATCAACCGTTACGCTTATGTATTTTTCATCTACGTTACCATCTATCAAAGTATTTTCTTTAATAAACTGGGCTGTTACGAATAGTCCTGTTGTTGCCATTTTATTTAAGTTTAGCGATTACCTGCACCCAATTGTGTCTGCATTGGGGCGTTGGCGCATCTGTATTTGGGTTTGTGTACCAACCACCTTTAAAAGTCCATACATCTAATCCCATTCCATTGCTTAAATTATCAATTTCCGAACGTGTGTATAATTTATCCAATTGAATCAATTGTTTGCAAAACGGCCTGCTCTCTCCACCATGTGAAAGTTTTGGGGCGTTCGATCTTAACTCATAAGAATAAAGAATCTCTACATTTGCAGTTTTTGCGCCTTCTTCATTAACCACATCAATAGCATCACTCGTGGGCGCATAGCCTGTTTTCGTAGGCTTTAAATACTCCCCTTCAATTAACGTTTCTATGATTT
>ERZ1292642.1301-Hain-H14-01um-R1-1301-length-12022-cov-4_pt1 | contig 12022 bp, 17 predicted proteins | sample MGYA00564403_ERZ1292642 | MGnify/ENA primary metagenome ERZ1292642 (study PRJEB36523, sample SAMEA6512643) | groundwater metagenome | collected 2019-01-09 | study: AquaDiva: Metagenomics assemblies of 32 groundwater samples | reverse complement strand
CCCATCCCGTGCGAGGGTCGCCGTCTGCGTTCCGAGCGGCCCGCGCGCGTTGCTTCGGAAGTCGGCCGCCCGCACTTCGCCTAGGTAGACTTCGGCGAAGGTCATTGGCTGCCGGTCGGTCGCGGGTTCGGTCTCGTTGTCCACGGATGAACATCGCGCGGACCCAATGAAAAAGCGGCTGGGGCGAGGCCTAAAGGCCCCGCATGAGTCGCAAGCGTCTCACCCAGTCGCGGATGTACCGGTACGCATGAGCGGAGGTGACGTCAAACAAAGAAGTGTGTTTGGTACGGCTTTGCCCAAGAACAGCCTCTTGCCCAAGAAGTCGGCGGCCTGCCCAAAAAGACCTGACGTGACGCGGCGCGGCTGAAAACTTGCGAGTCGGCTGCGCCGGGCGAAGCTCGCAAGGCATGGACCCGAAGCTCAAAGCGCGCATCGCTGCGGTGACGAGGCGGACGGCACGGTCAAGATGACCGAGACCTTGAAGGTGACGTACACGCAGAACTGGCGGATAGCTGGTGCAGCCCGGCGGCATCACTGTCCCTCGATGGGGATGGCTCCGGTGGTGTCGGTGTCGTAGACGACGACGGGCGTGTTGGTGCCGGCCATGCCGAAGACGCCGATGTTGGTGTCGCCGATGGCAGTGCTGGCATCCGAATCCGTCGTGATGCGGATGGTTCCCGCTGAGTACGTCGTGCCGAGCGTGACGTCAGTCCATCCGGTCCAGTCGCTCGGCGATGCGTAGCCGTAGGCGACGCGATTGGCGTAGGTGCGCGCCTCGGACAGGACGGTGGAGCACTGCGTCAGCTTCTGGTTCGCTTCGTGAAGTCGAAGGAGCACGCCGGGAAGCACGCCGGCGCCAACGAACAACGCGATGCACGCGAAGGCGATCGTGAGTCCCCAGCGGGAAGGCTTGAAGTCGAACGCCGACGCCGTCGTCGCGTTGACCTTGACATTCGGCTCCGGCTGGCATCGGCACACGCACCAGTCACCTTCGCATTCGTGGTACGCCGCGAGGCAGGAACCGCACACGTCGACGGTCACGGCTTCTCTCCGAGGAACTTAGCGGTGTCGCTATCCAACGCAGTCGCGCACGCTTCCATCGCGCGCCATCGTTGGAGGAGATCAGTCGCCGTGGCGAGGTCGGCTCGCAGTCGGTCGCGCTCTGCGAGCAGCTCTGCGCCGTTGGACACGGGTGCCGCAGGCGCCGTGGTCACAAGCGCCTTCGACGCTGCGTCGTTCTTGGCAATGCACTCCTTCACGGCTTCCACCTTTTCCCAAGGTCACAGGCGCTCTTTGCTCCCGACGCGTTCCGAGACGGCGTTGAACTTGCGGATGATGGCTTGCTCCAGATCGATCCCGAGCTTGGCGGCGAGGAGGTCGAGGTAGCAGATGACGTCGGCGATCTCGCCGCCGACGTCGTCGATGGTCGGCACGGCGCGGCCGTCGTTGAACCCGGCCGCCGCGCGCTTCCGCTTCTTGACGGCGTTGCACAGCTCGCCCACCTCGCCCGCCGCGGCGGCTGCCCACTCCAACTCCGACCACGCATCGATGCTGAGCTTGAACGCCTCGATATTCCGCCGAACGGAGACGACGCGGTGGCGCGTGAGGAACGACGCGGCGGCCGGCTTGGCGATCGGCGGCGCGCCGGAAAGCGGACGCTGCTCGGTGCGCATGTCCGCGCCGCAGTCGGAGCAGAAGCCGCCAGAGATCCGACCGTGCCCATGCAGTTCGCACACCGCGCTGTAGCTCACAGAGACTCCCTGCATTCGATGCCGACGAACCAGAACTCGGCCGGCGTTGGGAAGTCGCCCCAAAACCCCAAGAGGTCATCGCGCGTAACGTGGAACGGGTCGGTCCTCGCGACGAGGTTCATGGCGTTGTCGCGGACGGTGAACGACTCGCTGTGCGCGCCGCGCGTGTAAGCACGCCAGATCGCGGAAAGCGGATGGGCCGGCGCGTGGAACAGGATCCGGTTCTGCGCCCGGATCTCCACGTAGGCGTCGGGCGGTGGATTGATGTCGCCACGTGCCAGTGTGTCGAAGCTCACGAACACGGCACCGACAAACCACTCAGCGTACTTGACCGTTCGTGCTCCCGGTTGATCCAGCAGGCTGGAGTTTCCACCGACGCGATCGATCGGAACGCGACGGAGGAGTTTGCGCCACTCCGCGATTCGCACGAGGCGACCTTCGCCCCCGAGAACTTCGTACTCGCCAAAGTAACGCTCGCGATCGCGCTGCTTCAGCTTCACGCCGCCGATGTCGAGGTCTGCGTTCAATCTCTTTCCTCACCGCAGGTTGTAGGTGTCACCCTCGCCGGCGTCGAGGATGACCAGCGTCCCCCCGCAGGGGCAGCCGTGGACGGCGTCGCCGAATCGATCCAGTTGGCGCGTGTAGCCGTACTTCCGCTGCATCTCGACCACGTGGGCGTCCCACGCGTCGGGGCCGTCCGACGCCGGGCCGAGCCGCGAGCAGACCCACGCCGCGCCGTCGGCGATCATCGCCGCTTCGGGATGGTCGCGTAGGCGATCACGTCGCTCTCGCCCCTGTCGCTCGCGTCGACCTCGATCTCCTTTTCGGGACCGAGCCCGTCGATGACGAGCTTGACCAGCCGGTCGCGGAGCGCCGGCTCGCCCAGCTCCTTGGCCAGCCTCGCGGCGTCGAGGAGGTTCTTGATCCGGGTCGTCTCGTTGGCCGCGGCGGTGGTCTGCAGCGTGTAGAGCTGGAGTTGTTGGGCCTCACCCAAGCCCATCGGCGTCGGGGTGATGATGCGGCGGTCGCTCATTTTGCGCGTCCCTCCAAGACAGGAGGACCGTGACGGATCGATCGGCGCGGCGTCAAGCGGCTTTTTCTTACCCGCGTCACACCTTGCGGGTGAAGACGTCCATGACGCGGCGGTCCGCCGGCACCTTCTCGTCGGGCGTCTTGGTCTTCTGGAACGCGACCACGCCGGGATACTCCCAGCCGAACGGCTCGGGCACCGTCCAGTCGAACGCCTTGAGGTAGGTCGGCTCCTCGCGGGGGATCGCGACGCGGAGCCACACGTGCCCGTTGCCTTGGTCGACGGGGCCGATCAGCGCGGCGATGAGGTAGACCTGAAAGCCGATCGCCTTGAGCAAGGCGCCGGCTCGCACAATGCCGCCGTCGCAGTCCTCGGCCGGCGCGAACCGCATCGCCGACGACTTGGCGTAGGTGTCGACGTCGGCGTGATCGCCGGTGTAGCGCAGACCGATCTCGGAACCGGCGTCCTGCATCGCGTCGAAGACGGCGCCGGACTCACCTTCGCTATCGCGCTCTCTGATGCACCACTTCACGCTTCTCGGCGGTGCATTGCGGACCTCGGTCGGCGACAACTGTCGCCCATCGCGGCTGCAGCGCTGCCCAACGACGAGGCGCGCTTCCATCAGCGTTTCGGACGTTAGAGAATCGCCGTTGATCAGCTCGGCGAGGATGTCGAGGCGGTCCTTGATCGATCGGACCGGGCGGAACTGGATCTTGGGCAGCGGTCGGAGCGTGCCGTCGCGGCGCACCTCGCCTTGCTGCAGTTGCTGGGCGATCTGCGCCCGGACGTCCGCCGGCAGGCGCACCCGAGGGTCGCCCAGCCGCGCGCCGATGACGCGTCGGGTCGGGATGACCAGCGGCGCTCCGGGGCGGAGGGGAACGGGTGTCGGGCCAGACAGGGTCGCGGTCTTGTCCGGCTTGTCGTCGCGAACCGACTCGGACAGAAGATAGATGCCGAGGGCGCCCTTGAGCAGGCGCATGAGGTCGTTGCCCATGCCGGATCGATCTGCTACCCCGGGCGACGGGGGTTCGGCAACGTGGGCGTCCGACGTCCCTAGGCGGCCGGTTCCTCGGTTGCTGCGGTCCAACCGCTCACGATCCGCGCGCGCCACCTGTGATCCCACGCCTGCGTGATCGATTCCGGGGGCAGGGGCTTGCCGTCCTCGTCGGTGCAGTCGACCACGGCGCCGGTCGCGGTGAGGAGGAAGCGGCCCGGGATGCCGGTGACGACGGCGGAGGGCCAGAGGCGGTAGATCACTTGTCGCCCTTCGGCGGTTGCCGCCACGAGTCGGCGCCGGGGAAAGCAGACGCTGGGGTGGAGAGGACGCGGTGCGTCTCCGCGCCGCACGGAGTCCCCTTGATCCACCGTGCGGGACCCGGCAGGTTCTCGATGCGACCGCCGACTTCGGCAGTACACGGCAGAGGCGCATCGCGATCGGCGACGGGCCGATTTACTTCGGTCCGATGGTCCTGCGGACACGCGTACTCGTAGCGTGGCATCACTTCTCCCACGGTGGGGCGCAGATCACGAAGCCCTTTTCGTTGGTGCGGATCGTGCGCACGATGCTACCGGCGTCGAAGCCGGCCGAAAGCACGGACGTGAACCCCGAGGTCGACAGGCTTCTCCACGACGCGACGCCCAACGACGTGTCTTCCTCGATCTTGTCACCGAGTCCCGCTGCGGTGAGCCGCCCTTCGAGAAACGCGATTCGCTCCTCGGCAACGCGGATTCGCCCACGCTCGAAGTCCGCCTTTGCGGACAACGCGAACCGGACGTCGGCCTCGCCGTGGTCGAGGCCAATGGCGTAAGAGATCAAGCCCGCCGCCACACCCAGCAGCACGACCGCGGCAAAGTCGACAACCTTCAGATCAGTCAGATCAGTCGACATCGATGATGTGCTCCACACCGAACTCGATCGTGTCGTTGAACGCCAGCCCTTGCAACGTCGCCGGCTTGCTCTTGACCAGTCCGCGGAACCGAATGAGCTTGGTGCCCTCGATAGCACCCGGCGTCTCCACCCGATCGCGGATCTGAATCCACATCTGCTCCGAGGCTTGGTATCCCACACCGTAGAACGAGAGCTTCACGTAGGTCATGGGCGGGAGCGACTCGCGCCACATCCGAAGCGGGATCCTGAACGTGGATGGGTAGCGACTGGCCATCGCCTCCCCGTCTTCCAGCTCCCACTTCGTTGGGTCCACCCTCACTCCTCGCGGGAGCGCCACACGCCACCGGCGAACGTCTTGGCCCGATCGGCGTTTTCCTGCTGACGCTCCCGGCCTTTGGCGCCGGCCTGTCGGAGGGCCGCGGCGTTCTTGTCGCGCAGCGCCGCGCCGCCCTTGCGCCCGATCTGAACGTAGAACTCGCGACCGAGCTTGTCGCGCAACGCCGTACCACCCTTGACGCCGGCTCGTCGGAAGTGGTCGGGGTCTTTGTCGCGCAGCGCCGTGCCGCCCTTGCGCCCCAGCTCCCTGAAGTAGTCTGGGCTGCGCTTGTCGCGCAGCGCGGCGCCGCCCCGGCGTCCCGCCTCCGCCACCGTCAACTCACCCTTGCCGTTGCTCACAAGCCCTCCAGCAGCGGGGTGCCAAGGTTTCCAGCCGCGAACACCCACACGAAGCATAGTCCCCAAGCCATCGCCCGGCCGCTCACGCGGACTTGGAGCGAGGTGCGCGCGAACGCCTGCCACCCAAGGAGCAGGACCGAGATGCACGGTGCCATCTCGCCGGGGAGCGTGACCCACAAGAGCCCGTGGGCAAGGAGCGTGTCGACGCTCAGATCGATCTCGCCGCCGAGGACCGTGACCGCGCCGAGCCGCCTCGCGACGGCGCCGTCAGCCAAGTCGCATAGCACCGAGGCGACGAGGAGCAGATAGCCGTGAGCAACGCCGTGGGCGATGCCGAGCAGCCCGAGCACGTAGCCCGCAATCGTGATCGTCGTCGGCGCTGTGTAGCGGAGCGCGGTCAGGCTGACGTGCAGGGCGTCGTTGATCGCGGCCATCGCGACCACCCTAACGGTCGGTCGGCTGGCGTCAAGACCTACGCGTTCAATGGCGGCGGCTTTGCCAAGTGAACGGATTGCCTTGGATCTTTTCCGTCGACTTGGTCGGCGATGACGCCCGCGAGTTCTTCGGCGGCGCACTTGACGAGGTACGCCGTGTCGTTGGCTTGGTGGACCGTTGCAGCTTCGCCGCAACCGGGACTGCAGCCCGGGATGCGCAAGAACGTGGAACGTTCTGCTGTCGGGGTGCCGTGCTCGTCGATCGTGTAGACCAGCGCAAGGACGCGAATGTCGTCCCGGTCGCCCATGCCCTCGGCGATGGCATTCCCGATCGCGTCGACTGTGCTTTCCCACGCGCGGTCCTCAGCGGACTGAAGCTCGATGACGTTGTCGTGGCCGTTCAGCTTGTCGGCGTCGTCCTTGTCGTCGGGCGGCATCAGGCTGCGTCCTCGTCTTCGTCGTACTCGTCCGCGTCCTCCAGCTCCGTCGCCTTGCCGAAGAGGTGGCTGCTCACCATGTCCCAGTTCATGTGAAGCACGGTCGCGACGTTGGCGATGACGCGGTGCTTCGGCACCTGCCCGAGGCTGTCGCCGACGATCGCCTTCACGATCTGGTAGAGGTCGGGAAACGACCGAGCGACCTTGAGCCATCCGATGTACGCCGCGGCGCGTTGCTGGTGCGCCGGCTCCGGCGAGCCTGCCCACGCCTGCAGCGCGGCGAGGGCGAGCATGCCAATCTGGTTCTCCTTCTCCTCGCTGAATCCATCTTCCTCGTCGGGCTCGGCGGCGATCTCGACGATCTGCGCGGCTGCCTTGACGGCGGCGTCGGGCGGTGGTGGCGGCGGTGCCTCGGTCGGTGCTTGCTCGACCGGCGACGTGGCAGCAGCAACCGGCGGTGCAGTCGGTGCGGACGTCGGCGCTGTCGGCGCCTGTGCCACCGGCGGCGGCGCGACCGGCAGTGACGCCGCAGGAGCCGGAGCCGGCGGCTGCGGCTTCGGCATGAACGGCGCGAGCATCGTGCCGATCAACTGCGCGGTGCCGGCGGGGTTCTTCATCGCGAGCTTGAGGAGGTCGTCCTCGGGGTCGTCGCCGCCCACCATGCCGGTGTCCTCGGCGATCTCGCGCACCGCACGGAGCTGGTGGCCGAGTCCTTGCAGCCCACCCGGCAGGTTGCCGGAGTTGGCACCGTTCATCTCCGCGATCTTGGTGCTCAGCTTGCTGATCTCGTCGCGGAGCTTGTCCTCACGCTCCTTCTGCTTCGCATCGGCCCGCATCTCCGCGATCTGCGCTTTCAGATCCGCGACCTCCGACGACGTTCCCTGCGGCTGCGGCGGTTGCAGCTTCTGGAGGATCTCCAACGCTCTGAGCGTCGGGCTGTCCTTGTCCTTGTCGAACGCCTTGTCGAGCAGCTTGGCGAGGAGCTTCTCCGAGTCGTCCTCGTGGGCCGCCGGGATCGAGATCGGAATCGGCGACGACGTCGCGGCGTCGCGCCGGCGGGCCTCCTCCTGAATCGCGCGGAGCATCTCGTCGTAGCGCCGATCGATGTCGCGCTGGAGCTGGTAGAGCACGTTCGGATCCCCGCCGGCTGCCGCCTTGGCCGATGCGATCTGCTTCGAGAACAGGTCGTCCAGCGACTTCTTCATGAGGTCGACGTAGGCCGTGCCGGCGGCTTGCTCGACCGGGTTCATCTGCGGTGCCTGCTGCGTCATCGGGATCCCGTAGGGGTTGCCGTAGGCGGGCGCGCCGTACCCCTGCGGCGGACCGTAACCGAAGGCGGTGGGGTGTCCAGCCGCGCCGCGGACGAGCACGGGCACGTGCCACTCGCGCCCCGTCTTGACCCGACGATCGCTCAACTCGCAGAAGTAGAAGTTCGCGACGCTGCCGGGCCGGAGCCACGGGAGGCCGGGGAGCACTTGCTCCTGCGCGAAGACGCTCATCGATCCGGCGTTCGCCACCTGCTCGCCGGGGTAGGTGGCGATGCCGACGCGCGTCCCGACCGCGACGCCCTGCATGGTCACGCCGTCGCTGGCCAGCTCCACCTCGACGTAGCGCGGCACGTAGACGCCGGCTGGCGATTGGCGCCCGCGGGTGGGGTGCTGCGCCGTCGGCGGGCCGAAGGCAGCGGGCTGCTCTGCCACGGGTGCGCCTTGCGGCACCTGCGGCGCGGCGGGTGCGACGACGGACACCAGCGGCGATCCGACCGACACGACCGGCGACCCAGCCGGGACCGTCGGCAGGACGGGGTGGTGCACGCGCTCGGCTGCGGTCGCGCGCCGCTTCGCCGCGGTCGCGGTGTTCGGGTGCTCTCCCAGCGCCTGCGGTGTCATCGGCACGCCGGCTGCCTCGGCGAGCTTGAGCATGCGGCGAACCGCGTTGTACCGGAACCCGTCGCGTCCCGTCGCGGTCAGGAACTCCTCGGCTGCCGCGGGCTTCGCCGTGGTCAGCGTGAGGTTCTGTCCGCGGAGCCAGCCCTCGAAGCGTGCAGCCCACTCCGCGGACGCGAGGCCCCCGTCCTTGGCCACGGCGAGCACGAACGGCGTCTGGAGCTGGGGCGGGATCGTGGGGATGCTGACCGGCGGCGGATCGATCTGCTCGGTCGACTCGGCCTGCTGCACGGCTTGCTGCTCGGCCTGCGATGGAACCGGGTCGACGGCCACGACCGGCTCCGGCGTCACCTCGGCCGCTTGCTCGCTTGCGACTGGCCGTGGCCGCGGCTGCTCGGCGTTCCGCTCGGCTTCGAGCTTGGCCACAACGTCGGGGTCGATGGGCGGCACGCCCATCGCAGAGCGCAGGTCGAGAGCTGCATCAGCCATGTGGGACCTTTCCTCACTCGGCGCCGCGGATCATCAGGCCGCCCGAGAACAGGAGGGACATCTCGCGCTCGATCGACTTCACGGCCACGTCGCACGTGCGCACGAGGGCCACGGTGCTCTTGCCGTCGGGGTCCGTACCCCCGTAGCGGAGGGTGTAGTTCGGGTCCTCGCGGCGGATCTCCTCGAAGATCGAGTGCAGGAGCGCGCCCTCGGTGTCCGCGGGATCGTCGGGCCGGAACTCGACCACCAGCTCCTTGCATGGGCCGTACCGCGCCCGGGCCTGCTTGGCGAGCTTGAGGATGTGGCCCTTGAGCGCGGCGCGGTCGGCGGAGTCGAAGGCGACCTGCGCGGGAGCATCGTGGGCGCGGATGGCGTCGGACAAGGCGAGGGAAGCGGAGACGGTGCCTCCGCCGCCGCCGAGAGGTGTCGACCCGTCGAGGCCCGGTCGTCAAGTGCCGGCGGAGCAGCCACAATAGAAACAAAACAACAAGGGCCTCCTTCTACAGCGCCAGTACTGCGTTTAGAACGCGTGATGACCCTGGATCGCGCAGGTGGCCTTCGATTATCGCGCGGGAAGACTCGGTGCCCCCGCGCGCCAGCGCGCATCACACGCGTTGTACGCACCAGATCGATCTGGATCTTAGTACAGGCGCTGTAGAAGGAGGCCCTTGTTGCTTTGCTTCTGTTGTCGAAAGGCTTTACGGTTGGTGGCGAAGGAGACTCGGCCATGCCCGACGAAGCCAGCGCGTTCGACGACCTCGCGGCGTTTCACAGTTACCTTCTGAATCACGATCTGTCAGCGAGGACCGCCGAGCTGTACGTAAACGCCGTTCGTCCGGTCGCTCGGTTGATCGCTGGCGGCGCCGAGGTGCAAGGCGCTCACGACGTTCACTTCGCGTCGCTCAAGCCCTACGCCAAGACGATGTTCCTCGCGGCGTGGCGGCACTACTGCGCGTTCATGCAGCTCCCGCACGGCAAGATCGATCAAGTGCCGATGCCATCTGCCGTGGCGCGGAACCTCGTCCTCCTCGCCTTCCCGCCCATCACGCTGGACGTGCTCTGCGCGCTCTACGGCCAGAACCTCGAATGCACCCCCGGGGGGGTCGTGCTCGTAACGCCGCGAGGTCGCGTCCGGGCTTTGGGCGTCTACCTGAATACGTTGCTCGAAGTCGTGAGGTGGTGTCACCCGTCGGGGTACATCGATCCGAACCTTCCCCTCTTCCCCGAGGAGCCGGGCGGATCGACTTGCGCAACGCCACGCATCGTTCGTCAACTGGCGAAGGGTGCGCCGGGCGTTGCCGCAACCCCGCCGGTCAGCATCGCCGTGATGGAACAGCACGCGATGGGGCAGACGCCCCAACCCGTTGCGGCACCGCAGCCGGCACCGTCGTCCGCGTGGGACGATCAGTAGTCGTCTTGGACGACGAGGCGCATCGGGGGGTACAGGTCTGGCACCGGAGGCGGCGCTGTGATCTGCGGGTAGAACGTCGGCACGGGCTGCCCGACCAAGGGCGCCGGCGGCGGGAGCGTCACCCCGAGGGATTGCAGGAACGACCGGCCTCGGTCCGATAGCGTGTAGTAGAGGTCGCCTGCGTCATACGACGTCCGCGCAAGCTCGATCAGGTGCTCGTTCTGCAACGTCGCCAAGACGTGCGTGAACCGCTTGTTGAGCATCTTGCACCGCGTGATGAGCGCCGCCTGCCCGACGGGACCGTGCTGGGCGATGGCGAAGAGGACTGTCCGCCGGTCGCGCATGTCGGGCGACGTGGCGAGGGTAGCCCCGATCGACAGGACCGACTTCAGGTGCAGCTCGGCGATGCGGATGGCGGGCTCCAGCACGGCCAGATCGATCTGCCATGGACGCCCCGACCGGGCCTCGCCGTAGTCCCACGACAGCAGCGTGGCGATCTTGAGGGCGAATCCGGGCGCCCGGCCGACGGCGCCGTTCACGTCCTCGGGCCGCGGCCGGCTGGTCACGCTCCGGTTCCAATCGATCCAGCGCGCCGTCGCCTCCTGCGTGAACCCGTTGAAGTCGCCGTAGACGGAGCACTGCGCAATTTGCTTCAGCGCCATCATTGCGGCGTTACGCCCGGCCGGATCGCCGGGCGGGAGGTCGTAGGTCCGCTCGCGGCTGGCGTAGAGGGTGAAGAACCGGGAGAGGAAGCCTCCCGTCCAGTCCACGGGCTCCGTGTGCCGTTCGAGGTAGTCTGGCGTCACGCCGCCGACGATCGACAGGCGAGGATCGCGGATCGCGCCGGCTCGGCTCTTGGCGAGGGCGCGACCGATGGGCACCGCATCGGCCAGATCGTTCAGCGCCGTCTTGATGGGTGACATCTGTCCCCGCTCGGTCTGCGCGAGGAACGCCCCGAACTCCTCGTACACGATGAGCTGCCGCGGGTTGCCGCGGAGCCCCTCGACCAAGCCCTGCGGCGACCCGGGCGCCTCGGCCTCGGCGTTGGGCGCCAGGTCACGCAGGATGCGGCGTCCGACGTTGATCGACGCCGACTTCCGCGAGTCGGTGCTTGGCCCGACCAACATGACGAAAATGTTGGTGTAGATCGGGACACCGCCGAACGACGCGTGGAGACCAACCGGCGCCGTCTGCGCGAGGAGCGCAAGGCCGACCCCGACGTGGTACGCCGCTGGGGCGTCGGTGCAGTAGGCCGCGTGGTGAACGTAGTCGTGGAGGAAGCCTTGCGATGGCAAGGCGACCATGACTTCGGCTTCGAGGATCATGCGGAGATGAGTTCTGCGGGCGGGTCGCTCGCTGAAGGTGGCACCGTAACGGGGCGCAAGGCTTCTGGTCAACGTCGACGTGCGGTAGCCCGATGCGGATCGATCCGCTTGTGCGCGTGGTGGTCGACCGACACTAGCGATTGTGGTTGCGGCGGTGAGCGCGAACGGTCACGGTGCGAGCATGACCAAACAGCTTGACGGTGCTGCGAGCGTGTGGCTGCCCATGATCGCCGCCGTGGTTTTTCTCATCCTCGTCTTCGTCACCGCGATTTTGATCGCCGACTACGTGGAGTCACAGTGTTTGCGTCAGTGCGCCGGCGCCGCAGTTCGCGTCGACGATCGATGCGAGTGCTTGCCTCGGCAAATGCCCCAGCAAAGATGAACCACCGCCTCCGGCTCCAGTCGCCGATCACACCCGAGGTCAAGACCGCGCTCGAACAAGTCCCGGGCGTCAGGGTCCATGGACAACCGTCGCACGATCCGTCCGGTGCCGTCGACTGGAACGGGCAGCCGCGGCTGCGCTACGAAAAGGCCCACGTCACGACGCCCAACAACGCGGCGTGGCTCGTCGACAACACGCTCCGATCGGTCGGCGTCGGGTACAAGATCACGCCCGCGAAGGAACCGGAGTGGAAGGCGCACGCGCGCCTCGCCGTCGCTGGTCGCGGAGACGTCCCACCGCTCTCGATCCCCAGT
>ERZ1292642.1299-Hain-H14-01um-R1-1299-length-12053-cov-4_pt1 | contig 12053 bp, 16 predicted proteins | sample MGYA00564403_ERZ1292642 | MGnify/ENA primary metagenome ERZ1292642 (study PRJEB36523, sample SAMEA6512643) | groundwater metagenome | collected 2019-01-09 | study: AquaDiva: Metagenomics assemblies of 32 groundwater samples | reverse complement strand
ATTTCCACTGCCAATGTAATACCAAGAATCAAATATCTGCGTAGAACTTTCGCCAAAATTTAATGCTCCACCAGCAGACACAAAATTAAACTCAGGCGATGTAACGGGATCGCCGCCCAATAACATTTTGCCTTCGGCAGAATAGGTATAGCTGGCTGCTTCAACAACTACTAAACCCTGACCGCCAGAGTTCAACAATCCATTAGCTTCGACAGTGAACAAACCAGCAATAGAGTATCTTGCATTCATTGCATTTTGTTGCAATGAAATTTCTATATCTGATACAATCCTATCCCAAACAGCAACTGCTTGGATAAATCCTCGAACCCAATGCCCTTCTCCTGGGGAACTTGTACTTGTTGCATATCCACCATTAGTGTCATTATAACGAGTGCCATTATACTTGGCACCAAACGCCAATCCGTCTCTAGATGGAAGCGAAACAATACCAACTGGACTTGACGCAACTAACACTCCATTCAAGTACAAACTCATCAAATCTTGAGTTGTGTCTAACGTTGCTGTTACATGATAAGTTTGGTTAATAACAATTGTAGAGTTTATAGAAACCGATACGAATGTTGGAGGATCAATCTGCCAAACATGAAAATACAATTTCCCGCCAACTGAATAAATGTTTAAACCATTTATAGAATTGCCTTCGTCATAAAAACAACTACGATCAGTTACGTTGTTTAAGCGAATCACCATACTGACAGATCGTTCTGTCAAAACATTATCATTAAAGTCAACACCATCAACTAATGCATACGTGTCTATCCAATCAAATCGCATTGAATACCCATCACCTTGATTTGGTATCCAAGAATATTGATTGAAAACTGGTGATCCAAATAAATCTGCATCACCATCAGAACCAGTGCCTCCATTTACAAGCGTTGAAGCCGCACTGTCATTGCGTACCCAAAAACCTATAGGTCTTTGACGATCTATAAGTTCATAATAACTAGGAGTGTATAGATTTAGATTAGGCGGTACAGCGTTATATGCAAAATATGAACAAGCAGCATGGGCTGATCCACCTAATTGCACAGATTGTAAGACAACAGTATACTCACGAAGAACCTGAGCAGCGTTGCCAGTCTTGATACCACCACCGACAGTAACAACTAAAGTGCCAAGTGTTATATCTGCCGATATAGCAGGCGTGGATATTTTTCCACCACCAACAATAGATGTATACCTGTTACCAGCATCGACCGTACCGCTTGCAACTATATTGCCCGATGCGGCGTAAGTAAACAAGAAAGAAGTAGGGGCTGCGTTCTTAAATCTTGGTTGAGTTGCTGATATCGCAGTATAGTTACCGTGATAAACTCTAGTTGGTACGGTTGCACTTAAAACCATACCACCTGCACCAGTAGCAGTAAAGGTAGATGAGACTATATTGGCTGTCCCGCCAGTTATTCTAAGTCTACTTAACCCAAGCGCACCATATATAGCGCCGTATTCATAATACGTGCATAATGCATCAGCCGTGCCGCCAGTCACTCTAAGTCTACTTAATCCAAGTGAACCAAATATAGCACCATACTCGTGATAACTATGCAATGTGTCAGCAGTTCCACCAGTTATTCTAAGTTTACTTGCTCCAAGCTCGCCGAATCTAGCACCATATGTCCAATGGGTCGAGACAACAGGCGCACTGCCTGACGCTTGAATGTTGCCGTCTGCAACATAAAACCATTCATGGAAAACAACACCAGCTTGACCACCAGTTACTCTAAGCCTGCTTAATCCAAGTGAACCGTACCTCACACGATAAGTCCATTGGCTGCTTGTAATATCAGAAGTACCACCTGACTGAATGTTGCCAGACGCTTCATATTCAAACATTTCGGTATAAAACCACAAACTACTAACACAGGAGCCAGATAACACTGCACCACCAGAAGCGGTGAAATCATGGTAACTGGCAGTTATTGACTGAGAAGCAGTGCCAGCAAATTGACCATTACCAGCAGATGAATGATTAAAGTAAATATAAGATTCAACACCACTTGCAAGCACTAATCCACCAGCGCCTCCAAATTGATACGTGCTAAATGTTTCAGCAGCACCAGAAAATATCGCTCCACCAACAGGAAGACAATTAAATATAATCTGTGAATTTAAATTTGCATCAGAAGCTACCAAACCACCGCTAGCTTCGTATGAATAGTTAGAAGATGGGCTAGATGCTTCAGCAGTGCCAGAAAAGACTGCCCCACCAACAGGAAGGTAATTAAACGTAATGTTAGAACTTAAATTTGAATTAGAAGCAACTAATCCACCGCTAGCTTCGTGTGAAAAACCAGACTCTTCACCCATTGTTGCAATGGGCTGATTGCGTCTAAAATAACCAAAAGCAGTGGTTGAGCTTACATTCCCGCCAGGGAATGCGCCACCCCTTCGGAAATAATCAAATGTATCTGGGACTGCTGCCATGAATCTCCTATATTTGTATTTAGGAGATTCAGCCTATTTCCAGGTAGTTGGTTACTTGTATAACAAATAATTCCTGCCAATAACAGATAATTGATAAAATCGAGCGTAATAAACTGAAAAAATTTCAGGCATGTTGGTTGCTGCCCATATCATTTGCTCTAAAGACCTCATTGTATTGCTATCTTTTTTATCTTGCTTTTTCGCAAACTCGATATAGCTATCGCATCTAGAAAAAGGTTGCAATTGCAAGAAAAAATTCCACACCCATGCTTCAATGTCTTTTTGATCTTTAGCGTGATATGGAACAAAATTTGCGTCTAGCTTAGACATAAATTTAGACACATCAATATCAACATCAATATGATCATGGGCAAGAATTTTTAATGGCTCTCTAGAACCCCACCTGTTTAACGTGAATACTTCACAAACAAAACGAGGTTGCCGTCCTGAGCAATAATCACAAACAGTGCCAGCACGACACATATCGGTCAATAAACAGATAGCTGCTGGCTTGCGATTCTTATTAAAGAAACAAACGCCATCGCTAGAACCCCAAATGAAATTGGAATTATGGCGTCTTCGATATTCGTTAAGTAAATTACCCATTTACATTGTCCATTGCATAATTAAATGACTGATATGAAAATTGTTATTGCGATCATTCTTAATTTTATCTCGCCAATTATAGTTGCTGTCCCATAAAAATGGGCATAAAATTGCAGCTTTTGTGATCGCCCAAACTGGCGAACCATCAATTACTTCTTCGCCACAAACAAACTTAGCACGAAAATCTGAGTCTTTCCAGGACACTGAAAGAATATCATTATCATTTGAACCAAAATATTGCGTAAAATTTATTCCCAATTGCACAGCAACAGCTTTAGCATCTATGCGATTAGCAACTTTAGGACTGCCACGATTTTCCTTCCAAAAAGGAATGCCGTGAACTTTGTTTGAATTGCATTTTTCACAAGAAGAATAGTCTTCATACTGACGTGTCAGTATTTTTACATGACCACAATGAATGCACCGATATTCGTAATTTATCTTGTTTTCGACATGAAATACCCTATCATTAAGCAAAAAACCAATCAAACCATTACTGTTTGAAGTGTGCTTAACAGTATCGACCATTCTCTGAGGAATGTCGAAATCTCTCCACGTAGGATAGTATCGTGCGTCCATGCACTGTTTATATCGTATAACGTATTATTTTTCAAGCTGTTTAAGTACGTCGCCAACCAATTTGTGACGCACGATACACTCTTCGTTGAAATAGACTACGCCAACACCAGGAATGCTCTCCAAACGATTGACCACATCAATAAGATCTGGAACTCCACCAATATCGCTTTGCTTTGGATCTCCTGTTACAATCATTTTGCTGCTAGCACCCATACGAGTAAGAAACAACTTTAATTGAGAATGAGTGCAATTCTGTGCTTCATCAAGAATGCATACGCTATTATCAAATGTTCGTCCTCGCATGTATGCGAGCGGCGCAACCTCATAAGATCGATTAATCTTATCTCTTATTTTGTTGTTTTCATGAGTTGGACCTGCAATTTTTGACATACAGTCCCAAAGTGGCATCATATAAGGATTAATTTTTTCTTCTAAAGTTCCTGGGAGAAAACCAAGACTTTCTCCTGCTTCAATAACAGGTCTTGTCAAAATGATCTTTTCTTTATCGCTATTCCTATTGAGAATTTCTTCAATAGCAAAAGCCATAGCCAAATAACTTTTGCCAGTACCAGCAGCGCCTAACATAAACAAAATATCATGTTGTTGATAAATGTTCCATGCAAGACGTTGCACGCCATGTTTGAATTCTAAATTGAAAGATTTAACAGCAACATCGCGCCGACCAGAAGGAGTTGCGCCATTTGAATCAAAATCATCAAATGATTTGTAGTTACTCTTATTAGATTTGGTTTTTCTAGCTTTAGGCATGTTAAAGTCTCCCTATGAGATGTGCAGGTATATAGGAGACAAACACCGAAAGAAATGAAAACGCCTTAAAAGTTCAAAGGAACTTTTAAGGCGTCGTTGTGCGGCAAAAGATAAAGGACACGTCTCACGAATTACGGCAATGTTCCTCACACTACTCAGTATCGGTGTTATGTCCGTTGGTTACTAATCAAAAAATATCTGTGTAAATTGCTAGCTAACTTACGTCGAACATAATCACGGTCAGATTACACTCAATCTCAGAATTTTTTGTTTAGTAACATTAGGTTTCTCTGACGGTTGAAGCCCATTTGAGGATGGGGGAACCACTCAAAAAAACCATAACACCAAATCCTCAGCCAATAAATGAGCTTTTGGCTTTTGGATAAGCAAGCTTAACTGACGAAACATCCTTTATAACAACCCTGCTCAAGGGGCTTTTGCCATTTCAACTATAAAAGGATTATATGTTTTAGCAAATAAAAAAGCAACCCTATATAAATGCATATGGAAGGTTTCCGTCAGTTTTACGAGAGTAAAGTCGATAATGAAGTGGAAGAAAGCTTAAAAAAGCTTCCAGCAGGGCATCGCGCTCTGATCAAAGACTATAAATTCAAATTCGAGAATGGAGTGAACCTCAAAGGCTATCCTGACTCAATCGGAGTTATCCATTTAGGAAACACAAACAAAAAACTGATTAAAGTCGCCGCTCCTTGGCGTCATTCGAGAGAATTTGCTATGCTACACGAAGTAGCTCATCGAATTTATGAAAAAATTATGACCAAAAAACTCCGCAAAGAGTGGAGCAAGTTATTAAAAACAGTAAAACTGCACAAGGATGCTGCGAAAGAAAAAAATGAAGAAGAACTCTTCTGTCATCATTATTCACAGTATTACTGCGTCAACAAAGTCATAAGATACGATCACGACAAACTTGATGATTTTATCAAAAAACTGCCATCTTAAACTTTAACCTTGTTATTCTTCTGCATTTCCAAGATTAACTTAGGAATAGTAGCCATTGCTGCTTCGCTTAGCCTTTCGTAATCGCTATAATCCATTGCAAACGCCTTATAATGATGCGCAATGGGCAATTTGCCCACAAGTTGAGGTTTATATCCCTTTTGCTGTGCCCGCAGCGTAAACAAGAATGGTGCGCCTACTTGTGGTAATTCCTCAATAAAAGGTCCACAGTCCTTCCAACAGTCCCTACGAACCATTAAACACCACTCTTGGATAAAATCCAATCTTTTTTTGTCAAATTGATACGTAGCACTCTCCAGACCCAAACAACCTGAACCCTGTGCTTCAGAAATATTAACCAGCAAGTCAATCCATGCTGGATTAATAACAACAACATCATGATGCATGAAAATTAAGTACTTTGAGTTCTTATCTGCTGCTCGCGCTCCTGCATTAGCTGCTGAGGACCACCATTTGTTAGTACCTTGTCGAACAACTTTTATATCTGGTTCTTTCTCCAAAGCATCAAGATAATCCAAAGCATCTTTTTTGGTCGAACCATTATCAACCAAGATAATCTCGTAATTATGATTTACGCTAGTCACGGCGATAGATTGAAGGCAGATATTTAAAAATTCAGGACGATCCCTATGAACAACAATAATAGACACCTGTTCTTCGGTGCCATCATTTAGGTCAAGAACAATATCAGGACGTTCACCTTCTAGTACCGAATAGGGTTGTTGTTTTTTATCCATTTTTCTCCTTATAATAAAGAGAGTATTACTCGATAATATCTACTTCATGAATTGCACGAACAACATCATAAATAACATTTTCAATAATCTCTCTTTTTGAGGCAGAATTTTTGGTAATAAAAAAAGCCTCTGCCTTAGCTTTGTCTAAGAAAGAAGCTTCGCATTGAACAACAACATGTTCTTCATTACTTCGTAATTCGGGCACTTCGGTGCCAACTTTAATCACTACATACAATTTGCTCATCCTTCTCCTTAAACAGTTTCTTTTTTCATAAATTCTTCAAAAGTAAATTTACCAGTTTTGTAACGATCCTTAAGCTTCAGTACATTTGCATCTACCACATCTTGAATGGATAAGCCAAAAATCGCCATCATACCACTGATATGTTTTACAACTTCATTTAATGTTTCTATAAACTTTTCTTTATTAAATGGTTTACCATGAAATAAATACTTTTTCACAATATCAGCACACTTTCCAGTAGACCAAGAAACATTCATAACTGCTTCTAACAACACATAGTCATCAAAAACAGGATCTTTTTTGTCAACTTGAGGTTTGATATCACTCTTATTGGCTTCTATGATAAGAGCAAGAGGCGTCTCAATCGCAATAGTAGTAAAAGCCACATACCACATTAAATCAGAACATTCATCAACAAATCTGGAAAAATCAAATGCTTCATATTCAAATTTAGCAATTTTATAAACCTCAACACACTCAGCAGCTTCACCTGTCAAACCCAAAATACCAGTAAGAAGTCGAGCATTAAAATCAACCTTAGATGCTTCTGATGCCAAACCCTCAACGAAACATGTATAATTAAGAAAATCCATAGTCACCTCAATTTAAAAATAGTTTTGCATTGTAATTGCTAGTTAAATACATACGCGCAATCTTATCACCTTTATTTAATACCAAAATCTCTTTCCCAAGATTGTGAGCAAAGACAACAACTCGTTGTTTCTCTCCACCTGTTAAAGCAGATTGAATAATCAATCCTTTACTTGTGTATTCAGGTTGTGGCTCGAATACCAAACGATACTCTTTTGGCACAATTATGCTAAAACCACAATCAATTTGCTGAATAACACGAGAGGTAATGGTGTGTCTAGCGATGCCATTTACATCAATAGATGGATTGGCAAATATGTCAAATCCGTCTAAACGAGATACTGGTATAAATTTTTCACTGTCTGGAAAAATTTGCAAACCAATCTCATATGGATCTAATGCATTTACAGTCTTTTTAGGCAGTTTGGTAACTGCTGTGCCTTTGAGTTTTTTAGAATTCATTTTTAGCTCTTTGTAATTTTAAGGTTTCGATCATATTGGGAAGCTTGTGGAAAAATGTATGAATTGCCCCATCTGGATAATCCCTTAACCGCCGCAACAGTTCTTCTTTAATATCGTCCGGCAATTGTGCAGCCATCAATTTGTTGCAAATCACTTGGCGATCTGGATCTTTCATTTTTGGTATTTGACTTGTTGGTTTACCTTCAGCACCAATTATATGAAGACCCAGATTAATAGAATCGCCCATAATTCTCCTTTAAGACAATATATAACTTTAGTATGCCTACCTTAAACTTTAAGAAATTTTTAACAGAATCTGGTCCAGCCTTCACATCACATGATGTTGGCAATTCTCAAGAAACACCAGAAACCATTTTTGAATTTCCCACAGTGTCCACTACTGCGCCAGTAATAAGTTGCCGAGTAGTCGGCAAAAATTATTGCATTCAATTGCAAGGTGAAGCTACAGTTTATATAGAATGCAACAAATTCCACCGAATGTTCGGTAGCAAATTACCAAGTCGTGGAGATATGGTTACAGCAGTTTGGTACAAATTCAAAGAAGGGAAGAACTATACTCTGAAACGAATGTATCTCGCTAATGCAGCAGGATAATTACTGCTGCCGTTGACTTTCCCAACCAGTACGCCAACTATCAAATTGTTGCTTATCAACAGAACCACCGGGTTTATAACCCGGTCCTATTGCGCGAAAATCATTTTTCCACAATAAGAATGAAATTATTGCTAAAAATACCACACCGCACAATAAGGCTAGTCTCTTACTTTTCATGCATCACCTTCACCTTGTCGTTAAATTCTTTTATTCCAGGGCTTATGTTGACTTTTTCTATTTCTGCTAAGCGCTGTAGCAATTCATTATACTCGCCGCCTAAAGATTTTGGAACATCAATTTCTACTTTGACAATCAAATCGCCATTGCCTCCATATTTCAGATCTGGAAGACCTAAAGAATGCAACTTGAATAACGTGCCAGATTTAGTTCCTGGCGGCACATTAAAGTCGCATTTGCCATATGGATATGGAATTTCTATCTTTCCACCCAATACTATTTGCGTATAGCTCAATGGCAAAGTAATCATCACATCTTTGCCATGCTTCTTAAAAATAGGGTGTGGAGCAACACGTATTGTACAATACAAATTGCCTCGTTTGCCGTTTAATCCCTTATCGCCTTGATCACGAAGATTCACTCTCATTCCGTCTTCAATACCAGCCGGAACTTCGACTTCAATCTCCGCATTGCTCATAACAAAGCCACGAGCATGACACTCCACACAAAATGCCGATATCACCTTGCCAGTACCACGACAAGAACTACAGGTAGTTTCAACTTTAATAAATCCACTACCTCCACCAAACCTTTGAAAATTCTTTCCTTTACCATCACAAACCACACATTCTTTCATCTCTTGTCCATCTTTGGCACCAGTGCCAAAACAAGCAGGACATGCTTCGCGATGATCAAACTCTAACAATTTTCGACAACCATGAGCAGATTCCATAAAACTCACTGTCAACTCTGCTTCAATGTGTCTACCACCTTCATCAGGTTCTCTCTTGAAGTTAAAAAAGCTATCAAAAATATCTTGGAATGGATGACCGCCATCACCACCTACAGACATTCCTCCATTGTCGTAGACACTCTTTTTTGCAGGATCATTTAAAACTTCATAAGCATTCTGTATCTCTTTAAAGCGTTCTTCGGCTGTTTTGTCTCCCGGATTGCGATCTGGATGATGCTGTTTAGCAAGCTTAAGATAAGATCTATGTATCTCTTCAGCAGAAGCAGTTCGCGACAATCCCATCACTTCATAATAGTCTTTCATTTACCACCCATTAATTTCAAGAATTCAGAAGCCACACATCCGCTTATGTAATTATATTCACTTTTAATTCTTTCAACTTTACCTTCGTATCTGTCGCCATTCAAAAAAGCTTTAGGTTTCAGGTTTTCTGTCACAAACAATTCAAAATTAAGGTGTTCGTGCCAATTTTCTGCACAAGAATATTTGTCCAAATAATAATTATTGACCCAATCTTCATTAAGAATTTGCAATGCTGTTTCTGGAAAATTATACGCCTTACAATAAGGAGCATAATATCCTGACGAATAAAAATAATGCAAAAACTCTTCTCTTCCATCCAAAGTTATAAAACAATCACTTTCAATATGTGCAATATTCTTAGCATTTCGACTTCTAGCGACTTTTAAACCGTGATAAAACGAACGCTTCCAACCTGGAAATGTCCAAACATGTTGTCTTCCAAGATGAGGCAACAAAATTGCCTGCTCAACGCAGCCCAAATTAAGCTTAGTACTAGTAGGTCCGTCGTTGATTAGCATCAACTGAACATCCATACCATAAAAAAATTCGCTATAATAGTCAATCCATCCTTGATAACGATCTGGATCAACATCTACAAAAGATGTAGCAAAGACAAAAGCAGACATTATTCGATCCTAAGATGTTCTTGATAATCTTCAGGCAAAAGTTTCATACATTCTTTGCCTAAAACTCCACCTTTATAGGTAATTCCAAGAAACGTATGATCCGACAATAGCTTAGAGCTAACAAAGCCAGAAGCATCATCATATGCGCCAAATACAACCTCTCGTATGCCGTTGTAATAAGCTGCCATGCTGCACATAATGCATGGTTCTAAAGTAGAATACAAAACAGCATCATTGAGCGAACGATCTTGCACACTCGCTGCTTTACGAATAACATTCATCTCTGCGTGATTACAATGGTCTGATTCAGAGTAAGCTGTGTTGCCATCAGTGTAGAAACCTTTTCCCGTTACCAATACTGCACCTATTGCTGGATTTCCATCAAATTGAGCCTTCTCAGCCTCTTTGATAGCCATCTGCATGTATTCTTCGTCTTTAAGGTGCTTTCGGCGATCTGCGAAATCACTAAACTTTTTTGGCATCATTTAACTTTCTAAATATTTCAACGCTTTAATTTTTCCAGTCAATATTCTGTTAATGCTAGTTATAGAACGTTTATAATTATCTGCTAGCTGTTGTTGTGTAATATTGGGATTCGCGTTTTTAATATTAATCACTTCAATCATTTGATCAATATTCAATTTGCATTTTTTTGAACTTTGAATAAAGATAGTTTCTTTTGAATGTTGCTTACCGTAAAAAGGATTATTTTCACCAGTCATCAACTCGCTGTGGTCTGATCTTTGCTTGCCATAAAAATAATTTTTATCACCTCTTTTGGAGTTACCTATTAAAATCTTGGCTTCTTTGGTGTGCTTTTTACCATAAAAAGCACCTTTTTCACCTTTGCAATCTGCATGATTATCACAAATCAATTTCTTAGATTCTTCAGTGTGTTTTCTTCCTTTAAATGCAGATGATCGCCCCAGAGCTTTTTTTGAAATTTTTTCTCTAACCTCTAAAGTCATATCAACTCGACCAGCAATTTTGCTGCCATTATACTCAGGAACTAGCTCATCTAAATAGTGCTGTTCACGCTCTATTAAAAACTGTTTAGAAGAATTTTCAGGACATTCTTCTATAATCGCAAAAACAAAATTAGTTTCCCCATTTGCATTGTATGAATTTTGCAAATAAGCAGAGTGATGGCGGTTTGTCCTTAACATATTCCTATGTGATCGCCAACGGTTTCGGATATCAACACTGGAACCTATATATCGTTGTCCATTTAGAATATTGGTAATTGAATAAATTCCACAGTTACCAACTAGGAACCCACTCTGGAAACGCTTCAACATTGTCAAGTTTATAATCCTTTCTACCACCTATAATTTCTTGTAGTTTATTTTTACAAAAACATCTTATAGAATTCAAACCATGTGTCAATTCTAGATTATTGCCCTCTTTAATTCCGTTACGGAAATTGCTTTCATTATGCCAAATATGTAAATTATATTGAGCAAGAACTACAAGTGCCCGTAACATTTCAGCAGTGAAGTAAATCTCTCCACGCGACAAAATTTGATTAATATCATGCACAATTGATGCTATTTCTACAGCGTACTCATCTTTATGTTCTGGGATCTTTACTTCTTTAATCTGAACTATAGTTAAACGGTCTAATAATTCGCCCAAGGTCGGTAAATATTTTCTTGCAGCATCTACTTTTTCCTGCTTCATTCTTTCCACTTGTTCAATCAACAACTTGTTCTGTTGCTTTACCGCCTCTAATTCGGAAGGATAAGATGGGATATCGTATTCATCACATTTGCTCATTTCATATACCTTTCTGAGGAGTCTTGCTATTTATATACGTTATGACAGTTTCTACTATTCTCCTCAAATCGTCTTTAGATAAGAATTGATGAACGCCAATATGTATTCCATTATTGCCAATATATTCGGCTTTTGGAAATTCTCCTAATTTATGTCCCAGATAAGCAAAACATTGATGTTGCGTAGCCATCGAACCAAAATTCCTTTTCCAATCAATCTCTGCTACATCCAAAGCTTGCGTTAATCCTACACAATCAAGACCACTGTTAGGCTTTACTGTTATACTAAAACCGTGCGGTGACGTACAAGATCCTTCATCTTCGTCTGAAAACCAAAACAAATCTTTATAAGCGTCGAGTTCTCGCTTGAGATAAAGCCAATTCTCT
>ERZ1292642.1295-Hain-H14-01um-R1-1295-length-12063-cov-5_pt1 | contig 12063 bp, 24 predicted proteins | sample MGYA00564403_ERZ1292642 | MGnify/ENA primary metagenome ERZ1292642 (study PRJEB36523, sample SAMEA6512643) | groundwater metagenome | collected 2019-01-09 | study: AquaDiva: Metagenomics assemblies of 32 groundwater samples | reverse complement strand
CCCTGCTGCTGTTCGAGGGCGGTGGCGGCTTCCCTCATTGTGGCGCACGTCCATTCCCAATCCTCACAAGCATCTAAATTTCCGAGATCGCGCAACTCCTGCACCAGCCCTGCGATGGTATTGTCGATCATTTCCGCTCCTTTCGTTTCGCTTGGCGAGCGAGGCGGGCGCAGGCGTAAAAAAGCGTCATCATATAAGGAGGCCAATAAGACGAGTACCGTTTATCGGGACGGCGACATGCTTCCCACGTCCCCCTGGCCGCCCTCACCACAGCCTTTTCCTCTTTCGTCATCACTCACCCAACACCCACGCAGCTATCAGCGCAAACAGGAGCATGAAGCCGAGCGCGATTAGGTCGGCCACGTCGTTGAGCATCATGACCGGCTGCTCATGATCTGCTCGGTGTGAACCCGGACACCCGGGTAGTTGAGCGCCGTTTTCTGCAACCGGGCTTGCGCGTTCAAGAAGGCGTCGTTAGCCATCACTGCGCCCTCTGGAACCTTGCCGTCGATCACACCCTGCAGCAGCGCCTTGAAGTCGGTGACGGTGGCCTTGTATGTCTCCCGGGTTGAGATCCCGGCAACCTTCGGGGTTTCGATCTGCACGACCGGGGCTGGGACGGTGGCGGCTTGTACACGCAGTTCCTCGGCCTTTTCCTGCTTGCCCTTGGCTTCCGCTGCCGCGGCCCGGGCTTCGAGCTTCTCCCGTTCCTTGCGGGCTATTTCGTCCACCCGGGCCTGTTCCTCGCGCCGAATGCGTTCCTGCTCTTGCTGGTATGAAAGCAGCCCGCGTTTGTAGATGCCTTCGGCCTCGATGAGCGGAGCTTCGTGGTTCTTCTTCTGCTGCACGGCTTCCTTGTGCGCCGCGTACGCCTTGCTGATGATCGGGTCGAAGGTGGCGTTCACCTTCTGCATGAGGGCTTTTATGCCCCGCAACTTCTCCCCGGCGCCCGTGTACTGCTCCTGCGTGACGATCTTGAAAACCCGGGCTTCAGCGAGGGGCTGCGAGACTTCTACGGATAGGTCGGTTGCGTTCATGTGATCTCCTAGATGTGTTTCCATGTTTCGCGGCGCTTTACGGTGCCGACGGTTTTCGGGTTTAAGCCGAATGTTTCGGCTATTCGGGCGTTCTTCTTCCCCTCCGATGCGGCTCGGCGGATCGCCAGCACCAGCTCTGCGGTAAGAATTGCGTAGGGATGATTCTCTCCACGCCGGATGCGCTCGGGCTTGGTGTATGCCCCGTTTCTCAAGCCGCGGGCGTATTTCTCTGGGCTTGTCTTGCTGTAATGGCGGCCCTTTCGGACCATATCATCCATGTTGTCCTGGTGTGTTCCGAGAAACAGGTGATCCGGGTTCACGCAGTCGCGCACGTCGCATTTGTGGAGCACCTGCATTCCAACTGGAATGTCACCAAATTGAAGGCGGTAGGAAACACGGTGCGCCAGTTCCGGACCCTCGTCCGGCCACCAACTCATCCCGTATCCCCTAGGAATTTTGGTTGCCGTCCAGCGCCAGCAACCATCACTCTTTTCCACCCTTGCCCAAAATCTTGCGGGAAACTCAGCAGCCATTATTCACCTTCCAGTTTTGGATATTCAAAGCGTTAAGGAAAACGTTGAGGTCGTGTTTGTTCCTGATCCTGTCGTACGGGAAAATCTCTGCCATAGATCCGTCTTTTTTCAACTGCAACCCGGCGCGCTTGTTGATCTTGACCGGCTCGTTCTCATTCCACGCTTCCCTGTAGGCCGCAACCTGAAGTGCCGTAGCAGGACTAATCGTGTGTACCGCCTTGGCGTCCAGCACCCACAGCACCCCCGGATCATCAAGAAACTCCACCACCAGGTCGAGCCTCCCGGCGTAGCGATGCTTCTTGCTGTACACGATGCGCTCGGCTGCGAAAACCCGGAGCGGCTTGACCGCCTTGAACAGCAGCCAGCTATGGAAGTAGGGCTCTACCTGCGGGTCCACGGTATCCAGGTCCAACTCCCCGGCCTCATCCAGTTCGATCGCCTTGTGCGTTGCCCGGCCGATCTGGCGCTTTCGCTCCAGCACGTCGCGCGGAATCCGGGAGAAGTCCATGAACGGGGCCAGCACCGTGCTCACGGACGGGTACTCCACGCCGTTGACGTAATACTGGTGGGTTTCCTCGACGAAGCGGATTTCATCGGCCGGCATCTATTTCCGCCTTGCACCGACTACATGCCGCAAACGGGCCAGTATGTTTTTGCCCGCAGAACGGACAAATCCGGTCAATCGGGGGCCGGCACTCCTTCGGGTCTGGGTCAGTCAGCAACCAGGAGACGTAGGAACGGATCAGGTCATCGTGCTCCGGGTTTTGGCTCATGACTTGCTCACCACGCGCGGCTGCATCGTGAAGCGGCAGCGAACCGGGCCGCAGTAGAGCGACCGGCAATGCGGGCAAGCGGTGAGTTTCGGCTGCTGCTGGTAGGTCATGCCGCCTCCGCGAACTTCAACGCCTCGTTCACCTTCGCCATCGGCAACTGCTCGATGGTTTCGATGCCGAAGTGCTTGCAGAATCCGGGTTCATCCTTGCCCGACTTCTCCAGTTTCTTGCGGATCATCTTCGCCTGCGTCGAATTGATGGCGCCGGGTTGCGTGGGGCCGGGCTCGGCCTTGGCCTCGGGCTTCGCCTTGGCTTTCGGCTCCTTGACGGTTTTCTTCTGCTCACCCTCGGTCAACGACTCCCGGAGCTCGGGGGACATTTCCTCAAGATCCTGGTTGAACATGTCGCCAGCGGCGAGGACCGTGAGCGTCATGGCTACCTGCGCCCGCTTCGCCCCCATCTTGCGGATGGTGTTCGCCACGTCGGCCGGCTCGGTGCGGATTTGCTTGATTTCGTACTCTTGCTGCTTCTGCTTGTTGTAGCCGTACTTCACCCGGCGCCGCGCCTCCGGGGTCGCATCGAATTCCCGGTTGTAGGCTTTCTTCCACTTGTATTTCTCCTCGTTCGAGGAGCACTCGCCGATGCCCTCGCCGAGCTCTACCCCGGTTTGCTGGTGGGTGCCCTTGCAGGACACGGCGTAGCGGATTTCGTCAGGCCCAGATAAGTCCTGCACGAAGTAAGAGGGCGCGATCTGGAAGGTCATGCACAGCAACTCCGCACCGGGTTTCAGGAGCGCGGGCTTGTCAATGCCGGGGAGCGTGCCGTAGTGAACGCCCTCCTTCATCACCGAGCGCATCACTTGCTGAATCAGGTTCACCCGGTCCCTGATCTGCACGGCACTGAGCGCCCCGCCCTGCTGTCGTTCCACTACCGCTACGTCGTTCATCGTTCGCTCCTTGGTTAGCGTTCAAACACGATTTCTGTGCCGTTCCACTTGTTGTTTGGGACGAGCTTCAGCCAGGTGGCTTCGAGAGCGTGGCGATAGGGGTGAAGCAGCTTTTCGCCCTCGGCCCACAGCTTGTTGCCCTCGGCCCGCAGCTTTTCGCCCTCGGCCCACAGCTTGAAGCCCTCGGCCCACAGCTTGAAGCCCTCGGCCCACAGCTTGTTGCCCTCGGCCCATACCGCAGTGGGAATATCCCCATCCTCCGGCTTCGTCAGCATGATGTGCCGCCGACGGGTAGCGCGTTCACACTCCGGCTTTTGTTCGTCGATGTGTTCCAGCCGTTCGTTGATGTCATGCGAATACTCGAACAGAAAGTCGTGATGTACTCCGAAGAACATGCCAGCGGTCGGGCCGGTGTAGTCGGGCAGTCCTGGAAAACGGTCGTTCATCGTGGCCTCCTTGTGATTGACAATACGCTTTCTACATGTTCCAATTCACGTTGTCAACAATTATGTAAAAGGAATAAGCATGGCCGTTACCCTGACACCCCTCCGAAAACTTCGTCTATCACGCGGACTTACCCAAGCTGAAGTCGCCAGGGCAATCGGCTGTGAGCAACCTGCGTATTCCAGGATGGAAGCTGGCATCGGATGCCTTGCCCAGAACGCCGAGAAAATCGCTAAATTCATGGGCAGCGCCATCACGGAGCAGCATATCTTATATCCAGACCGCTACCCGGATTACGAAGTAGGCCAGCGGTAGGCCCGCATGTCGCTCGAAAGCAAGGGCGGGGGCGGGGAATGACGACCTATTCTGAGAAGCTGAAGGATCCGCGGTGGCAGAAGAAGCGGCGCGAGATTTTGCACCGGGACAACTGGATCTGTCAGTGGTGTGAAGCCAAGGACGAGCAGTTACACGTCCACCACCGCCTGTATCTGAAGAAGCGGGATCCGTGGGACTACCCGGACAGGCTCCTGTTGACCGTCTGCGCGACCTGCCACGCCGAACACGGCGCCGGGGAGGAAGCTGCGCTACCGTTTGTAGATGCGATCCTGGAGGCCGGCGCCGATGCCGCCGACATCGAATCGCTGGCGTTCGCTTTTGAACACATCCTGCCCGTCATGGGGCCGGAGCAATGGCGGGTGTTCGACCACCACTTCACCAACTTGGCGTTCGCCATGTTGAAGGACTACGGGCGCCTGAAGGCTGAACACCAAGCGCACGTAAATACAAGCCCCTTCGAGGAAGTGCATGGCTGAAGCCCCCGACCCCTTGGTGCCGGCCGAAGTGGATCTCCGCGGCTACGAATTCATGCCCCTCTACGGCGATCGGCTGTTCAAGTCAGAAACCTGGATTGCAGCCTCCCCCGAGGCCAAGGTGGCCGCGCTGCGCCTCTGGTGGCAGTCCTATGCCCACGAGACGCCGGCAGCGTCCCTACCTAATAACGACACCCTGCTGGCCGACTACGCCGGGTATGGCGTGGCGGTCAAGGCATGGCGGAAGGTGAAGGACCAGGCGATGCGTGGATGGGAGCTTTGCAGCGATGGGCGCTGGTATCACAGGACCGTCGCCGAGGTCGCCATGAAGGCATGGGGTGAACGGCTACGCAGTCGTGAACGGCAGCGCAAATGGAGGGAACGTAACGACATGAAAAACGGTGACGTAACGGTAACAAAGATGGTTACAGAGCCGTTACGAAACGGTGACGTTACGGCAGATAGGATAGGACAGGACAGTGATAAGACAGGGAAAGAACTAGTACTTACCCCTGCTAACGCAGGGGGTGGAACCAAAGTTCCACCTTGCCCGCACGAGGACATCATCGAGCTGTACCACAAGCATTTGCCTATGGGGAGACAGGTCAAGCTTGAGTTGTGGGAGGGGCAACGCAAGGCGAGGCTTCAAACGCGGTGGAGGGAGAAAAAGGAACGGCAGCACCTCGGTTGGTGGGATGACCTTTTTACCCATGTAGCAGCGTCGGCGTTCCTCACCGGGCGCGCTTACCGACCAGGCCACGAGCCATTTCTAGTCAACCTCGACTGGATCCTGAAGCCGGACAACATGGCGAAGATCATCGAGGGCGAATACAACCGGGAAAAGGCCGCATGACCGACATCCGCGACGCCGCCGCCCTTCTCCCCCCGCAGGCCGTGGAAGCCGAGCAGTCGGTACTGGGCGGCCTCATGTTGGATAACGCAGCATGGGATCGCGTGGGGGACGTGTTGGGCGAACGGGATTTTTATCGTAGCGACCACCGTCTGATTTTCCGTGCCATCGAGCAGTTGCTGTCCCTCGACATGCCGGCGGACGCGGTGACGGTGGCCGATGCGTTGGGCGAGGAACTGGAGCGGGTAGGGGGCCGTGACTACCTCGGTTCGATGGTGGTGAACACGCCCTCGTCGGCGAACATCCGGCGCCACGCAGAGCTGGTGCGGGAGAAGTCGGTGAGGCGGGGGCTGATAACGCTGTGCAGTCAAACGCTGGATTCGCTGTACGGCGATATGAGCGATTCTCCGGCCGGGTTGATAGGTAGACTCGAAGATGGGCTCGCGGCGCTGGCTACGGCCCGCCTGAGCAAACCTCAGGCGTCTTTCGGGGCACTTCTCTCCCGGGTTGTGGCCTCGATTGACGAGCGGTATCAAAACGGGGGTCGGATCACTGGCCTCGAAACCGGGTTTGTGGATCTGGACGAAAAGACCGCGGGCTTGCAACCCGGTGAGTTGATCGTGATTGCTGGCCGGCCGAGCATGGGCAAGACCTCGATGGCCATGAACATCGTGGAGCACGTCACCCTGAATCTCACGCGTTCTGCGGCCGTGTTCTCGCTTGAGATGTCGGACACCCAGCTCGTGCAGCGGATGCTGGGGTCCGTGGGCAAGGTGAATCAGCACCGACTACGCACCGGGCGGTTGGATGCCGAGGACTGGACCCAGCTTTCCAAGACGCACGGCGAAATGGCTGGGGCCAGGGTGATTATCGAGGAAACCTACGACCTTGAGCCCGCAGCGTTGCGTGCGAAGGCGAAGCGGATCAAGCGGGCCAACCCGGATTTAGCGTTGATCGTGGTGGACTACCTGCAGCTCATGGAAACCGGGGCCGACAAGCGGGTTGACCAGGTGGCCGAAATCACACGGGGCTTGAAGCGCATTGCGAAAGAACTCGAAATCCCAGTTGTCGCGCTCTCGCAGTTGAATCGCTCCGTGGAAGCCCGCACCAACAAGCGCCCGATGATGGCCGACCTCCGGGAGTCCGGGGCGATCGAGCAGGACGCCGACCTGATCCTGTTCATGTACCGCGACGAGGTTTACAACCCGGACACTCCAAACCCGGGGCTGTGTGAGGTGATTATCGGGAAGCAAAGGAACGGGCCTACAGGACACATTCACCTGACGTTCCTCGCGCAGTACGCGCGCTTCGAGAACCACGCTGGGGAAATTCATCAGCGGGTTTACAAGCCGAGGAGTAAGCCGTTCGAGACGCGCAGCCGCGCGGACGTTGATGGATAGGACGCCCGACTTGTTCACCATCGAAACCCGGGAGCAGAAACGCGCCCGGTTGTACGCTGCCGCAACCCGGTGGGCGAAGCGTCTGCCCTCCGAATCCGGGGAGGATCACAGGCGGACGTACCAGAGGATGATCGGCAACTTTCTCGCGGCGTTGAAAACGTGAGCTGCATAACTCTCATGAGGGAATACGCGAAGGTGGCCGGGTACGCTTTATTCGATCCCGGCCCGGGCGTGCTTTGTAAGCATGGGCATCGGGCGATTCGCAGAGTTGATAACGGCGAGTGCGTGGAGTGCTCCCGGCTGCGTTCGTTACGGCGCAGTCGCATAAAGGCCGCTGAACCGGGGTTCAAGGAGGCGCGCTCGATAAGGCGGAGAGCCCTATACGACACGAACAGGATGGCGGAACGAGAGAAGCTGCGGAACTACTATCAAGCAAACAAAGCGCGATGCTTGGAGTATCACAAGCGTTCTGATGAAAAACACCACGACCGAAAATTGAAGCGAATGAGAGAGTGGGCCGCAAGAAACCCGGAGTTGGTCAGGATCAACAGGCATGAACGGCGAGCCCGCCAGCATCGGGCGGCAGGTAGTCACTCGGTTGCGGACATCAAGTGGTTATATGCCAGCCAAAATGGGCTCTGCGTCGTTTGTCGCCGAAAGCTCGGAAAAGGTTATCACGTTGACCACATTGTCCCGCTAGTGGGCGGCGGCACCAACGATCGAAGGAACCTGCAAATACTGTGTGAGCCTTGCAACCGCAGCAAGCACGCGAAGGATCCGATTACGTTTATGCAGAGTCGGGGATTCTTGTTGTGATTCCGCCGGAACAAGTGCCGCTGCATCTAAACGATCTGGCGCCTTATTTCGCAGTGGCTGGCGAGTGTCAAGTTATTGACTTTTCCAGACGAAATTACTATGGCGCATGGATAAAGCTGCGCGTGGAGCACATCGAGCAATTATCTGGGTTTGAATCCGGGCAACGCTATCAACTTCTCATGGTGAAACTGGAGGACGACGAAATGCCATCAAGTAACGAACAGAAGCAGTACAAATTATCGCAAAAAGCCGGGTATCTCTGTACTCAAGAGGAATTCCGCCACTGGGTTACGCAGGAGTACGGAATTCCGTGCCACGACAAGGACGAGGCGGCGCAATGGCTGCGTGAGGCGTGCGGGGTCGAATCCCGGTCATTCCTCGACTCTGTGGACGCGGCCGGCGAGACGTTCCGCAGCATCATGAAGGCGTTCGATGACTGGAAGCAGCAGCAAGGGGGCGGGGCATGACAACTGAGAATTCGTTCGATCAATGGGCTGTGGTGGAGCTAATGGGGCATCAGCAAATCGCTGGTCGAGTGACTGAGCAGAGCATTGGCGGCGCAGCTTTCATCCGGGTTGACGTTCCAGAGCAGCCGGCGCGTCCGAAGCGCGAACAATGGGATTCTGACCAGCCAATAATCCCCGCTTACACACGGTTTCTGAGCGGCGGCTCGATCTACGCCATAAATCCATGCACCGAAGATGTGGCGAAGTTGGCAGCGGAGCGTATGAGAACCCGTCCGCCGTTGCCGTTCGGCATGAATCAGCCAGCGTTGCCGGCACCAGACGATGGTGACGCATGAGCGACCACCTAAACGAAATCCTGGCCCGGCACCGGGAGATCTGGTTTGAGCGCATGGTGTGGTGCTGCGTCTTGGCGGCTTGTGCGGGTGTTGTTGTGGGCTACCTGGTCCGGGCCTGGGCTGGGTAAATCGTAGTTTTTAACCTCAAGGAGATCGACATGGAAGCGAATACGGAAACGAACGGCAAGAGCAAGCGCAAGGCAAAAGGCAGGAAGGACGAGGAAAAGCAGGAAGCGGTCATCAAGACGGGGGCGCTGGCGGTCAAAGCCGATGAACTCGTTCGGCTCTACAAGGCGCAGGAGGACGCGGCGAACGACTTTGCGGAGGCGATCAAGACCACCGCAGAAACCGCCGGGCTACACGCGAAGAACGTCCGCAGTTTCATCATCGCCAAAGCGGGCGAGAAGTTCGAGGAGAAGAAAGCGCAGGTTGAGCAGCTCGCGCTGATCTTCGAGGAAATCGCGGCGTGAGCAAAGCTGAGGAGGAGTTTCAAACCCGGGTGCGGGAGCTCGGGTGTATCGCCTGCAGGGTGATGGGCGTATTCGGTACGCCGTGCGACATACACCACATCCTGCATGGCGGGCGCCGGGTTGGTGAGATGGACGTACTGGGGCTTTGCCCTTCGCACCATCGCTCGGACATCAATAACAAGCACATCGTCAGCCGTCACCCGTGGCGCCGGGAGTTTGAAACCCGGTACGGGACTGAGGCGCAGCTCTTGGAGCGCACGCGGAAACTCGTCAGCATGAAGGAAACCGCGTGACTACGCTGATTGTGGGGATTGACTGCGGGCTAACTGGTGCGCTTGCCATGCTCGGACAACCCGGGCTCATGGCTGTGGCTGACATTCCAGTAATGGCGAAGGGCAAGGGCGCCGGCCGGGTGAAGAACGAAGTAAACGCCGCGGCGCTGAATGGCCTGTTGCGGGAATGGGTGAGTGGGCACGGTGATGATGTGCTGGTGGTGATCGAGCGGGTTTCCAGTATGCCGGGGCAGGGCGTGGCCTCAATGATGAGCCTGGGCGACACCGTGGGCTGTATCCGGGGCGTGGTGGCTGCCAGGGGATACCCGGTGCAATGGGTGACACCTCAAGCATGGAAGAAGCACTACGGGTTGCCGGCGGACAAGGAACTAGCCCGGGCTCGGGCCATTCAACTGTACCCGGGCGCCGAGCTGACCCGGAGGAAGGACCACAATCGAGCAGAAGCAATTTTGCTGGCCCGGTACGGATGGGAAGTACTGCTCTGAAAACAAAAGACCCAGGATTAACCGGGTCTCTCGCCGCCTCCGGGCAGCAAACCCGGTGACTTCCCCGCCCCAGTGATAGGGCCAGGGCTAGGCTCTGTGAGGCCGTGGCCCGGTTGGCGCCTCGAGGATGATGTCCCAGCCGTGAATCAGCCAGTTCCCGGTTTCGATCCGTATGGCATGGCCCCAACAGTCCGGATCTGCTACTACGGCTTCCCGGGTATCGTCGCAGGTGGCAAACCTCCCGGCTTCCCGAAACACGGGCCAATTTTTGACTATCTCCGGGCAGTAGTTCCACTTCCCATCGGCGGCCTTGAAGATGCGGATCATTGTCTTGCTCCTATCAATTAACCCGGTTGCATACGGGAGTAGCGGTAATCGCCACTCAACAGGCCCGGGTTTCGAGCCTGAAGGCTGGGGACTAGGCGGAACGGGCTAATGCTTCACTCGCCGCACACCAGTAGTTCAAGTGGCCGTCGCGCCGGGTTGTTACCGCACACCTGAGGCAAACGGGAACGCTGTTGCGTTGACCTGCGTAGTAGCGCAGGTAATCAGTCCCCGTGTTGATAACTTCGTGGCAATAGTCGCAGGTATACGACTTACGTGCCGATTGGATCTTGCTGGTGTCGTATGTGCTCATCGTCGTTTCTCCCATGTAAAAACCCGGTTTAGTCTGCACTCTGTGCCGCCCTCCTAGCGGCAGGGAGTGGGGACTATCGGTAAGTCCATGCCGGATACTTCGCCGGCAGGTTCGGTACGAACTGTTGATAAGCCGGGAATGTGTGCGTCTTGATCCATGCCTTAGCCCAGCCCGGCATAGCTGCAGCGAGTTTCAACCCGGTCAAGCGTTGAGCACGATGGAAGCGCGCCAGCTTTACCGGATCCTCGATTGCATCCGGGAAGGCCGTGCGCATGTCAGCCGTTGCGTCCGCCTGCAGGAACGGCCCAAAACCCGGCAATGGCGCCCAGGTATTGACCATGACCAGCCCGGCATCCTGCAGCGTGCCTGCTGGGTCAATGAATGCAGCAACCTCTGGGGTACAGGTTGCCACTACTGCCGGCGGTGCTTTTGAAACCCGGGGAGTGACGCCTTGCATTGCTACAAACTCGGCCGGGCTCATGCTGCCACCTTGACCGCTTCAACGGCCTGTACTTGCCCATCGTGGAACAGGTAGCAAACCGGGAACCATTGCGGACCCTCGCCAGTGTCGGTGCCTTCTGCCGGCGCCGCGGCATCCTGTTTTCCTTGCATGGCGCGCGGCTGGGCCCAGATAGGAAACCCGGACGAACCCTTGACTACAGAAAACCCGGCATCCTTCCAGCCCTTGAACGTGTGCCAGTCAGTTTTGCCTGTTTGCTGTTTGTAGTACGCCACGATCGCGTCATTCACCTTTGCAAACTTTCCGGCCTCGACTAGAGGCTTGAAGGCGCGGGATAGTTTGACCAGCTCGAGACGGCGCGGGTTAGGTGCTTTCATGATTGCCCCCGGCGCAAAACCCGGATGATGGGGCGGCTGATGATCCAGCCCGTGATGCAGCAGGCGATAAAGACGGTAAGCATTGAAGTCTCCTATCAGTAACCCGGATTGCAGTCCGGTCGGTTGCGTTAGTGCATCCGCTCATGCCCTGGCGGGCATGGACTGAGGTGCTAGGCGCGTGCCAAGCGACGGCGACGTGACTCGGCGGAAAGTGCGTCGAACGTCGCTGGGGCGGAACCTTGCCCCGGACCAGCGTCCCCGAATTGACCGCACTCGGATTGGTATTGCGCGAGGGAATCTGCTGCGCATTCAAGAAAACCCTCTAGCTCTTCGTTAGTCAACTGCGCGATCTCTTGCTTGTTCATCTGTTTCCCCTATGTGTGATTGGCCTGCAATGAGATTAACGCATAGAACATATGAGCGTGTCAAGCGGTATTTAGTTCCGGGTATTCTGCTATAGGATATTGTGCCCGGTAGCGTCTTGAAACCCGGCGCCAGGTTGTGCTTGTCGTGCTTGACCTCCCCCTATCTGATGAGGGATTATCCTACCCCTAGAGGGGTACAGCATGATGCCAGGCAGCGCGCGGCGAGCTGGTGATACCGAAAAACCCGGTATTGGATTGCCTTCTGTGCGTAGCACTGACTTCTGCAGTCCCTCCCTCCCTCCATCCCCCAGCCTCACCACGTTAGCCACCAGGACGGCGCCCAGCCTGCCCGCGGCCGTCACCCTTCCCCGACTCGAGACGACACTCGGCAACCGGGCCGGGCGGACGGGTGATGGTAAGACCTCGTGCGTTGCGGGTGACGTAAATTGTCACATTGTGCCGCTGTTGGGCACATGGGCACGCTACCTGTAGGCCGGACTTGGGCGTTACATAACAGGGTACTCTATAACGCATGAGTGCAATCAACGGGTTACGACCTATGTGTG
>ERZ1292642.1294-Hain-H14-01um-R1-1294-length-12064-cov-5_pt1 | contig 12064 bp, 16 predicted proteins | sample MGYA00564403_ERZ1292642 | MGnify/ENA primary metagenome ERZ1292642 (study PRJEB36523, sample SAMEA6512643) | groundwater metagenome | collected 2019-01-09 | study: AquaDiva: Metagenomics assemblies of 32 groundwater samples | reverse complement strand
AGGAGCCACCGCATCCGCAGCCAATGATGCCATCTTTTTACTAGATGGTTCAGGCCAAGGTGCCGGTTCCAATATGATGAACGGTATCCGTGATGCGTTATCTTCAACCACAGGTACATCACTTTACGCAGGATTAGCAAGATCAAACACAGGATGGGCACCGCAATTCGGTTCCGTCTCTGAGGCATTGACGCTATCCCGTATGGAAGGTGCTTACCTTACAGCTAAAGAATACGCAAGAACCGGAGATCAATACGCAATATTTGTCAATAAAACACTCTATCAAAAATACGGTGATCTATTGACATCTATGAGACGAACAGTCGATACGGCTGATCTTCTCGGCGGTTGGACAGGTCTTGAATTCGCAGCCGGAGCAGGGAAAGTCGGAGTCTTCTTGGATTTCCAAGTACCCGATGGAGAAGTCGTTATCCTTAATATGGATACATGGACACTCTGTCAGGTTTCTGACATGAACTGGCTCGAAGAAGGCGCAGAGGCTTTGCTTAGGTTGCAAAACACCATTACTTATCAGGCCACTATGGTCTGGTTTGCTAATGTTATGTGTTTAGCACCAGCAGCAAATGCCAGGGAAACACAAAAGACTGATTAGGTGCTTTGGTTAGTTGGGCAAACTGACGGGAAATGCGAAGTGAATCGATAAACTAGCAAATACCCGACCAACTAACACTTGTCCACCGTAGCTCAGTGGCAGAGCGCTTCCCTGTGAAGGAAGGCTGCGGGAGTTCGATTCTCCTCGATGGACCAATGAAGACTAAAGGCCCAAAGTTATACAAGAATCTTAAAACCTCTGGGGAAGTCCAAGAGGCTGATTTTAAGTTCTTGCAAGAAAAACCTGATGGTGATGCTAATTTTAGTGTCCAGCGCAATCGTCAGGTAATAGCGGATAGTATTAAGAAAAACGAAAAGTTAATGATTGCTAAACAAAAAGCCCATGATGAGGCATTAGCAGAGAGAACCGATGCTGCTGCTTCTTTTTTAAAGGCATTAGTGGATGGAAAATATTTTGGAGTGAATTCGCATACTGCCGCTACGAGGTTTTTTGGCAGGCGGGAATTGGCGAGGCTAAGGGGGGAAGAGATTAAAAAACAGATGATGGAACAAATGCAAAAGAACGCCAGAGATTTAGGAATGAACTAATGTGCCGAGACATAATCCGAGAAAGTATGCTAGAAGACTATCTTTTAGGGAAATTTGTTATCGGGCCGGAATTGGCCCCCGTGAAAGATTACGACTTATGAGAGAGTTTAAAAAATTAAAAGTGGAGGAGGTGAAAATACAGCTTTAACGAATTTTCGTTAAGGCATAAATAATATGGCAAATTTTGGGAGAACACAGCCAGCACTAGCTTGGGGAGTCGATAAAATTGATATGATTTCCGAGGTTAGAAATGCTGGAATATTAACTACAGGTAATGTAGTTTGGGTAAAACATCCATCAGATGCTGATTATACGACTGTTAAACAGGCTGTCGGCAGACAATTTCTGTTTGACGATATCCAGTCGGCTATAGATTCGCCGAGGATCCGAGGTGGCTTAAACGATGTCATTATCGTTTGCCCTCGTGATAACCAATCACCTTGGGTCGTAACAGGTACGCCAGCAGGTATTAACTTGAATAAAGATAATGTTCACCTTCTGGGACTTGGTGCGGGAAAGTCATTTGGCAGCTCATCTGTTATTTTGGAACAACCTGGAACTGCAGGAACCATCGGAACGATGGGTGTTTTGCAAGTTACGGGTGATGCTTGTGAAGTTGCAGGTTTCTACTTTCTAGGAACTGCTGGTACCTCAACAGGAGGTACTATGGGTGATGGCGGTGATGGCGGTGTCGTAACTGTTGGTGCAGGTGTCCAAGGACTTGATCTTCACGATTTCAAAATCGAGAAGACAGGAGTCCAATGGGATGCAGGTACTACAGGTATAACAGGCACGCCACAAGCTGATCTAGTAATTGGTTCAGCAGCAAGGGATATTACTGTTAGAAATGGTTACATCCTTTCTGGTACTGGGCTCCTAGCTTCTGCTTCGCATGGGATAAAGCTAATGTTCAACAACACAGACATTCGTGTTAAAGATGTTGAATTTTTAGCTAATAAAGATGCGGCAGCAAGCACGTTCATACTACAGTCACCAGGGACAGCTAACAATGCAATGTCCTTGATCGTTGACCGTTGTAAGTTTTACAACACCAGTGGTACGGCGGTTGCTTCGGCAGTAGGCGGAACGATGGGTGTTGGAATGAGAGCATTGATACATGAATCAATGGGTGTTAATGTAACTCAAATCGGAACCGCAGGTTCTACTTTCGTTGCACCTGTTTACGGAACTGCTACTGTAGTGAAGAATCCCTATTTAGGGATAGGCACCGCAGCCCTGATATCAGCATAGCCTTGACGCAAGTTGAGATTATTTGGTATGTTAGGTTATGTCCGAGAATAACCACATAAGTATTGTGGCCCTTTCTCGGAGGGGCCACTTTTTATGAAGAAACCACTAGCAATCTTAGTCACAGGTTTAGGGGAGCAATACTACCAATACTCTCTTAAGATGATTAATTCCCTAAAGGTAACTAATCCCGATATTGAAACAAAAGCCGATATTAAACTCTACACAGACCAAGATGCTATACGAAATGGGTTTACTCTACTTCCTAACGACCTCAAAATGCGCTACATGACCCCGATTTTTGTTAAAGAACTTTTGCAGGAGTATGAATGCGTTGCGAGGCTTGATTCTGACATGATTATTACAGGCGATATATCAAGCTGTTGGGAAGGCGATTTTGATGTAGCAGTGGTTCAGAATGCCAATCCTAGGGAACTTCAGGCTCAACAGCAGTTAATGGGCCGCACTGTGCAAGCTTGGGATCTTAACCCTTTAAATTATGTTAATTGTGGCTTTGTGGTAGTCAAAAGCGAGGCATTTGTGGATAACTGGCTAAGAATCTGTACCCCTGAACGATCTAGCGCCTACCAGTTCTATGAACAGGACTTCTTGAATATCTTAGTCCACTATGGTAATTGGAAAGTTAAATTTTTAGATAGGGAGCCTAATAATAAATGGTGGGGGCTCATATCAAAAGGCTATGGGAGCCAATTTGAGCTTAGAGACGGTAAATTAATTTTACCTAAAGGATCAGGTGATGATCGGGAACCTTGGCCTGCAGATGCCGATAAAGAGATAGTTGTAATCCATGAGGCGGGGGGAATGGTACCTAAATTTACGGATATTGATATCAGATATCCTAAAGAAATCGCTGATTATTTGAAGAAACTATATACTTATGATCCCCCCCAAAAAAGCGTAGGGATTTAAAAATAATCTTCCATGATGAAAATTGACATTACTCCCGACGGCCAAGCATCCCCAGACGTTGTAGTGGACGAAGACCATGTTATTCGGAACTACCCTATCAAAGATATGAAATTTAAAGACCATCTTGGGAAATGGCAGAAGATCAAGGTTGTAGCCAATGAAGACGAAACTAAACACCAACTAGCTGAAATTTTTGGCGAACAGCATTACAAGAAAGGACTTATCAAAAAAGACATGGTTATTGTTGATATTGGGGCGAATATTGGTTGTTCTGTTCTGTACTTCCAGCCTTGGGCAAAGGTTATTTATGCGATTGAACCCGTACCATATTGCTATTATTGTTTGGTTGAAAATACTAAGAAGTTCAGTAATGTCAAAACTTTTAATCATGGAATTTTCACCGTTAATGGTGAGATGTGGTTAACGGGCGGGACGGAGGATTCCCCGCCGCAAACAACCTACCAAGAATCCCGCTTTGTCCAGCCAATCAATATTAAAAGATTAGATACATTCTTTGAAGAAAATAAGATTGATCATGTTGACCTTCTGAAAATTGATTGTGAGGGAGCAGAATATGAAATTTTCCTAGATGATGGTTTTAAAAATGTTGCCAATAAGATTGATTATATTATTGGCGAAGCACACAATGTCCCAACTATTTCACCTGAATTCCTACCCAATATTTTAAAAGCCGTAGGATTTGATGCAGAATTCTTGCCTTTTGATAATCTGCACTATTGGCTCCTCTATAAGAATAAGACGACTGGTTATAAATCGAAGATTTTTAATCAACAACAAACAATATTTTTTGCTAAACATGGACAAGCGTAGGGATTTACGCATAATTTTACACGGAGATGCGATTTTCAGTCAGTCTGGCTACGCTGTGGAATTAACATGGCTCATTAAACGCCTCCTTAAAGAAGGGTTTGCCGTCGCCCAAGCTACCAAAGCAGGGCTATCTACCCATTGGATTGATTATAAATTGGATGAGGGTGTTTTAAGAATGTACCCTTCAATTGACGATCCGCATGGTTCAGACACGCTTTTTTATGGTGCTAGACATTTTAATGCTCATCTGGCAATTTCCATGATTGATATATGGGTTATGCAACCCCAGTTTTTACAGCAACTAAAACAATTAGGTGTCAAATATTGGGCCTACATGCCGATTGACTCTGACCCCGTTGCGCCTGGAGTTTTGAAAAACCTGCCTTTTTTAGATAAAATTATTACTTTTAGCACTTTTGGTCAAAAGACCTTGGCTAAGCACGGGTTTGCCTCTGAAATGATTTATGAGGGGGTTGATACTGATGAACTCGTACCAAGAGATAAAATCGAGGCTAGGAAGAAATACGGTATTCCTACTGATAACTTTTACTGGGGTATGATTGCCGCTAATAAGGAAAACCCTCCGAGAAAAGGCTGGCAGGAGGCCTTAGAAGCTTTTAAATTATTCTATGAGAAACATCCCGAAGCTGCTATTTTCCTTCAAACCCAGCAGATTGCCCTTGGTAACTTCCCGATTATGGAATATGCCACTCATTTAAAGATAAATCATCGGATATTTGCCCTAGATCAACTATTCTCAAGTATCATGGGGACTAGAGATGATATTGTCTGGATGCTTAATTGTTTCGATGGACTTCTGCACCCCTCACAAACGGAAGGCTTTGGATTAACTCCAATCGAGGCTGCAAGTTGCGGTGTCCCAGCAGTTGTTAATGGTTCCCACTCTCAGCCCGAACTGGTCATTGAGGGGGTAACGGGAGTAGTAGCCAAACCCAAAGAAGGGCATAAAAGATGGACAAATTCAGGTTCTTACTGGTTGCCTGCCGACCCTAATGCGATTTATGAAGGCATGGAGAAAGTTTACAGTATGCTCAAAGAAAATCCCAAAAAGGTGGCTTTTGATTGCAGGAAACACGTTAAAGAAACATTTAATATTGACAAAATATTCAGCGAACGATGGCTACCGCTCCTGGAAAATCTACAGGATAAATTACCGCCTCAATTGACACCGCTTGTGGAAACTCCTAAAATATAATTAAGATTTACGAGATAGATGGCGTATTATGCGCCGTCTTTTTTTGTAGGAAGGAGGATTTATGGCAGACAATATACCAGGCGATAGTTTTACATCCATAGGCGCAGCCGGGGTTACTTTAATTACCGGCAAGACGGCCGCACTTAGGACTATAAATATATTGGGTACAGGTAATGGAACACTTGCAATCTATAATGTTGCAACCGCAGGAGGTACGGCAGCAGGTAATTTGATAATGACTGTGGCTTTCCTTGGGGCAAATGTCCCTACAACAATGCCTGTTAACATAAATTGTAATAATGGGATAGTTACTACAGTTACAGGTACAATTGTGGCCGGAGTGACTTATTCTTAATATCACTTAAATGCCAAAAGCCTTTAATTCAATTGATGAAAAACCTGAAGGGGTTTTTAAAAATGAATTACCCAGTAATCTTTCTGTTGTCGATGACAAACCCAAAAGTATCATTGATGACAGTGCGATTGAGGGATATGAAACCGTGAATAGCGTGTTTTTAGTAGGACATTATATGGGAATACCTGTTTTAACTTATACAGTAGCAGGTACAGCAACTTTTACACAGCCTAAGGGCGGAAGGGCAGGATAAAAAAGCAGACAATTTTAATGTTAGCCAGGGAACTGGCATCACAGTAGCAGCAGATGATGTTTCATCTATCTATTACCCTCGCATAAAGCTAGATGTTGGGGCGGATGGTCTAACATCTGCATTTACAGGCACACTAGGTGCTATTACTAATCTTGCGGCGGGGACTGTAACATCTGTTGCCAATTTAGCGGCAGGGACTCTAACAAGACTGACTGCGGGAACGATTACAGCACTCGGTGCGGGAACCATAACTAACGGTACAGTTTTGACTATTGGGCTTAGGCATGGGGACGAGTTTACAGGAACACAAAATTTAACGGGTACAGCAACGGGGACAATAAGAGCAGCAGTAGCAGGATCAGCTATTTATGTTACCTGTATTGTTGTTTCGGTTGAGAGTGCAGGTAGAGTTTCGATAGCTTCTGGTACTCCGACAATTCCAATTCTAGGCACATTACAGTTTAATGCTAACGGTGGGATAGCTCTAACGCCAATTGATCCGCCTATCAGAACAGCGTCTGGCAGCGCTTTAGTTTTTAACCAAAGTGGAACGGGGGCAATGTCCGTCACAGCTACGGGCTATATTGACTGATGGCAGGCTTAACTGACAACCTTGTTGCCTACTGGACAATGGATGAAGCGAGTGGGAATCGGGCTGATTCTACTGCAAATGCCCATACATTGACTGATAATAATACAGTTGCTGCGGCGGCAGGGATACTAAATAACGGTGCGGATTTTGAACTTACCAATGGTAACGAAGCGCTTTCGGTAGCCGACCATGCGGATTTTGACTTTTCGACTGCCATGAGTTGGCAGGCATGGGTAAAGATAGAAGCGTTAGTAGCAGGGGCGCACGCCATTATTAGTAAGTTTGTTGGAGGATCACAGGCTTCATATATGCTAAGACATGATGGAGATGGTACTGTATCACTTCTAATCCCTGATGCCTTAACTGATGTTGACGATTCCGATTGCCCACGAGCCGGTATCTCGAGTGCTCTTGTTGCAGGAACGCTGTACCATTTGGTAATGATATATGACGGTACATTATCAGGTAACGCTAATAGGCTTAAACTATATATAAATAATGTATTACAGACGCTATCTTTTACAGGAACAATACCTGCCTCTTTGCAAGACAGCACAGCAGCAGTGGTAATCGGTCTTGAAGCATTGCTGGGGACTTATGAATATGATGGCATTATTGACGAAGTCGGTGCATGGTCAAGGGCATTAACGGCAGACGATGTTCGAGTGCTTTATAACGGAGGTGTAGGTATCCCTTACCCGCTCTCATCAGGAGGATACCTAGGAGGTAAATTTTTTTAAATGATAATTAAAGCCATCAACAACTTAACAGAAATAGCTCCTAAAACGTACTTAAGCAATGCCGAGGTCGCTGGTACGACTGTGTTTAGGATGAGGAATAGTAATGGTTTCGGTAGTGCTTGGGCTTTCCAAGTAGGCGAAACGGGAGAGGAACAAAGTGAGGTACTTTTATTATCAGGTACTCCCAGCGGAACTTCGGGAACTTCAACGGCAGCTTCCCGATACGAACACCCTGCCGACACCCCCATTTACGGCATTAAATGGAATCAGGTTGTTTTTGAGCGGTCAACGGCAGGAACTAGCGGGACTGCGACAGTTTTGACAGATGGTACAGTTACCATTACCCCTGATAACTACGATCCTGCTACAAAACGAGGCTATACCCTCTTTGATGATGTTAACGGTTCGGTTTCTTACGCTTACAGGACATACTTTAGAAATTCAGCCATTCCCTTAACCTCTTCCGAAAGTGACTGGATTGTTGTTACCCCCACGTTTTACTCTTTAGGAGTGTTAAGACAACGAGTCAAGGAAAAATTATGGAATAGTGAATTTGTTACTGATAATACAGTTGATGCTTGGATTAATGAGTGGAAGGACGAAATGACTAATGCTTTGGTTTCGGTTAATGAAGACTATGCCATCGGAACAGTTGGGGTAGGATTTGGAACTAATGGGCTCGGGACTATCACAACTGCCGATTTTAAACAACCGAGAAAAATAGAGATTACCTATGATGCAGGAGTGACCTATACTCTTTCAACAAAACAGCATCTTAATGAATTTGACCCAAACCAAACTTACCTTTCATCCCATCCTTATCATAACTGGCAGGGGGACAATATTTTCAAAATCCAGCCTGCCGATAGCGGTGGCACGGCAGTTGTTTACTTTTACCGTCTTGGAACACCAATGGTTAACGATACGGATGAATTACCATTTTTTATGAGGGGCTATACGAAGTCTTTTGTTGACTATGGCCTTGCCCAAGCTTACCAAAAGGATGGCAAGCCTAATGAGGCCAATTCAAGACTCACAGAGGCTTATGGGCAAAAGGCAATGTTTATTAACCAAGCAACCCCGAGAGATAAGACAAGCACAGAAATGGTCGAGTTAGTTGAAAACGTGTCGAGTGAAGAAGATAGTATTTACTAACCATGATTACCCGAATTTTTCAATTAGGCGGCTTGAACCTAAAACTAAGCCCATTTCTCCAGCGTGAAGGTGAATTAATCCGCTCGGTCAATGTCGAAAATGACATGATCGGTGCAAAAAAAAAACGACCAGGTTACACAACCTATCTAGCTTCGCTAGGCGCTGAAATTACCTCACTTTTTAACTGGACTAGAAACTCCGGTACCCAATTTTGGAATTATACAGTTTCCGGCGGGACTTTGTTTTACAGTCAACAAGGAACGGGTGCTTGGACAGTTTGCGGCAATGGCACCTTAACCAACGGGGCCAGGCCAGGCTATGCTGTTTTAGAGGATACTATGGTTATCGGTGATGGTACGGCAGTTACCAGACATTCATCAGACGGCACCTCATTTACAAATACTGTCTCGGCCCCTATTGCTAATTACTTTGCCGAATACCAGAACCGAATATATGCAGGCGGGACAGCTTCTTCCCTTTTTTATTCAACCACTGGCACGCCTTCGGATTGGACTTCGGATTCGAGTTCTTACTCAATCCCAGGCCCAGGCAGGATTAATAATCTTTTCAAAACAGCTGATAGATTGATTATCCCCAAAAATTCAGGGGGGATGCATAAATGGGATGGTTATAATCTGTCCGATTTAGTTACGAATTTGGGACCAACTACCCCTTATGTCGCCTCAGTTGAGAATTTTAAGTTCCTAGCCAATCGTCAGGGAGTATTTGCGTTTGGAGGTGGGCCACCCGAAATCATCTCAAATCCTATCGAAAGACAAATCTTTAATGATGCGGGGTCAGGAATTGTCGGCACGATGTTTGATAATGCCCCCATGATTGTCCATCAATATGACTTGTTGCTTGGCGCTGGCACAATTACCGATAACTTAACCGATGAGACCTTGAATAGGGCAATTTTAAAATATGATTACCAACAGGATGAATGGGGGAATTGGCAATTTAATAATATGCCGACAGCCTTTGGCACCTATGTTGATGAAAATCGGGATAGGCAGTTTATTTTCGGTGATTCAACGGGCCAATGTTACACCTTTGGCGGGACAAATTTAACGGATAATACCGCTGCAGTTGAAGCTGTCATGGAAGGGGTTTTACACTTAAATGCGCCTGAAACCCCTAAGAAGTTCAATTATGTTTGGGCATTCGGCAATCCTGGTTGTGAAGCCCACATTCAAGTGGCTATTGGTAATACTTTCACTAGAGCCAAGAAAAAATGGTTATCTTTGGGTGATTTCAGTGACGGTGTTGCCCAATTGAGATTCCCTACGGGCAGCGAGGGCAGATTACTATTTTGGAAGCTGACTGAGATGTCAACGGCTTCACGGTTCCATTTTTACGGGTTTGCACTTGATTGGGAACTTATAGAAGGACGGGTATGAACTACGATAATCTTAACCTCGCTCCTAATTTAAGACCTAATACGAGCCTCTCACAGCGCCCCAGAGACACTTATGTTAATGCTATTGACGAAGACCTTAAGGTTGAAAAAACCCCTTTTATTAATACAGTTATTTCTAAAGGTACGGTCCAAACAACTTTAGGCGGGTTAACTGAATTCAAAGACACAACCGGCGGCACGACTATCTTCACTATTAACCCCGACACTGGCAATATCACCATTGTTGGTACGGTTATTGCTAACCAAGTTGTTAACGCCGGAACAGTTTTAGATGCTTCGATTCAAGGAACATCCTCCCTATCGGGAACAATGGCTAATACTGGGATAATCTCTGGCGGATCTTTGGTAAATAATGCTTTTTCAGGGGGGACTATAGCAGGAATATTAAACTCACCCTCGATTCGGGGTACGCCTTACTTTGAAACTATTGTCGGCACTAATCCTCTGACCACTGATGGCGGATTTGCCTTGCAACTTTCGGCAGGATCGGCAATCCTGGTAGGACGGATTAACGGAACTACGTTCAGGTTTAATTCAGACGGCACATTATGATTTGCTATTGATGGTACATTTATGTTAGTATTACTTTGTGTTCAAAAACTGTTTAATCTGCAAAAAAGAATTTTATACGAGGCCAGCAAGACTTAAATCTGGTCGGGGGAAATATTGTTCTCGTAAGTGTTTCGATACTACAAAACTTGGTGAGAGAAGCTGGAATCACAAAATTCTTAAAGTCTGCCCAATTGACAAGAAAGAATTCAGAGTATTTTTATCAGGAACTAATAGGAAATATTGTTCTGAAAAGTGTATGGGTATTGGACAACTAGGTTTTGCACGCCACACTCAAAAACATACAGAAGAATCTAAAGAAAAAAACAGACTAGCACATTTAGGTCGAGTACCTTGGAATAAAGGACTAAAAGCTAAATGGGCAACTGGTAAGAATAACAAATTTTGGAAAGGAAAAGATGTTAGTTATGTAGGGTTGCATCAATGGGTTGCCCGACATCGTGGTAAACCTGATAAATGTGAGCATTGTGGCAAAGACGGCTTGAAAGGCAAAAACATTCAATGGGCTAACAAGAGCCATGAATATAAGCGTGACTTAACTGATTGGTTAAGATTATGCGTACCATGTCATATGAAGTTTGACACTAAAGCCTAGAAATTCTAAAATGTATCTAAAGAATACGGAGATAGATGGCCGAGTTTAACTCGGCTTTTTTTATTTATGGCTGGTGACTATTCATCCATAGGACAATTATTTGAAGTCCCGACCGAAAGATCAGGGCAATCTTTGAGACAGATTCTAGGCTTTGGTGCTGATGCTGCCGCAGAGCGTTATGGAGTTGGTATTGATAGCCCCCTAACAGCAGGCCAGACCCTAAGCTTAAACCAACCTCTAGATCCTGCAGGGAATATGTATCGAGATATTACTTCCCCTTTTTCCAGAACAACTGCCACTGCCCCTGCAGAGAAAGCACTGGCCGCTTCCAAACCTATTACTGAGCAGGCTTATGCTGAACGTGGTAGGCAACTTGAGGCCGAGAAAGCTCCATTAAATGAGAGATATCAAGGGCTAATTGCTGAGTTGACTAGGCGGGAAACTAAGGAAACTGGGGCCACTAGCACGGCTCTAGCTCGTGAATACGGTAAACGTGGAGTACCATTATCTTCAGGGGCTTACGAACAGGATTTATTAGGTAAAACAGGTGATATTTCCCAATTCTATGCAGGACAGCAAAAAGAGGTGGGGTTTGAGAGGGAAGACAAATTGAGAGATATTGGTAATCTTCTCGCCAATTTGCCAACTGAAAGAGCCAGGGAATTGAACTTAATTGACCAAAAGATTGGAGAACTGAAAGCACAAGGTGCCAACCAACAGATGCAAATGGCACTTGAAATGTTTAGACAGGAAAGGGAAGATAAATGGCGACAACAGGAATTTGATCTGAAGAAACAAGAATTTGAATTCTCCAAGCAAGGCTCGCAAGCTTCATTAAAAGATCAATTTACCTCTATAGGCGAAGGTTCAACTTTATATGATCTTTTAAATAGAAGTGCCGTATACACTGCACCTAAGACATATAAAGGCACTAGTGGTGGGGGCAGTTCATTGGAAGATTTAGAAAGAATATTCGATTAATATGGCATTAGACTGGG
>ERZ1292642.1292-Hain-H14-01um-R1-1292-length-12071-cov-14_pt1 | contig 12071 bp, 30 predicted proteins | sample MGYA00564403_ERZ1292642 | MGnify/ENA primary metagenome ERZ1292642 (study PRJEB36523, sample SAMEA6512643) | groundwater metagenome | collected 2019-01-09 | study: AquaDiva: Metagenomics assemblies of 32 groundwater samples | reverse complement strand
CCACGGCTGGAGAATCAACGACTCACTGCTGTTAATCTGCTCATCCATGCTGAGGTGGCAAAGGGAATCGCCTGGGCGAACTGTTTAGAGGCGTATGCCAGCCCAAGGCTCGCGCGCCAGCAGACCCTCGCCGCGCTGCCTTGTGGCCCTCCGCCGCCTACTGTAGTCACGTTCTCATGGCGCGCAGGGGACGTGCCGACGGTGTCCCTGATCCCCCCACTCAATCCCTTCGTGCTATTCGGTGGCGTACTTGGAGGTGCTCAGTGAAAATTGAGCATAAAATCCTGCTCTCAAACCTGGCTTTGGGCTTGGTGTTCGTACTGCTTCTCCTGCTTCTCCTTGCTAGGTGCCCGGGATAGAGAAAATATGACTCTACAAGAACATGCCACTGAAGCTGAGCGATGGGAAAAAATCCCGCCGTACCCCGAGTTTGAAGCCAGCACCCTGGCTCGCATCCGCAAGGCGGTAGATGGTCAGATATTGAAGCCCAGCAAAGGGCAGGGGTGGGTGAGACAAGTGATGCTGAAAGGCTATGGGGTAAAAAGTTTGCACATCCTTGTCGCTCTTACCTTCATCGGGCCTTGTCCCAAGCCTGCCTACAAGATCAGATTTCATGATGGCAACCCGCACAACTGCGTGCCAACCAATCTTTTCTATGGACCAGAAATTAGGGGTTCAGGCCGGCACAGCGCAGTGACAACGAAGGGAGGAGCCCAGAAGATCCCATATCAGCTTGTGATAGAGCAAACGTGGAAAGAACTCATGCCGATGACCGAAAAGCTCACCGGAAATTTAAAGAGCGTTGCCCAGCACCCGAGATAAAAGATGCCAAGCGAAATCCTTCCCTGGCTTGCCTCGCTGACAGCAGGGCTTGTCTCGTTCTTGGCCGCCGCGGACGCACACACAGTTATCCTCATCGTGTTTCTAACCTACCTCGCGCAAGGCACCCTCTGGAAACGGGCCGCCCTTTGGCCTGAAGCAATTATTTGGATGCCTCTGGTACTCGCTTTTATACTCACGCCGATTATGAGCACAGCCGCGGAGAGTCAATGGGGCGGCCGGTGGTACTATAGAGCAGTCATGTACAATGGGGGTGTTGGCATGCTGCTCTGGCGCGTTGCCCTTCCTCAGCTCAAGAAAAAATGGCCACAAATCTTTGATCCGACAGGAGAGAAACCCGATGGACCAGAAAACCTTTCTTGAGAAGATCGGTACGCTGTTCGACGACGATGCCCATTTCAAGTCTGCCCCTTTCGGCGGCGGACAGCGAACATTCACCGATACCGAACGGACCACGTTCCTTCAGCATCTTTGGGGCCTTTTTAGAGAAGAGTCCATAGATTTTGGATCGGTCGAGTTCATCTTGGCGCTTCAGCGGGTGGAGAAGAAGTATGACTCCGTCCAAGATCAAGCCTCGCATTTAAGTGAGAGCCTGCTCTCTGTACGCGAGGCACTGAAGGCGAAAGCTCCGGCTGCTCTGAAAGTCCCGTGAGGATGAGAAGGAGGCCGTTATGCACCATATGAGTGATAATTTATTTTTTGGTCGTCTACCGGATGGGTCTGTACGTATCCTAAAATTCCCAGATGTTGAATGGCGGGGGAATGATGGAAGAAGTTGGCCGAAGGTGGATGGTGTCTATGCCGATGCCACTTTGGACATTGTCGTCAAGGATGGCCTATGGTGCTCCGCCGTATCTAGCGTCAGCCATGGTGGTGAAGAAAACGGACGATGGTATGATGCCATGAAATTTCATAACGGAAAAACACCATAAAGAGAAAATGTCTGTGCCTCATCGTTACTTAAGCGACGAACTTTTCGTGATCCTTGCGGCAGTGTTTGGCGCCCTCACGTCCGCTTTGCTCGCGAAAACTTTGAGCTGGTCTCAGAAGGCCACGATTTTGCTGTCAGGGGCAGGCTTTGCCGTGTTCGTCGGTCCGGCGTTCTGTGAGTACATGGGGATTGTCTCACCATATACGATTGGGGCGATCCTATATTTTGGTGGTGTGCTGGGGAATCTCCTTCTGATTAAAATCATGACCTGGGCCACACAGACCGATTTGATCCAGACCATTCTTGATGCCTATCGTGGAGGAAGGAAGCCATGACCCTTCACGAGGGGGTGACAGCGCTGGTCGGGCTGGTTGGATTCTTCGGCTGGTTTGGGGTGTCACACTTAACACGGTTGCGAGGGTCTGCCTGGTTGTTCTATCCTCTTTCAATGTTTTTCGCCGCTCTCTTTTTTTCCACGATTACGGGTAATACTTCAGCTACCCAGATGCACCGTGAGCTTATCGTTGACGCTAGTGCTGCCGCAGGCATTGTCTATGTGGTCACATTACGGTGGTACTGGCGCACGCACGAAGATCCAGCGAAAAAGTAAATGAGGTCATGCCCCGTTTCTTCATCACCTGGTCCAGCTATCGTGCGCACGCCCGTCGCGGCCGACTGCTAGAACAGGCCGTGGAACGAGCCAGTGGCGACCTCGGTATGGTCGATACTGCGCTCGAGGCAATGGTTAAATCGGAGACGCCGGTGCACCTCTCGGTACGGCGCCAGATCGCGGAGGATCTGTACGGCCTGTTCCTGCCGTGCCGGGTCGTCAAGAGGAACAAGAAATTATGAGAAAGCCATATCCTGGAGAGGCCGTTGTCTGCCCCGACTCTGTGTCTAAACGCCCATACCCACCACAAGATGTGTACGAGACGAAAGGCAGAGATGGGAAAATCATCACGCGCGGTACTCTGCGGCCCCACAAAAAGCATCACTACGGGGCACAAGAAGAATGCCCGTGGGTGGGGCATCCTGTTATTGTAGTCCCACTCCCCATCCCGAAAAAGCCGGAGTAAATCGTGGGCACTGTCTACATCGACGGCCAGCCGGTAAGGTGGGCGTACTGTCCTACCTGCGGGATGTACGGCCGGCTGGATGTCCCTCATGACTGCAAAAGAGACGAGCCGAAGCAGCCCTTTCAATGCCCTGTCTGCGAAGGAAGAGGCTATGTGCCCGCCGGGTTTTATGGCCTGTCAGGCACTCCTGATGACAGCACATCAGCGGTGGCCCCTTGCCGTTCATGTAGTGGGACTGGAGTGATCTGGCGAACCGGGTGACCAAAAAAAAGGCTCGGGAGGGACTCCGGGCCTTCTAGAAAGGAAACAGGGAATGGAAGCAACGGTACCTGAGCCACTAGAGGTGAAGTTCAAAATAGATTCTGAAGGATTGCGCAACATGAGGCGTTTAGAGGCGTTGTTGGGCTCCCCCAACCTTGCTACCGCGATCTACAATGCCGTTGCTATACTCAATGATCTGTATGCGTACCAGAGTCAGGGCTACGAACTAAGGCTCGTAAAAAATGGCGATGTACGTCGGTTTTGGCTTCCGGAGTAACGCAGTAACCTCCTGGAATGGAAAGAAAAATTGCATGATGTTGGCCACCGAAGTGTGCTCGTGGTGAGGGATACGTCTCCCTGACGATTTTGCTCCCCGCCGCGAGCCGTTCACCCACCCCTATCTTAGCAATTGTGCAGGGCTGGGGGTGGGTGTCTGGAGTGATCATTTTCTGACATAGCTGCGATGGAGGGGATATCTCTTAGGCAGAACGATTCGGTTGAACTCAAAGAAAGACGAAACGAAACCCACAAAAGGCTGCATATTAAGGTGTAGGTAAGATCACAAGGTCAGACGTGTGCCCGCGTTCTGGCCTTTTTTATTGCCCTGGGTAGTTCACCGTGCGAACCGGCCAGGGCTTTTTCTTGCGCACGGACAGGAGAGGAAGTCTATGTTACAGGATCAACAGCAGCAGAAGCCGAGCATCCGCGAGCGGATCGGCGTGCTATGGCAGGCAGTCAAGAAACCAAGCGTAAAGACTCAGGCCAGGGCGGCGATTACAACCGGCGTAGGGCTAGTTCTCTGCGGTGTGGGCTGGGCAGCCTACCAGAGGATTAAGCACGGGGAGGGGGTCTGGATTTACGAAGTGAGTAAGTAACAAAACAACCCAGGGGGAGCCACGCGCTCCCCCTTTTTTTGCTTGAAAGGAGAGGATCATGAAAGTCACAATCGGCGGCCACCGTTTCGACACGAGCAAGGCTTCGCATCACTGGGGCCTCGATCGCATAGATGATAACTCCAACCGCCACACCGGCGACCTTTACCATTCCTCAAAAGGCACCTGGTACGTTTGGACCCCCAGCCAGTGGGCAAACCAGCACGCCTGGATGTTGATCGAGCCCGCTGATGCTCTCACCGAGTACGACCAGTACCTGACGGACGAGGAGAAGGCTGAGATCGCAGAGCTTGCCGGTCTGGACTGGGAATAAATCATGCTCAAGGCAATCTTCTGGCTCGGCCTCTTTTTGTGGCTGTTCTGTTGCGATGCCAAGGAAGAGCAGCCGCCAGAGTCTTTTCAAGACGCGACTCGGGGTGATATCCGGGACGCGATGCGGAACAAGAAGGAGAATACGTGAATAAACTTTCTGTGGACATCGTTACGTACGTTTTGCTCTTCCTGATTTGCTCAACTGGGTGCGCTCCCGTGCAACAACGGAGCCCCTTGATCTATACCAGGCCACCAAACGCTGACTACCCGCAGGACCGCGCTGAATGTGAGCGATTCGCAGGACGCGCAGTCAGCGAGGACCCGACGGTGATGCAAGGAGCGGTCGCCGGTGGCGTAGGTGGGCTCTTGCTAGGTGCAGCGTTAGGCGCGATTGTGGGTGGCGCGTTCGGCATGCCTGGGGCTGGCGCTGGCTGGGGCGCTGGGCTGGGGGGCGTGCGGGGAGCCGCCGGTGGTGCCGGGGTGAATGCGGTCGAACTCACACGCCGCATACAAGAGGCCGAGATCAAGTGCCTTCGTGCCCGCGGCTACGTCGACGCCAGCTACTGAGGAGAAGGGAGAATAACGTGGACACCAAAATCGTAAAGATGGGCGGTCGATTTGGATGGGTCTGGTCGCTGTGGGAGGGGGAACAGATCATCATCGGCGGACGTGCGCGGACCCGTGAGCGCGCAGAGAAGGCTGCTCGCAAGGCGAACCGCCTGACGTGGTGTGCTCGGTGTGGCAAGTGGGCAGCCGGCGGCGGGCATCGCTTCTGCCGGTCTTGTCTCTTGTGGCAGCTTGACCAGCCGATCAACCGGACCCCCTACCCAACCATGATGCAGGGCGCCGGCAAGCCGTACTCCTGGGCTCATAAGCCCAGTCCGTTCATCGGCCACACTAACGGCGTACAGCCCGGAAGTTGATTTCCGGCAACCCCTGGCGGCCGGGCAAGACCGCCATAGGGAGAATTGACAAGGAGGACAGAACGATGCGCATAATCAAATCGATCAGCAGCAGTTACTACGCCTGGATCGTCCAAGAGGACGGGGAGGACGTTGCTGGTACTGTGACACTCAGACGAGCTTGCATGCTGGCGGTACGGCTTATTTCAGGTGAGACTCTCCCAGAGGAGACCAGGTGGAGCCTCACCGAAGAAGACTGAACCATCAGGCCCTGGCGGCCACGCGCCACAACGACGTACAGCCCGGAAGTTGATTTCCGGCAACCCCTGGCGGCCGGGCAAGACCGCCGATGGAGAATGAGATGGTAAAAGAAAACCCGGCAAGAATGGATCTCCTCTCTGAAGAACAGGAACATGCTCTCGATGAGCGCATCAAAAATGGGGAACAGTGTCCCCTCGACGGACCATTGTACTTTCTGCTTCGCGCAGCTCAAGGTTCTGCACGGGCGGCACTAAGGGCAGGGTTGGATGCCGGCCCTCTCCTCGCAGCGATCCAGGCAGCGATGATCGCGAACCACCAGGTGATTTAGTTATCAGGCCCTGGGGTAGTGGTCAGACCGCAACTGGTGAAACGCTCTCTGATTTCCGACGCATGATATAGAGTAACTCAATTTTCCCGATGGCCGAGGTGTATCCACGCTTCGGCCTCACAAGGCGGTCTGACCGGACTCCTCTCCACGGTCAGACCGCCTTTGTTGTTTTTGGAGAGGCAGGAGGAACATCGTGATGCAAGAGAATCATCGCAACCACCAGGTGGCCCAGGCTTTTCGCTTCCGCCCGCCCCTCACATGGCAGGCTGAGCCCAAACCACCGCAGGGAAGGATCCTGCGAGACATCGAAGAGACACTCATCGAATGCCCGAACGATGGAGGTCAGGTCGCTGTGCTGTGTGAGGACCTGATTGAGGGGCTGCAGTATCCCGTAGGGGAGAAATGCCCAAGGTGCGGGTGGCGCCCGGACCTTGCAGAGGTGATGATCGCAGTCGGTGACGTCGCACGAGCTGAGACGATCAGGCAGGTCGTTGCGCGGTGGCAGTACGCACAGGCAGGTGCTGCAAATTTTCCAACGGCAGGAAAGGGGGTGATGCCCAACTGATGATCACCGCGGAGGAAGTCCACCCAGAAACCAACGTTCGTAACGGAGAGGATACCATCATGCAGACGCAAAACACTCATGTCGATGCTGATTCGAATTCCCACAGCGGTTTCTTCACCCGCGCCGGAGAGGTAGTCAAGACGACAGCGGGAAACACCAAGGTGCGGGTCATTGCCGGATGCTTGCTGCTCGGCGCCGGCCTGGCCTGGGGTGCAGTGAAGCTGTACCAGATGGCCAACGAGCCCGACGAACAGGTCTAACACAAGCGGGGGTGGGGGCTTCGGCCCCTGCTCCCGTTTTTTCATTGTGCCCGCTGGAGGTAGTACATGGCTGAACAAGAAAAACACCACCCGGATCCCCCTGAAGAGAACTTCTGGCAGCAGTTCAAAGTCGTGGCCAAGGAAGAAATCCTGTGGCTTTTGTCCGTGACAGGCACCATCGCGCTCAGCCTGGCGATCGGCCGATTGATTCAGCGGCTCACCGGCGTGAACGCGATCGACCCGTCCATCTTACGAGGCGGAGAGTGGCAAGGAGAAGTGGACAAGCGGCTGCGCGAACGAGGGGAGGGGAGAAAACTCAACGGAGGGACATCCGATGACGATGAGTGAGCGATTCAAGCGTGACATCTGGCCGGAGTGTCGCGCGATTCTGGCGGTGGCATTCGGCCTTTCGCTGACGCTGTACGCAAAACGGGTCGTTGAGAAACTGGTCACCCGTAAAGTGATTTCCAAAGAGGTCTTCGAGCATGGGCTCAAGAAGCCCGATGTTCCAGCACCGGCATCAGTGCCCGTCCCATACCGACCTTCTCTCTTCAGCGGGTTTACGCCGGGACGAACAGCACGGGGAAGCGGCGTAACGTACGTGGAGAGTAAGCGCTACGGGCGCATACCAGTGCACTACACCCGCACAGTGGAGGGCAAGGACCACACGTTGTGGGACCACGATGAAGAACTGAGCCCTCAGCATCGCTTTCCGTGTCCGTTGCTGCGGGTAGATACCGCCTGCCTGGACTGTGAATTTTTCGTTCCTCGGGGGGGATATCGGGACGAGCCGGTCTGCGCTGCGCGGTACAAACTGGAGAATTGCCCGGACCAATACTTTCAAGGGCTTGACGACATCAGGAACGAACTGGAGAACTCATAACCGAGGAGGGTCGGGCCGCAAGGCCTGGCTCTCCTTTTTTGTTTGCAGGAGGAACCTATGTCTATCGTAATCCTGAACTGTAGTGCAGACAACGAATACGCCGACAGCTGCATTGACTACGCCGCGGTGTGGCTAGAACCGGACTTGATCGCGTGCGTCAAAAAACGCATGGCACTCCTGCGCGCGCTGCACGAACTCGATGAGCACCTGTACGAAATGTACTACTGGGACTTTCACCCGCAGTTCTTTTCCTACTCAGACTTTCTTGTGGGGAAGGATGGGGGGCTCGTGCTCGTTGACAAGGAGCCTGAGCTTGCCAGCGCACAGCGCTTGATCGACTTGTTCCTAGACCAGTGCGATATGCCGAATGCTGAGTGGGCCGCCCTGCCTGCGGATCATGGCGGTGCACTCGAAACCGTGCTGGAGCACTCCACGTGTCGCACCGAATGCACGCAGATGGTCGTGCGCGCGAACGATATCATGTGGACGACCATCCCGAAGGATGGCTCGGGATATGTCAGGACTGCCTCGCTAGCGGAGGCGCAACTATGCGAGATGGAGGAGGAGCGCAAAACGGCCCCTCTCGAGGAAGGAGCCGATGGAAAAAACGTTACCACTGGAAACTTTGTGGAACCGAGCACGCCGATGGGCTAAACGACATGGCTATGTCGTGGATGCAAGTTATGGAGTAGTCGATCTTGCCCCGTTTTGAGGGTATGTCGTCGGGTTCTGGTTCAGAACCCTCAAGATCCCTTTTGTGGGGATAATCAATCTGGATATGGACGAAACCGGCGAATGGGTTGCGACCTACGAATCGCCAGTAGAGAGAAGGTGATCTATGGGCTACGCTACGCTGATTGCTCCCTGTGCGGTGTGCAAGCGGGTGTTCAGTGCGAACCCCACTACCGTTCCCAGCGTCAAGAATGAGCCCGTCTGCCAGACGTGCATGGAGGCGGTGAATTTGGCACGGCAGGCCAAAGGGCTACCCGCATTCACCATTGCCAGGGATGCCTATGATCCGTGCCTGGAAGAGGAACTCCCATAACCAGAGGAACTCATAATGACACCTCATGAGCAAGTCCGCTTTGTGAAAGAGTTGACCAAAGCAATTACCGACGAATTGCTGGCCAACATCCGGAGCGGCCGGATACCTGAAGAGTGGGATGGCATTGAACTCCGTCAACTCATGGCCGATCGGTATACCCATGCAGTCTTCAAGAGCATGTTTACCAGGTCGCGCAGGGTGGCGTACAACAACACCGTCCTCCTCAATAATCTCTGATGCCTGGGTCACCGAGGGTCTAGGCAAGGGGGGGGACTATGGACTTTGCGCTCATTACCAGCCTTGCCCGGCTCGCTCAAAAGATGGGCGTTCGTACTGTCCGCGCATTCCCGGCAGTGCCAACAGCGTCTGGCAAGTTGCGCCTATGGCTTGTGTTTGGCGATCGTAACTGGCCTTTTAACTACCGGTACCTCTTCTGCCTACGGGAGAAACAAGTATGAGAAAAATCGTAACGCACCTGCGCATTTCACGCGCAATCTGGCTGAGGGGCGAGGGAGCATCGCACTCATCCCTGCTCCGTCGCGCCGATGCCAAGATGTGTTGCCTTGGGATCTATCTAGAGGCGTGTGGCGCATCGAAAGACAACCTATACAGCGTCGGGACACCATCGGGAATGACCGGCCTTATACCCGCAGACGCACGGTGGCTGTTAAAGGAAGATGAGGCGCGTGAAGTGTCGGACTGTTGCCAACAACTCATGGAGGACAACGACCTACAAAACATCAGCGAACCCGAGCGAGAGGAGAGAATCACCGGCGGGTTCGCCCGGCAAGGGATCACGGTCGAGTTTACGGAGTAAACGAATTACTGGGGTGGCTAGACTGCCACCCCTCCCACAGGAGGATCCAATGGCTGGTCGCTGCTGGACACAGGTCATTTTCCGCCAGGAACACCGAGAGACGGTATGTAAAACCCTGGGCATGGTATCACTTAACTGTGAAGCGAAGGAGTGGGAGCTGGGCTTTGAAGAAGAGCATGAGGAAGAAGAAGGTGTCATCTACGCCAGTGAGAGCGAGGTCAACTACGGATTGTTCGAAGAGCGCGAGAACCTGGCTAAAACCGGCGTACCATTTTACGGCTACCACTCGGCTGGTGGGAATAGTTACTGGCCCCACGCTTTTGCCGCGCATGATGGTCAGTCGTACGAGTGGCCAGCGAATGACGAGGGCGATCCTGTTGTCACCCTGACACCCGACGGGCTGCCGTTAGCCCAGGTAGAAAAAGCGCTCGTGTACCTGGAGCACCGCAAGGAAGCTGAACGCCAAGTCCATAACCGTCCACAGCAGGAGGATACTCGTGACGATAAAGAAGTTTGCTAAGACGCTATTTGGTCAGCGTATCGCTACACCAAGCCCGGTGCTCATCGTTGAAGCTCGGGAGGATATCCCTACCCCGGAACCTGCCCCAGAGCCCGGGGTGGCTGAAATGAAACCCACACCAAAACCAAAGCTGCCAAAGACAGCCCGCTTACCGGCCGGGCAGGCACCTCCCGACACACTGACCGCCAAGCCTCTCAAGGATGCGCTGGCGCTGGCCGCTTCCGTTTTTGCAGCCAGAACCTCTCTCCCGATTCTCGCGTGCGTGCGCATCGGGGAGGGAAAGATCGAAGCAACCGACCTGGAACAACGCCTGACGATCACCCTGCCCGGTCTGGACTTTGCCCCCGTCTGCATCCCGCTCAAGATGCTCCAGCGCTTAGTGCATGGGCTGAAGGGCGACGTGCGGATGCGGTCGGACGGGTCAGTCCTGCTCGTGAACGAGAGCTTCCGTATAGCAGGCCTCGACCCGGCAGAATGGCCCAACGGTGGCGAGCAGCCCGGTGTCTGGCCTGGCCACTTCATGCTGCCATCCAAATCGCACTGGGAGGCGGTGATGGCAGCAATGTCACTGGATGAGTCGAGGCCACAGCTCTGCGGGGTGTGCCTCGATATCGAGAACCGCCGCTTTGTCGCCTCGGATGGGCATCGGCTCCATGCAGTGGAAGCCCAGGTCAACGCGTTGAAGCCGTTGCACAAGGGCTTCACCCGCCCCAAGACGGTTATCATTCCCGCCATTGCGGCAAAGACCCTAGACAAGATGCTGCCTGATCAGGTTGAGGGTACACTAGGATATTTCGTCCACGAAACGCAAAAGAAGGATGGCACCCCAGGGAAGCCAACCGTCGTCTCCTGGATCTTGCGGTTCACGACTCTGACCGCAACGCTGGCGGTCAGGTTACCGGAGACGTCAGACTTCCCGGATTACCCGCAAATAATTCCTGAGCCTGGGAAAACCACCGCGGTGACGTTCCCCAGGCTCCCCCTGCAGGAGGCGGCCAAGGCCTGCCGCGCATTGTATACCACAAGCAGGAATGGCAGCGAGGCGACCTCCGGCATGACACTGGAGCCTGGTAAGGACGGCATCAAAGCCTGGGCCGAACAGCCGGATGTCGGGCGAGTCGAGCGGGTCATCCCGGCGCAGGGCTGGCCCATGGCCGCGCCTTCCGTTGGGTTCAACAGCCGCTACCTGCTGGAGGCCCTCCACTGCCTGCAGGAGGACTCGGTCACATTACAGATCATTGACCAGAACAGCCCAGTCAGCATCTACGAAGGGCCGATCATGATGGTGATCATGCCCATGAGAATATTTCCTGGAAAAGTGGAGGAGACGGCGGTGCTGAAGAGTGATGAAAAAGACCTGTCAAGCATAAACGAATAGGAGGGGAAATTATGAAGACACTTTCAGAGGTATCCTGGGTGCGATACGGGGATCAGCCTTTTGCTTTCCCTCGCATCCAGGTGAAACCGCGGAAGGAAACCGACCCGTATAGCCTGAAAGTCGAATCTGTCGGCCAATGGCTCATTCTACCCGTCGTTCTGGAGGATGCCAAAACCTTCGGCAACCGCACTATTACCGGCTGGGCTTGTGTATCCCCAGAGGGAACCGATTCGTGGACGATCAGGTATCAATGCCCTGATATCTTCGCGACCAAGAAAAAGGCGCGGGCATGGGCGGAACGCTATCGCCTTTTTCCTCTCGATACCATGACCCCGATCCTTGAGGACCCGCAAGATTACGTCCTGCAGCAATAGCAAAAAGTGAGACCGGAAGAGAGACGGCCAGCCGCGAGGGAATGCCGGCTGGCCGCTCAGATCAGGAGGAGGAACCGATGGTTCACAAGATGAGAACGTTCGCGGTGAAGACCTACACGGGCGTAACAGAGATGTGCCACGCGCTCACGGACCATTCCTGGTGTCTGTGCAGCGGCTTCCGCTATGGCCCGCTGGTGCTCCTGAACGATGCGTTCAGCGAGGACGGCGCCGCAGAATTTGCGATCTATGACGAGCATCGCGGCGCGCAGATCGAAAGTATCACCGTGAGTTGGTGCACGGCAGAGGAACTTGAGAAGTACATCGTGGACTGGCTGACTCGGCTGCACACTATGGTGGTGCTCAACTCGGAAATGCCCCGGATCGAAGAAGCGGCCACCCACCAGCGATGTCGGCATTGCGCATAG
>ERZ1292642.1291-Hain-H14-01um-R1-1291-length-12074-cov-10_pt1 | contig 12074 bp, 11 predicted proteins | sample MGYA00564403_ERZ1292642 | MGnify/ENA primary metagenome ERZ1292642 (study PRJEB36523, sample SAMEA6512643) | groundwater metagenome | collected 2019-01-09 | study: AquaDiva: Metagenomics assemblies of 32 groundwater samples | reverse complement strand
TGGTCATTCACCAATTCAATTCGAAAATCTTATTTTAAGTTGAGATTGGCGTAAACAATATAAATATCAAAAACATCAATAATATTTCCATCATTATCACGATCTTCGTACCTATCTTCGTGTTCAAAAAAAGTAGTTCTACTTAAATTTAACTGAGGTCGCACTGCTTTTCTTGCTGATTTTAGCTGTTGTTCTTGTAAAGAAACTAAATTCGTCTGTTGTTTAACACTTTCCCGCATCTCATCAATCTGAAGTTGTAATGCTTTTTCCTGTTGCTCTAATGCTTTTGTATTTTGCTCTAACTGTTTACCTTGCTGAACATAACCTAAAATCAGCCAGAGAAAAGCAATTGGCGCAAATATTCCCGCTAGAAAATCTCCAAGTTCATTTAATGAAGTAGGCGAACTCAATCCACCAAACATCCAAAAAGAAGTAATTACAGCAAGCCAAATTACTGTAATTCCAATGCCACAATTTAAACTTTTCTGATTCATGTTCTTCTAATAAATACTGATATCTAAGCACTTTTTACATGACTTGTCTTATGTATGCAAATTAAGCTTTTAGCTACTTTTTTAGTTTTTCCTTGTTATTCTCCTGCTGGAATGCTATTTATGATTCATATAATTTATTTTTTAAAATAAAACGTATCTTAAAAGGGAGTTTTGCAATGGATCAGCAAGTCAGCCAGATGTTTAATCAGGACCGGTTAATTCAGCATCTAGGTGCTCATCTAGTTTCTTATAACCATAATTATGCAAAGATCGAATTAAAGGTGACTGAACAGCATTTACAGGGTCATCAGACCTGTAACGGTGCCGTGATTTTCGCACTGGCAGATGCAGCTTTTGCAATTGCCTGCAATACCGGTGAACATCCGGCAGTCGGTCAACATTGCGGTATTCATTATTTAAAACCGGGATTGCTTGGCGACACGCTGACTGCTGTAGCCGAACACAAAACCAGCAGTGTCCGTAGTGGCATTTATGACATTCAAGTGATGAATCAACATAATCAAATCGTGGCAGAATTCCGTGGTACATCACGACTGATCATTAAATAGATGTTCTTTCAACATGCACTTCAATAAAAAAACCGGTGACGATGCACCGGTTTTTTTAAATTAAGAATAATTTCGGATTTAAACTTTAAGCCATTTCTCGGCTTTAGCCTGATCTTCTACTTTCAGTTCAACTTCGGTCAGTTCAGAACCCGCGGCTTGAACTTCAAAACTCATCAGCTCATCACGACGGAATGCATACACTGTAAAAGTACCTTGCTGTTTTGCATAGCTTTCAACAAGTTTGGTCGTTGCTTTTAAGCCATCAATTGCAATAATGACATCATTGGCAGAAAGGCCAGCGAGTACAGCAACCCCATCACGACGCGCAGATTGAACTAGAACACCTTCCGGCTTATCTACCAGTTTTAAACCGAATGGCAAAGACTTGTCATTTTTCAGGCTATAAGCCATACCAAACTCAGGGAATAGCTGATCGAGCGGCAATTCATCTGTGGTATTGATCAAGTGATTAATCTGTTCTGACCAATCATCTCCTGTCAATTCTTTACACAATTCAAAGATCGTCCGTTCATGCACCTGAACGCCTTTCTGGGCATTTTCATACAAACGGCGCATCAAAGCATCCAGACTTGAACCACGTAAACGCAGACCCAAATCCAGGCACAGTGCAACTAAACAACCTTTGTTGTAATAGCTGGTACCCGCATTATTCGAGTTTTCATCCTGACGATAGAATTTCACCCAGGCATCAAAACTGGATTCAGACACTGACTGAATCACACGTCCCGGATTTTGCAAATAACGGTCAATCTGTGCTTTTAACAAAGCAATATACGATTCCTGATTAATCACGCCGCTGCGTAGCAAGATCAAATCGTCATAATACGAGGTGAAACCTTCAAAGATCCACAACAAAGAAGTATAGCCTTCTCTGTTTAAATCATAATTAACGAAGTTTTCAGGGCGAATGAATTTCACCAACCATGAATGGAAATATTCATGGCTACATAAGCCCAAGAAACGCTGATAATCTTTAGATGGCTCTTCTGGCTCATTGGCTTTCGGCAAGTCATCACGTGGTGAAATCAGGCTGGTAGAATTTGGATGCTCCAGACCGCCATAGCTATTGCCGGTTGCCATGGTCATAAAGGTATAGTCTGTAAACGGCGCCGAACCAAACATTGAAATTTCTGTAGCACAGATTTTTTCAATGTCCTGCTGCATACGCGCCGCATTCATCGCGTGTTTGCCTGACACCACAAACTCATGTGGAATACCATTTGCTTCAAAACTGAAACGGGTTTGTTCTGCCAGCTCAAATGGCGCATCAATCAGTTCGGCATAGTTTTTAGCTTTCAGGGTGAAACGGCCTTTGACCAGACTTTTAGCCTGCATTCCTGTTGCCAATTGAAAATGCTTCAATTCATCTGGCAGGAAGATTTCCAGTTCAATTTCTTTATTTTCCTGACCTTCCAGCCCCAGACATGCACAAGCCGGGTTCACGTAGAGACGATTTTGATCCACATATGCACCACGAACGGACAGGTCATAGGCATAGACATCATATTCAACTGTAATCAGTTCATGATCAGTATTGAATAAACGCCATTTATTTTTTTCAAATTTCTGGATCTGTAACTGGCGCCCATCTTCATCATAGGCTTTGACCGCTTCAATGTGCTTGGAAAACTCTCGAATCAGATAGCTGCCCGGAATCCAAGTCGGCAATGACAGGACTTGTGTCGGGTCCGCAAGAAAACGAACAGTCACGTGAATAAGATGCTGACGATAATCGTCAAATTCAATTTGATAATGCAACATAATGAACGATATAAAATTAAAATAAATGAGATATAGCTTAGCTTAGCATTTTTTAAGCCAGTATGGTTTAGCTGTCTTATTTGTCTACATTTACGACTAGCTATCTGTATAAAAAAGGCATAGCATGCGTGAAAATTAAATCGTTCAACACCCAGCGGGTTATCAAGGAACACCATTGAAATACATCATCTCACTGATTGCGGTTTTCAGTTTATTTATTTCTGCATTTTCACATGCTGCCCTACTCAATATTGTGCCTGAAAGCGTTGAAGCTGAAGCCTGGACCATTCTGGATTCACAGTCTGGTCAAGTCATTGCAGAGCACAATGCCGACGTTCAGCGTGCTCCGGCTTCGCTGACCAAAATGATGGTGGCTTATATTGCCTTAAAGGAAATTGAGGCCGGAAAATTAAATAAAAATGAAGTGTTAACCGCGACCTCTGTGGTTAAAACCGTGATGTGGGATGAGTCACAGATGTACCTGAAAGAAGGTGATCTGATTTCAGTCGATCAGCTTCTGGCGGGCTTAATTATCATGTCTGCCAATGATGCCGCGGTGACGCTGGCTGAGAAAATTTCGGGTGGTATTCCGCAGTTTGTTGAACGTATGAATCAGGAAGCCAAAGCACTGGGCATGCAACATACCAATTTCCAGAATCCGGCCGGTATTACCATGCCTGAGCATTATTCGACTGCCGCCGATTTAGCCAGACTGTCTATGGCGGTGGTGAATGAAACTCCGGATTATCTGTATTATTCCAAGCAGCCAAGCTTTACCTACAATCAGCATTTTCATCGTGCGACCAACCGTGTGCTTCAGGTCGATCCTACAGTAGATGGTTTAAAAACCGGTTTTACCCGTGCGGCAGGCTACAATCTGGCGCTGACAGCCAATCGCGTCACCGCAGATTTTGAAATGCCAAATCGCCGTCTGATTGTGGTGGTGCTGGGTACTAAAAGTGCAGCAAAACGCGCTGAAGTATCACATAAGCTGATGAATCTGGCTTATACCTATACCCGCAATGAGGTAGCGATCAAAGATCAACAGCTACTGGCTGAATTGCCTGTGATCAAATCCACCTTAAAAATGTTTAAGGTACAAACCAAACAACCGCAGATCATTACCACTTCTTTATATGATCAGGGCTACAGTATTGACCTGAACCAGTTTGATCAGGCACATCAGCGTGTCATGCTGAATACAGGTGATGGCGTTTTAAAAAGTATCGAGCCGCTACAAGAAACCCAGACCCATATCAATGTTGAAGTGAAAGCATCTGAACTTATTGCGCCTTTGGCGACCATGATGCCTTTGGCGACCATTCAGGTTTATCAGAATAATCAGTTGATTCGCACCATTCAAATTGAAGATCATGTCGAAATTGAAGAAGCCAATCTGTTTCAGAAATTCTTTAGCTGGCTACAAGGCTTATTTAGTTTGTTTTCAGACAATACGCCAAGCGTAAAGCTTTATCCTTTAGATAGATAATAGCGCTAAATCTCAAGTAATTTCCCTTTAAGCTAGAAGATCTACTCGCTGATCTTCTAGCAGATTTCCCGCCTATTAATCTCACCCTCCCATTGCTTTCTCAAAGCAGCAACACTTACCTGCCCTCACAGAATTGCTACGTTTTGTAATGTGTATAACAATTTTAACCAAGACGCGATCTGGCCCATGCCATAGTATATTTTCTCTCTATTTCTCTTATTTTTATTAAAAAAATAAACAGGTTAATCATATATGACAGCACATAAAATCGTGATTGTGGGTGGTGGTGCCGGTGGTCTGGAACTGGCAACTCAGCTGGGTGAGAGCTTGGGTAAAAGCGGCAAAGCGCAGATTGTTTTAGTCGATCAAAAACTGACGCATATCTGGAAACCGCTGCTGCATGAAGTTGCCGCAGGCACCTTAAATCCACATGAAGAAGAAACTAATTATTTTGCCCATTCAGCCGCACATCATTATGAATTTGTCTTGGGGACATTTACCGGTCTGGATCGTGAAGCGAAACAGATTGTGGTAGAAACAGAATATTTCTCCAAAAAAGCCCAAGCCAAGAAGAACCAGCGCATCGACTATGACACCCTGGTACTGGCCTTGGGTTCTACCTCGAATGACTTTAATACCGAAGGCGTCAAACAGTTCTGTCATTTTCTCGACAGCCGTCCACAAGCTGATATCTTTCAGCAGGATCTGTTGCATCTCTACTTGAATGCTCAACATGAAGCTTCGAGCCGTGAACTGAATATCGCGATTATTGGCGCCGGTGCGACCGGAGTAGAACTGGCAGCTGAACTGGTGGAAGCCAAACACAATTTCTTTAAATATGGCTTAAACAAGGTCGATCCAAATAAAGTCAAAATTACCTTAATTGAAGCGGCGGATCGTATTTTGACTGCGCTCTCGCCGAAAGTTGCTGAACATACCATGCAACAGCTGGAAAAATTCGGTATTGAAGTCCTTACCAGTCATCGTGTGGCCAAGGTAGATGAAGACAAAATTTATTTTGCAGATGGCTCAAGTCTGGATGCCGAGATTAAAGTCTGGGCCGCAGGCATCAAAGCACCTGAAGTTTTGGCACAACTGCAAGACATGGAAAAAGACCATATTCACCGCTTGAAAGTCTATTCCACCCTGCAAACCAAATCTGATCCAGACATTTTTGCTTTTGGTGATTGTGCTCACTGCCAGCCTGCAGCAGATGAACCGGTCTTGGGTCCACGCGCACAAGTGGCTAGCCAGCAGGCCAATTTCCTGGCCAATGCCTTGAAAGCACGTATCAATGAGGAAAGCTATTTACCGATGTTTAAATTTTCTGACAAAGGTTCACTGATTTCCTTAAGCCAGAATAAAGCCGTCGGCGAGTTGCTCGGTCAGGTCAATGTGCAAGGCTTTGTCGCCAAATCGATGTATGTGTCCTTGTACCGGATTCATCAGGCGACCATTCATGGTTATGCGCATGCGGGCATTCTTACCGCAAAAGATTTTGTTACACGAAAAATTTCTCCAAAGCTGAAATTGCATTGAAATTCCAGAATTTGGCCCAATCAATGAAAAAATCGTCAACAAAATTGTCAAATTGCGTTTTTTTGCTAATTTTAGTCTACAAAAATGCAATTTCACTTTATGATGTACCCTTAAAAAATTGAATGGATCAATTAACATGACTGCTATTGCAAATAACCTCGTGGTTTCTTTCCACTACACATTGACTAACGCAGAGGGTGAAACTCTCGACCAATCTCAAGGTGAACCACTTGCCTATTTGCACGGTGCAGGTAACATCATCCCAGGTTTAGAAAATGCGTTAGAAGGCAAAACTGTAGGTGAAAAATTCACTGTAAATGTTCCTGCTGCTGAAGGTTATGGCGAATACAACCCGGACCTAGTTCAAGAAGTTCCTGCGCAAATGTTCCAAGGCGTAGACAACATTCAGGCAGGTATGCAGTTCCAAGCTCAAACTGATGACGGCGTGCAAATCGTAACTGTTAAAGCAGTTGAAGGCGACAATGTTGTTGTTGATGCTAACTTCCCACTTGCTGGTCAAGACCTGACTTTCGAAGTTGAAATCGTATCTGTTCGTGAAGCTTCTCAAGAAGAATTAGATCACGGCCACGTACACGGTGTAGGCGGTCACCAGCACTAAGATCTTCTGATCTTGAGTGAAAAAAGGCAAAGTCAGACTTTGCCTTTTTTATTGCCTGAAAATAGCCCGCAGAATATTAACCATCCAATTAGCTATAAAAAAAGCAGAGCCATTGCCCTGCCTTTTCAATCCGATCAAGATCTCCTTTTACAGGATGATCAGTGGATTATTTTTTTTGGTTATAAATCTGCATCGCTGCTGGCAACTGTTGACGCATTTGCCCAATACGCTGGCTATTCGATGGATGCGTAGACAGGAAGGTTGCACCACTGCCGCCACCAAGTTTGTTCATTTTTTCCCACAGGGTAATGGCTGCATTCGGGTTATAACCTGCGCGCGCCATCAGCATTAAACCGCCTTGGTCAGCACGGCTTTCCAGATTACGCGAGTATGGCAAGCCAATTCCGATCTGACTACCCAATTGTGCGGCTGCAGCACCACCTTGACCCACACCTGCTGCATTTAAGCCAATACCCAAGGCCAGATCAGTCAGGGCTTGAGCACCGATTTTCTGCTTAGAATGCTCTTCTAAGGCATGCACCATTTCATGACCCATAATCGCTGCAATTTCAGCATCGGTCAGATTCAGTTTATTCACGATACCCGTATAGAATACAACCTTACCACCTGGCGCAACAAAGGCGTTAACCTGGTCAGATTTGAGCACAGCCAATTGCCACTGGAATGCCGTACCGGTTTGATTCATCTGGTTAGCAACCGGTTTCAAACGGTTAAATACATTATTAATCCGTTTATAGGTCGCTGAACTGGTATCCAGTTGACCTTTGTTTTTCGCATCATTGACCATGGCATTATAGCTTTGGCTCGCAGATGCATTTAAGGTCGCAGTATCTGCCCCTGCCATATCGGCAATGGTGGTACAACCTGATAATGTGACGACTGTAGCAGCCGCCATACTCAATAAAAGTTTATTCTTCATTATAATTTACTCCGCCTTGGCTCAAGGGCAATTTACATTGTAAAAATTATAAGTGAAAGCGCGCAGCAGCTAAACGCTTAATTCATTCATCTTCTTATAAATTATGTAATTTTTAAGCCAAATACTGTATCGCCAACCAATAAATCAGACAAATAATATTGAGACCCAAATAAATCTGACTCAGTGGTTTTATTTTCTGTTCAAGTATTTCATCTTTACGTTTGAAATATAAAAAAGCATTTTGCAATAAAATAATAGGCACTAATACACAGGCAATAATGACACTCAGACCAATCAGTGCCGCATAAATCACCTCGGGATTTTGGGTTTGCGCACGAATAATCATCATGGCAATTGTTGGCGCCCCGCCCATCGCGAATAACAATGAATAAAACATGGTCGCCGATATATTTTTTTGCATCCTGCTGCTCATTTTTCTTTCTTTATATACCGCTATGTTAAAGCACATCACGTGGTATTACCGATGCAACTTTAGTCTTGAAATACCTGCATAAATTCAGCATATAAAAAAACCCATCCGGAGATGGGTTTTTATCATTTAAGCTTTAATCAAATCAAGATTAAGCATCAAACGGGTGGCGAAGAACAATCGTTTCTTCACGGTCTGGACCTGTTGAAATGATGTCGATTGGACATTCAATCAATTGCTCAAGACGTTTTACATAGTTCAATGCAGCTTCTGGCAATTGATCCAGTGATTTCGCACCGAAAGTTGACTCAGACCAGCCTGGCATAGTTTCGTAAATCGGTTTTAAAGTTTCGAATGCAAGCGCATCAGAAGAACCGACACAACCAGAATCTGCAGCTTCATAACCCACACAGATTTTCACTTCTTCCAAACCGTCAAGAACATCAAGTTTAGTCAGGCAAATACCAGAAAGTGAGTTTACGTCAACTGAACGGCGTAGAATTTCAGCATCGAACCAGCCACAACGACGTTGACGGCCAGTAGAGGCACCAAATTCATTACCAATCGTACCGAGGTGTTTACCAATCGCATCACCCGTGTCATTTGCAGCGTCATACACCAACTCAGTTGGGAATGGACCTGCACCTACACGCGTTGTGTACGCTTTAGTAATACCCAGTACATAGTCAAGGTGCAAAGGACCCAGACCTGAACCAGAGCTTACGCCACCAGCAGTGGTATTCGAAGAAGTCACATACGGATATGTACCGTGGTCAACGTCAAGAAGTGAACCTTGCGCGCCTTCGAACATGATGTTGTCACCGTTTTTACGGTAGTTGTGCAATTCAGTGGTCACGTCCACAATCAGTGGGGCAACAACTTTACGCCATTCGTCGCACAGTGCCAGCACGTCTTCCAGTTTAACTGCTTCAACACCGTAGTATTCAGTCAGCTGGAAGTTATGGTAGTCCAGAAGTTCAGTCAGCTGAGCAGTAAGATGTTCACCACCACGTACCAGGTCAGCAACACGTACTGCACGACGCGCTACTTTGTCTTCGTATGCAGGACCGATACCACGACCTGTCGTACCAATCTTCGCATTACCACGTTTTTTCTCACGCGCCTGATCAAGTGCGATGTGGTTCGGAAGAATCAATGGACAGTTAGGAGAAATGCGTAAACGTTCTTTAACAGGAACGCCTTCTTTTTCAAGAATGTCCATCTCTTTGATGAGCGCTTCAGGAGAAAGAACAACACCGTTACCAATTAAGCACAATACGTTTTCACGTAAAATACCTGATGGAATGAGGTGTAAGACAGTTTTCTTACCACCAACCACAAGAGTGTGACCTGCGTTATGTCCGCCTTGATAACGAACTACCGCTGCCGCTTGATCTGTGAGCAGGTCGACGATTTTACCTTTACCTTCGTCGCCCCATTGGGTACCAAGTACCACAACATTCTTGCCCATAATAGCCTCATTACATCATGCTGTTAAAGTTGAAAGCCCCGCTCAGCGACATGAACACTGAGCCAAGCAGTTAAATCGTTTTGACTGTCCACTCACCATTCGCATTCACCAGCTGGTGCGTCGCATATGGAATCGAGTTTAAATCATCATTACCCAGTAACTGAATTACACTTAAGCCTTGTGCGCGAATGTTCTGAATCGCATTCAGAAGTTCTGCATCAGTGCCTTTAGGTGCAACCACGACCTGTACCGCATCAAACTGACCTGCGCTTAAAGCATATAAGTCACAAGAGAAACCGGTTGCCGGACGCGCGCGGCCAAAATGTTCACCAATGCCATCATAACGGCCACCTTGTGCCAGTGCAGCTGCACGGTTCGGTGCATAGACTGCATACATCAGGCCAGTATGATAATGGTATGAACGTAATTCAACCACATCAATACCAATACTCAAGTTTGGCCAACGGGTTTGAACTTCATCTTTGGTGGTTTGCAAGACATTAAAAGCCTGAGTGAATGCTGGATTTGCCAACACTTCAGCACTTAAATGCGCTTGTAATGCATCCAGGTCGCTGGCATAGCGTCCAAGTGCATAGAAATCTTGACCAAATTTGAGGTCTGCCGTGAATTCTTCTAATTCTGGCAAAGCCTTACGCTGGTATAAATCAGATAATTGCTGTTCAGCGACTTTGTTCAAGCCTGCCTGAGCCACCAGACTACGGAATAAACCTACATGACCTAAGTCCAGATGGATGCCATCTGCCAGACCTGTCTCCTGAATCAGACTGATCATCAAGTCGACCATTTCCACATCGGCATCGATGCTGTCTGAACCAAATAGCTCCGCACCTAACTGTAGTGGCGCGCGCGAGGTATTAAAACCGCGAGGCTTGGTATGCAGAACGGTTCCTGCATAGCAGTAACGGGCCACACCTTCCACTGGATGTACATGCGCATCAATACGAGCCACTTGTGGTGTCATATCGGCACGCACACCAAGCAAACGACCAGAAAGCTGATCGATTACTTTAAAAGTGGCTAAGTCTAAATCTTGATTCGATTCTGAGAGAGAAGATAGAGATTCGATGTATTCAATGAATGGCGTGTACACCAGCTGATAACCTCGAGATGCAAGGAAATCCAGTGATTTACGGCGCAGACTTTCAATAACTTGCGCTTGTTCTGGTAATACATCAGCTACACCATCAGGTAATAACCATGTCTCTGAAATGGGCATGTTGTAAACCTAAATTCTTGTCAGCGCGGAACGAATCCGCATAAAAAAATCGGGAGCACACCCGATTTCTCCTAGTCTAGCACGATAGTTTTGGCTGTGCATCGCAAATTTTATAATTTTCGCTACCTGATGAAATCAACAACAATTGTGTCAACTATCAGCGTTTTAATGCACATTTAAAACAAATAGCATGACAAAATCCGGCATTAAACCAAAGGCAATGCAGTCGTGCTTTTAACCGTTTGCAATGGAATTTCAGTTTTTACACTTTGAATGCAGGGAATTTGGGTTAAATGATGAATCTGAAATTTACGATAGGCATCCAGATCAGCCACCACAATTCTTAAAAAGAAATCACAATCGCCTGCCATTAACTGGCACTCGACGACTTCTGGCATTTCCTTGATCGCTTCGACAAATTGATCGACCACAGCAGCTTCTTGAGACTTGAGCCAGACGCGTGCAAACACGCTCATCGCCAAATTGACCTTTTGCGGATTCAGCAGCGCGACATATTGCTCAATCACACCATCATCTTCCAGCTGTTTTACCCGTCTTAAACAGGGTGATGGCGACAAGCCAATCAGTTGAGCCAGTTCATTATTTTGCAGTTTTCCATTCTTTTGCAGCTCATGCAAAATGCGTTTATCTATTTGATCCATATCTATGCCTTGGCATTTAAAACCCCTTAAATTTAATTTAGCGCAATTTAATTTCAAATAAAACTCAAACCTCTTTCACTACAACAGCAAATAGCCTGAATATCGCCATAAAATATGGTTTAGTTTTGCAGTACCCAGGTCATTTCCATGCTTTTGTTCAGACAAAGCACCGCAGCAATAGTTGCCCCTACCGATTTCAGTGAATTTCAACGTGGCATGAAAGATTCTATTCCCATGCTTTTAGGGATTATCCCCTTTGCGCTGGTGTTGGGTGCGACGGCAGTACAGAAGAATTTCAGCTTGCTCGAAGTGCCTTTACTGACAGGATTAAACTTTGCCGGCGGTTCTGAATTTGCCATTCTGGAAGTCTGGAGCAGTCCACCAAATTTACTCATGCTGATGTTCATTACCTTTCTGGTAAATAGCCGGCATCTGTTGATGGGCGCCAGTTTGGTTCCGTATTTAAAGCATCTCCCGAATCGTAAAGTTTTTCCGGCCCTGTTTTTTATGGTCGATGAAAGCTGGGCACTCGGTCTGGCTGATGCACAAAGGAAACAGGCGCAACTGGGTTATCGTGCTGCGTTTAGCATGCCTTATTATGCCGGCCTGTGTTTTTGCCTGTACTTGATGTGGGTCGGATTTACCACACTCGGGGCCATGCTTGGACCTGTATTAGGCGACATCAACCGTTTTGGTTTTGATATGGCCTTTCCTGCTGTATTTCTGGTGTTACTAAGAAGTATGTGGAAAGGTTTTGAGGCTGCCCGGCCATGGCTGGTCAGTTTAGTCTGTGCGGCTTTGGCTTATTTATATTTACCTGCGGGCTGGTATGTGCCGATTGG
>ERZ1292642.1286-Hain-H14-01um-R1-1286-length-12101-cov-4_pt1 | contig 12101 bp, 12 predicted proteins | sample MGYA00564403_ERZ1292642 | MGnify/ENA primary metagenome ERZ1292642 (study PRJEB36523, sample SAMEA6512643) | groundwater metagenome | collected 2019-01-09 | study: AquaDiva: Metagenomics assemblies of 32 groundwater samples | reverse complement strand
ACGCCTTGGGCATGCGCCCCATCCACCTGAACCGCGCTGCCGACCGAGCGAACGCGCCCGCCACCCCCGCCGTGGTACCGGAGACCGTCGGCGTCCGCAAGCCCCGCGGCTCGAAGGACATCCTCATCAGCGGTGGGTGGAGCACCGCGCAGTACGACACCATGACCATCGCCAGCGTGAAGCGGGTGATCGCGGAGAAGCTCATCGCTCGGATGCCGAACACCGCCGGGTGGGATGTGACGCCGGCCGGCGAACTCGTCGAGGTCGTCGTCGAGGCGAAGGCCGAGGTCGTCGAGGCCCCGACCGACAGCATCGACCTGACCAGTGAGGCCGCGCTTCGCACCGGGCTCGAACTTGGCTGGACCGAGACCGCGCTCACCGAGGTGATGAGCGACACCGTCTTCGCCCAGGTCATTGAAGGCCGCCTCCGTGCCGAGGAGTGGACCCTCAGCACCGACGGGGACACTCTCACGGCGGTACCCAAGCCGGAGCCCGTGGCCGCGCCAGCCGCCGAGGTACCCAAGACCCGCACCCGGAAGGCGAAGACCCTCACCGAGGCGAACCCGAACGCCGCGGATCAGACCGACACCCTCGACGGTGGCACCGGCATGGTCGAGCCTACCCTCGTGCTCCTCATCGACGCGGTGCCCGTGCGCGGCACGCTCGGCGACGTCACCCCGCTGGAGAACTGGCTCCAACAGTTCTGCGATACGGTGGCGAAGCACAACAGCGCGCCGTACTACAACGCAGCGGATCAGTTCAACGGCGGCCTCAAGCAGGTGGTCGGGCTCGTCGCGGCGAACATCCCCACGGGTGTGTTCTCCGCGAACTCCAGCCTGCCCCTCACGAACGCCGTGCTGGAGATCCTGCTCCCGTACGCCAACCTCGTGATCCGCGGCGTCCGGTAGCCCGTGGACAACAAGGCGTTAGCCCACAAGCTCGACGCCTTCCGGCGAGTCTCTGGTGTGCTGTCCCCCGGTGTAGGTGGTGGTGATGTCCCCGTCACCCTCACCGAGGGGCAGCGCATCCTCGCCCTCCCCACCTGGGACGAGGAGGCGTTCAAGCTCGACCTTACGGAGAAGTACAGGAAGCCGGGCGGTACCCAACACCTGTTCCCCATCCAGAGCAAGGTGCTCCACTTCGCGGAGGAGGGGAGCGGGGTGCTCGGGCATGTCGGCGTAGGTGGCGGGAAGACCCTGCTCTCCCTGCTCCTGCCCGTGGCGCTCAAGGCGCAGCGCCCCGTCGTCATCCTCCCCGCCCCGCTGGTGGAGAACTTCCACCGGGAGCTACGGAAGTTCCGCCTCCACTGGAACGTACACGAACGTATCCGCGTCATTACGTTCTCCAAGTTGAGCATCGCAAGCGGCGCGCAGCTGCTCGACTCCCTCGGGCCCGACCTTATCATCATCGACGAAGCGCACAACTTGGCGAGACCGGACAGCGCCCGCACCAAACGCTTCCTCCGGTACTGCCGGAACTTCCCCAACACCACGATCATCCCGATGTCCGGGACGATGACGAAGCGCAGCCTCCGGGACTACGCGCACCTCGCTGAACTGGCCCTCCGCCAAGGCGCACCGGTGCCGCTCAACTCCAAGGATCTCATCACCTGGGGTGCGTGCATCGACGCGGACGGCAAGCCGAAACGCAGCGACTTCGCCAACTTCTGCGAGTTCCTGCCCTCCGGTAGGCAGAACATGGACGACGACGTTCTGGTGGAGGAGGGCCGCGACACCTTCAAGAAGCGCCTTCGGTCCACCCGGGGCGTGGTGTGCTCGTCCGAGTCCGCCGTGAACAACAGCCTCGTGTTCACCGAGCGCCCGCTCCAGGTGCCGAGCCCCGTGCGTCAGGCGCTCGCGGACCTGGACGCTACGTGGTGCCGGCCGGACGGGGAGGAGCTTGAGTCCGCCCTCGCCAAGGCCGCCGTCGAAGCGCAGTTCGCATGTGGCTTCTACTACCGGTGGAAGTGGCCGCAGGGCAAGGTCGATGTCGAGTGGATGAAGGCCCGCGCCGCGTGGCACAAGGCGATCCGCGACATCCTCAAGCACGACAACCCCGAGTACGACAGCCCCCTTCGGGTAGCGCAAGCCATCCACCGCGGGAAGATCACGCACGCCGGGACGCTCCAGGCGTACGAGGGGTGGGGGAAGGTCCGCGACCGCCCGCCACCGCCGACCGAGACCGTGTGGCTCGACGGGTACATGGTGGAGGACGCCGTGGCCTGGGGGATCGAGCGCCTCGACGAGGGCGTCCCCGGCATCATCTGGTACGAGCACACCGCCGTTGGGCAGGCCCTCGCCGCCAAGGGGATACCGACCTACGGGCGTGGGGTCGAGGTGCCCGTGGACGGTACCGCTCCGCTCGTGGCGGCCAGCATCCGAGTCCACGGCACGGGCAAGAACCTACAGCACGGCTTCGCCAAGAACCTCGTGCTCAGCATGCCGGCGATGGGGGCCACGGTGGAGCAGCTGGTCGCCCGGACGCACCGCCCCCTCCAGAAGTCGGACGAGGTCACCTTCGACTACTACGCCCACACGCGGCAGGCGCGGCTCGCCATCAAGCGGGCGTACCGGGACGCGGTGTATCAGGAGGCGAGCCACGGCATGAAGCAGAAGCTCCTCCTGGCGACCTGGGCCAACCCCTCCTGGATGACGGAGAAGGACGAAGATGGGAAGGACTAAGCTCGGCAATCAGTACGTGCCGCACCCCGTCATCCCGGGCGTCAGCTACATGTGGATCACCTCGCACGACGTACGCCATGCCGTGCTGGTGGACACCGAGGATGTCCCTCTGCTCCGCGCCCACACCTGGATGTGGTTGCGACGGTACGCGGCGACCCGGATCGGCGTGACCCGGAAGGTATTATACTTGCACCGGTACATCTTGTGTGCCCAGCCTGGGGAGCGCGTGCGGTTCCGGGACTCGACGCGGAAGGGCGCAGCGTTGGCGGACTACACCCGCGCGAATCTTTCCGTGAAAAAGACTGGACGCCGCCCCGACGGGGATTAGTGTTACTGCACCACCAAGGCAACGCGGTGGCCAACCCAATCAGACCAAGGATACTGCATGGCAAAGCCCGGATTGTTCAACAAGATCGCCGACGCGAAGATGTCCCTCTCCGCGAACTACATGCGTCACCTCGCCGACGGCGGGACGGCGCGCTTCGATCTCAAAGTGAAACGCCTCTACACCGACACCACCCGCAAGGGCATCGACTTCTTCACCGGAGAGTTCGAGGTGCTCGGCTCCAACCACCCGGAGTTCAAGGTAGGCACCACGGTCAACTTCTACACGGATGTCGCCAGCGACTTCTTCCTGTCCAACGTCAAAGCCTGCGTCGCGCCGATCATCGCCAACATGGTGAACGAGCCCGTCGCAGAGGAGATGGTGGACGAGAAGGTGATGGCGGACGTCGTCGGCCCGAGCAAGGACAAGGACGGTAAGGACGTACCTCCCGGGTACTACTGCACCGGCGCGCTCATCCGTGCGGAAGCCATCAAGGCGATCTCCAAGAAGTCGGGCAAGGAAGTTTCGCGGATCAACTGGTTCCAGGTCTGAGAAGACCAGGAAGGTGCCGCCGCTGTCAAGCGGAATAGCGGGCGGCGGCACCCGGCATCGCCCCTCTGTCTAACTTAGGCGGCGGTGCCAAACCCACGGCGCGCGTTGCTGGCTGGAAGAAGCACCCGGTCGCTTATCGGGGACCATGTGGGGGATGTAAACCCCCTGCTTATTGTGGGTTCGAGTCCCACCGCGCGCCAACCTTTACGGGCGGATAGTTCAAGTAGAACCCACGGTTAGCCGAGGTAATGCAGGTATCGAACCCTGCTCCGCTCCCCACCTTTCGCATCCAGGCCCACCCGCCATGTCCGTCTTCGCTTGGGATACAGAAACCCACCTGATCCGCCCTGGCATCCTCGCGCCGCGCCTCGTGTGCGTCAGCTGGATGATGGAGGGGGACCAGGAGTACCAACTCCAGCTGGCGGACGAGGGCCTCGACACACTCGAAGCCGTGCTCCTCGACGAGTCCGTCCACATCGTCGGGCACAACGTCGCCTATGACTTCGGTGTGGCCTGTGCGATGCGTGAGCACCTCATCCCCCTCGTCTTCGACGCCTACGCCAGCCAGCGCGTGAGCGACACCCGCATCCGGGAGAAGCTCATCCGGCTCGCGCTCGGCGAGATGACGTCCGACTTCGCCCAGGCGGCAGGGGCGAAGCGCCAAGCCAAGTTCGACCTTGCCACGATCTTCCTCAACCGTTTCCAAATGGACCTGTCGGCGGATAAGAACGACCCGCTGGCGTGGCGGCTGCGGTACAAGGAACTCGACGGCGTACCCCTCGACCAATGGCCCGAGAAGGCCAAGCGGTACGCCGGGGAAGACGCGATGCGCCACCTCCTCCTGTTCTGCGAGCAGCGTGGCGACGCCTCTGCTATCTTCGGGGAGGATCTGCAAGGTTTCTGCACCAACGAGTTCGAGAAGGCCGCGACGGCGTGGTCCCTCCACCTCGAAGGGATATGGGGTGTCCGCACGGACAAGCTGGCGGTCTCCGCCCTCAACGAGCGCCTCGAAGCGGAGATCAGCGCGACCAAGTCGGTCTGCACGGACATGCACATCTTCCGCGCGAAGGACGGGAGCCGGGACAACAAGGTCTTGGCGAGCATCATCGTCAAGGCGTACGAGGGCATGGCGTTGGAGGTGCCCACTACGGCAGGGCGGGTGAACAAAGACGGTATCCGTGTCCCCGCCATCGCCACCGACAAAGAGACCCTCATCAACGCGCCGCACGCGCACCAGCCGCACATCGACATCCTCGTGCGGAACAAGGACGGCATCGCTGAAGTGGTCCGCAAGCCCGTCCTCCAGGCGTTGGCGGACATCTCCGCGTCGGCGCACAACCACACCACCTACATCCCGGTGCTGTTCAACGGGGCGAGCTTCCCGCTCAACCCCGGGTGGAACGAGCTACTCGAATCCGGGCGTACATCCTGCTACAACCCCAACGTCCAGAACCTCCCGCGTAAGGGCGGATACCGAGAGTGCTTCGTCCCCCGCCCGGGGTGGGTGTACATCAACACCGACTACAGCACCATCGAACTGTGCGCCTTGGCCCAGGTTTGTTTGGACTTGTTCGGGCACTCGAAGATGGCGGAAGCCCTCCGAGCCGGCAAGGATCTCCACTACGACATGGCGGCGGATCTTCTCGACATCCCGTACGAGGAGGCGCTGGCGTGGTCGAGAGGGGAGCACGGACCGGAGAAGAAGGCGCTCATCAAGGAATACCGGCAGATGAGCAAGGCGCTCAACTTCGGGTTCCCGGGTGGCCTCGGGCCGGACACCGCCATCGAATACGCCTGGACCACCTACGGCGTGCGCTTCGACCCGGACCCGAGCATCGCCCGGGAGAAGGTCGTCGGCTACAAGAAGGCGTGGCTCCGGAAGTGGCCGGAGATGGCGGAGTTCTTCGCCTACGTGTCGGCGCAGACCGCGCGTGGTGGCGGCATCTTCACCCTCGTGCAGCCCCGATCCGGTCGCCTCCGTGGAGGGGCAGGGTACTGCGACGGGTGCAACAGCTTCTTCCAGGGCCTCGCCGCTGACGGTGCGACCGCCGCGTTGTTCCTCATCCAGATGGAGAGCTACACGGGCTACAGCATGTACTGGACGAAGGAGGAGCACGGGGCGGAGATGTCCCCCCTCTACGGCTCACGCCAAACGATGTTCGTCCACGACGAGTTCATCGGTGAGGCCCGCGAGGAGGTAGCTGCCGAGGCGGCGGAGCGCCTGTCCGTGGTGGCGAAGCTCGGCATGGAACTGTACATCGACGGCGTACCCATCAAGGCCGACCCGGTCCTGATGCGCCGCTGGGAAAAAGAAGCAACAACCACACGCGACGAAAATGGTCGCCTTATCCCCTGGGAAAACAAGACATGAAACGCCCCTCCAAGCCCATCCCCCCGAACAACCGGATCAACCTCCCGCCCGCCAACGGCGACGAGATCACCAACACGCACCGGCTGGAGAGCCTGCGCGCCAGCCTCGCCGACCTCCTCGACATCAACTACGCCACCGAGGATCACGTAGCCCTGGGCGTGCTCCGCTCGCGCCTGCACGTTGGGGACGCCGCGATGAAGTCGAACGAGAAGTTGTACCGGCGCGTGATCGCCCTCCGGGTGGCCTTGGGGGTGGTGCTGGGACACGCCTCCAGCGACCTCGGGTACATCACCGACGAGGCGCTCCTCCGGGACGCGGCGCGGCTCGCGCGGTCCCGCCTGCATGCGTTCGTGGCCGATGTGGTACTTCGGGTGGCCCGATGAGCCCGCAGGAGCAGCGGGTGTGGGGCTGCTACCTCGCCGTCGCCGCGGGGTGGACCCTCCTCTCGATGGTGTACCTGGGGTGCAGGTGGTGGGTGTCGGCATGAGCAACGACGACAAGGTCATCCCCTTCCCCTCCGCCCCACGGCTCCGCCTCACCGACGCCGGGGGCCGCGCCATGCCGCGTACGCCCTCACGCCTGGAGGAGGAGACCCAGGCGCTCCTGACCACGCTGCTGGCCACGCGAGCCGCCTACGACGCCGACGTACCCATCAAGGTGGACCTCCTTCGGCACCTGCTCCAGGCATACTTCGCGCACGACCTGATCTTCAACATCCTGGAGACCGGTGAAATCAACGACGAGTTCGTTGCCGAGCAGCCGATCCGTGTGCAGAATGTCGTCGCCGAGATCAAGCGGCAAGCCCCCAAGCGTATGCCTTGGATGGCACCCACCCCACCGAAGGAAGGAACATGAACACCGCACTCACCACCAGCATCCTCGAACTCTCGATGGTGAACGCCCGCAAAGCCGTCGCCAAGCTGGATAGCGCGAACGCCATCCTGGACGTACGCAACGGGGAGAGGGACACCAAGAACCGGGTCGGCCTCATCGACGCGTGCAACGCCCGCCTCCGCGCGCTGGGTGTCAGGACGGAGCCGATGGGCTTCCCCGAGGTACCCCTGCACTCCATCGTCGAGGTGACCCTGGACGAGCAGCCGGGGGACATCGCCACCTGCCCGCGGTGCGCCAAAACCTACGGCGTGGAGCTTGTGGCCAAGGTCTTCGGTTACCGCAACATGACGTCCACGTCGAAGGGCGGGGTCGTGAAGACCACGCGCCGCCGCCAAGCGTACTGCAAAAAGTGTCGGGGCTTAGCGCCGCTTACGCCCACCGCCTGACGGCGCGTGTGCGGGTGCCGCGCTGACGAAGCTGAGCGCCACGGCGATGCCCAGGCTGAGCAGGGCCTCGCCGATCACCGCCCACTCGTCGAGGGTGATGCGCGTCCCGCCGTCGCTGTCGGCGCGCATGTCCCGGTCGATCTCGGCGATGAGTTCGGCCACCGCCTCCACCCAGGTGTACTTCATGCCCTGACGGAGGCGAACCTGGAGCAGGTGCTCGCGGAGTTCGAGAGGGGACTTGACTACGTGAGACATGCGTGCTCCTTGGCGACGAGCGCCATGTAACGATCCCAGGGCCAGTTCGGGCCCGGGTCGGTGTGCGTGGCCCCGGGGACTTCGTTGTGCCCGATGACATGCGTGCGGTCCGGGGTCAGCCCGTACTTCCGGCAGAGGGCGGCCACCACCTTGGCGGACGCTTCGAGGAGCGCGTCGGGGAACGCGGACGCCTTGGCCCACCCCTCGTGCTCGATGCCGATGCTGCGGCTGTTGTACGCGTTGGCGTGCCAGCATTTCTTCTCGTCCGCCACCATCTGGAGGATGTCGCCATCGTCCGAGATCAGGTAGTGCGCCGCGGTGGACACGGGGCGCTCCTTCAAGAACCAGGAGCGCGTGCCCTTGAAGGTGCCCTCCATCGTATGGAGGACGATCCGGTCTACCTTGGTGCCCTTGCGGGACATGTTGAGCCAGGGTAGTTCGGGGTGGAGTTCGACCTTGTTCACGGGGTGCCGGGATGCGCCAGCTTCTCTTTCGCCAGCATCAACTCGATCTTCTGGAGGAGGTACTCGTCGTGGGCCGCGAGGCGCACCTCGACGATGTGCTCGACCTCCGCCTGGGTGACGCTGTCGGGGACGGCGGCGACCACCGGACGACTCAGGAGGGCCCCGCTCGCCCCGCCACCGGCCAGCCCGGTGACCAGGGAGATGATGACCGGCCAGGGGATGTTGAGACTCTGCGGCAGCTTCGGTTCGGACATATTACTGACCTACCTCGTAGCAGATTTCGTACTCGTAGCTGTCGGCAACGTCGCCACCAATCGACAGATAGATGTAGCCGTTGACGTCCGTTCGCATGACGCGGTTGAGCCCGGATACGTCGATCTGGCCGGCGATGGCGGTGGCCGCGCCCAGCCACTTCTTGTGGATGGAGGTGGAGGTTGCGCCGGAACTATCCGTCAGAAACGGGGTGAACGTGGGCACCGCGGACACGATGGTCTTGCACTTGATCTGCACCGAGAGGAGCAGGATCTTCATGCGGCCGGTCGCGCCGGACAGCTGAACAGCTACCTCGGCGTTTCCCAGCACAGCGACACCGTCGATGTTCGTACGGATGTCGCGAGGAAGCGCGTTCGACATGGGACTCCTTTACACCGCGAAGACGTAGAACTTCAAGCCCGTGGTGGCGGTGAACTTGATGTTGGTGCCGTCGTGGACACCGGGTACGAGGGTGTAGATACCGGTCACCCCGGAGTCACTGACCATCGCCCACACCATCGTGGGGGTCGCCGACAAACCGTGGGCGATGTCCTGCGAGGCCCCGGTGCCGGTCGCTTCCGTGCTCTGGAACTTGTAGAACTTGCTGCCCTTGATGGACGCCGCCGCGAAGATGGCGTCCACGTTCGCGATGGTGAAGGCGTTGGCCGCGAACACGGCGAGGGTGTTGGCGACGGTGAACGCGCCGGCCGCGAACTTCGACAGGGTGGTGGCGACGTCGAAGAAGCTGGCCGCCATGAGCCCGCGCCCGTTGGCGTCCGCGCTCAGGGTGCCCACCTGGAGGTCGAGGTTCCCGAGCAGCTGGAAGGGGTACTCCGCGGCCAGATCCACGGCGATCATGTCCGTCGCGACCACCTTCACACGCCCGACGATGATCTGGCGAGAGCCTGCCGTGGTGGGCCCGGTGAGCGTGGTTGCACCCGCCGTACCCGAGAGGTACACCCGGTCGCCTACCGCAGCGGCAGCGCAATCCGGCCCGACGAAGGTGTGCGTCTTGTAGACGAGCCCCGCCGTGCTGTTCGGGATAGCGGCTCGCGTCACCCAATGCCCGAGGGTCGCTACGGCATCGGCGTCCGCCAGCGCGATGGTGGGGCGACCCGACGGGCCGTTGTAGCTGCTGATGTACACGATGGACCCAGCCGCGATCTCCACACCGGTTGCGTTGTACACGGGGAGCGCGATGAGGTCCGTGGTGCTGAGTGCCGTGCTGACGCTGCCCTCCACCGTGGCGTCGTGCGCCATCAGGTCCAGCTGGATCTTTCCGTAGGTTGCATCGACCACACTCACGCGGCCGATGATGTGCCGGCGGGCGGTCGGGTCGGCGATGCTGGGGTCCGTCGCGGTCCATCCACCCGCGGTGCTGGACTCGTAGATGGCATCCCCAACGGTGAGCCCGTTGGTGGCCTGACCCTGGAAGTCGAGGGCCTTGACGAGGCGACACCCGCTGTCGTTGGTGACCGAGGCTTCCGCCACGATCCAAACCGCCTTCCCCGTCGCCGTGTTGGCATCGGCCTTGGTGACCGACCAACGAAGCGTGGTCGTATCCCAGCCCGAGATGTACACCAGGGTACCACGGGTGAGCGTGCCACCGGTCTTGTTGATGGCGCGCAGCCCGAGGTACTGCGTCAGGACGTTGCCGGCCTTGAGGAAGTTGTCTTGAATCCAGCCCATCGTGAACCTCGGGTCGCGGGAGAAACAGAGATGCCGCTAACGTGCTCACCGTAGCACAGGTGTACGGTAGCCTACTCGGCGGGGACATCCTTTGACATGAGCAGCCCCGAGGCCAAGGTGAGCACCTGCGGGAGTTCGAGCTTGTCCATCACGGCGGACTCGACGCCGGCCTCCACCAGGAGCACCCGGAGGGTGGTCTCGTCCCCCGGGGCCAGTTCCCGCCGGGCGGCACGGTCAAGCACCCCCGCCTGCACCTGGGCGTGCTCAGCCGGCGTGAGGGCCTGGAGGCGGTACGCTTCCCGGGCCCGAGCCTGCGTCCGGCTCTGCGAGAGGTTGTACGGGATCGTGCGCGCCTCCGCCTTGGTGATGTCGGCCCCCGCGTCGCCCGTCCGGCGGCTCGCGTCCTTATCCATCCGGCGCGCTGCGGTCAGGCTCGACAACGGTTGGAGCTTGATGCCGGTGGTGACTTCCGCCAACTCCGCCGCACCGCGCTGCTCCGCCGGGGCCTTGCCGGGGTTGCTCGGCCCAAAGGTGTGGCCCGCGATGTCCGCCGCTTGGAGGGGTGCCATCAGGCCCAGGATGTTGGCCCAGGCTGCGGCACCGGCGCGAAGCTGATACCGGGTGCCGAAGGTCCGGGAGGTGTTGGCGTTCTCCGAGGTGTCCGACACGCTGCTCGTCCGGATGAGGCGGGGCCCGAGCACGGGGATGGATTGGATCGCGAGTCCCGTGGCCACGCTGAGTTCCGTAGGCATCGTGTCCAAGTCCTGGTCGAGCACGCCCGCCAAGGCGATGATGCCCGGGTGATCCGTGGGGTCACCCAACGCAGCGCGGCCAGCGAGCCCAGCGCGGTCGAGGGCACCGGGGTCGTCCTTCGCCACGTATACGGCGTAGTTCGCCAGCCAAGCGAGCGTCGCCATCGGCAGGGCGAGCCCGTCCCGGTTCGCGTCCGCCGGGGCCACCACACCCCACCAATCGTCACCGGGGCGCTCCTCCTTCCCCTCGCCTTCCCGGAGGTAGGCTTGGAGAGAACCAGCCCGCGCGATGGGGAGGTAGGCGATGTACTTGTCCACGAGATGGGGCGGGAGGATGGTCTCCATCGGATCTTCCGCCCAATACGCCGTGAAGGGGAGAAGCTCGTCAGGTACCCGACCTTGCCGGATGGCTTCGCGCAACGCCTTGGCGTCGAGACCTTGGACGAGGGCGTCGTACTTCGGCGCGAGCATGGCCGCCTCGATCTCCTCCTCGGACGCGCCGCCGGCCCGCATCTCCTCTGCCTTGGCGAGGTCGTCCTCCACGATACTACCCCGGTCGAAGCCGTATTCATCGCGGCTGTCGAAGGCCGCCGTCATCAGCTGGGCGGCATCCTTTTGTCCAACATGCCATTGTACCAGACGGCGCGAGGCCCCCGGTGCCCAGGTACCCGGCGACATCATGGCGCGCAGGGTGCCGCGGGTGTTGTTCTTCTCGAAGGCCCAAAACGGGTGGAACAAGCTGATGTAGTCCCGCTCCCAGGGGTGGAGGCTGTGCTGGTAGTCGTACAGCGCATCCACGACGAGTTGCGCGGCGGCCTCGGGCTCGTGCCCCATGTCCACCAGCGTGAGGAAGAAGCCGTACCGCTGCCGGATGGCGATGAGTTGCGCCGCGTCCGCCACCGCCTCGGCGTTCTGGTCGAGGAAGCCGGCCACCTTCCCCTTGGGGGTCATCACCTCGCGGAGGCTCGCCTGGAGTTGGCTGGTGTTGAAGGTCTCCCCCACCCCAGCGCGGCCAGCGACTTTGCCGAGTTCGCTGGCGATGAACTTCTTGCCGCCAAGCTCGATCACTTCGTCGGACAGGTCCATCACGGGGTTCACGTTGCGGTTGACGTGCCCGAAGGCCAGCGCATCGGAGAGCGCCTTGATGGTTTCGCCGTCGGGTACTTTGCGGATCTTGTCCACGAGGCGCGCGTAGTTGGGGACGCCACCGACCACCAGGAGGTTTTGGAGGATGTTCCTGGCGGACTGCTTGGCGGCGGCCTCGAAGCCTGCGACGCGAGCCATCTGCGCCATGTCGCCAAACACGTTGTTCCAATAATACCGGGGCCGCGCCAGGAATACGCCCTGCGTCATCCCCTGCTTCCACCACCGCAGGAGCATGTGGCTACCCGTACCCGGGCCCGCCGTCTTCTCCACCGCCATGATCTGGTCGAGCATTTTCTCCCGCATGGCCCGCGGCACGTACACCTGGGCGTGTTCG
>ERZ1292642.1048-Hain-H14-01um-R1-1048-length-13717-cov-11_pt2 | contig 12112 bp, 18 predicted proteins | sample MGYA00564403_ERZ1292642 | MGnify/ENA primary metagenome ERZ1292642 (study PRJEB36523, sample SAMEA6512643) | groundwater metagenome | collected 2019-01-09 | study: AquaDiva: Metagenomics assemblies of 32 groundwater samples | reverse complement strand
CTGGCCACGGCCATGGTCCTGCTGAACGTCCTGGGGTGTCAACGGCCTGTTCCCTTCTACTGCGAGTGTCGCTACAGTTATACCACCAAACAATTGCTCGTCACGCCCATCATGTGCGACTCGTGCGCTCTGCTCTACTCAGATGACTATGAGGTGTTCTGCGAGGGAGGCCAGATGTTCTTTGCGAACATCACGAACGGCCAACAACTCGAAGCGGTGGACGCCATCAAACTCGCGCCAGAGGCCGACTGGACACGATGCGACGACAGGATGTGATCCTGGTGCTGCTGTTCGGGCTGAGCGGCTGTGCGCAGACGCAGCCGGCCATCAAATGGAGGCCGGCCGCGGACTACCAATTAGAAATCACCAATGATCCCTCTGTCGTGAATCTCGGCCACGCTCCCTGTCGCGTCGAGTGGCAGGCCACGGAGCAGGGGTGGTGGTGTCGGCCCGTGCCTCCGGAGAGCCTTGTCGATGACGGCAATGGAGAGCGTTGGGTTCGGCTCCATGAGGGAGCGCCGTTTTACAGAGTGGTCCCGTGGCACCACGGCGGGATAGGGTGCGGGTGTCCATGAACGAAGGTTACCGATCCTACCTTGTCGCCATCCTCTTCGGTGTCTGGCTTCTTGTTGGTCTCCTTCTGAGCTTCGTATGGACACATTGATTGACCTCGATGGACTGGTAAAAGGAGGTGACGATGGATCAAGTACGCCCTGAGGCACAGCGATTTGTTCGGGAAGAGGATGTGGAGGATCCATTCTGCAACTGTGCTAGCCGCAAGTGCGCGCCGCATCAATGCCGAGCCTCGATCTGGGGGCGCGTGACGATTGGGCTGCTGCTTGCCTACCTCATCGCGATGCATAGTTTCTGGGCAGTGGATCGCCAGCAGTTGTTGCGTGTTTGGGAAACGGAATGGCAAGGGGACGTGAAGCGCGGGGTGGGCATGACGCTCCAGGACTTCAAGGAGGCGTTTTTGAGCGAGATGGAGTCAGCATCCAAGGACCTGCTGGCGGAGCGGCGCCACCTCGCCGAGGTCGTCCAGCGCGCGCGCGATGTCGTGTGGGCTCTCCAGACGCCGGAGGCGGATCAGGCGCTTGAGGTCCGGGACACGATTCGGCAGTTGCAGCAGACCAGTCATGCGCATCCGCAGCCCGCGAGTCCCGATCCGTAATGGCGACGATCCTCTACCTGCTCTTGCGGTTTGCCAGGAGCGAGGACAGCTTTCCCTACGACACGCAATGCCTCTGTCTTTTTCTCTCCATTGAAGGTCCGGGCTATTTTAATGCCCTGCGCTTGTGGACGCTCAGCTTCAGGGAGCGATGAGCGGGCTCTATGACTTCGCCTGGCTCCACGAAAAGGCATCGAAATTGCGCTACGGCAGCTTTGACGTGCAAATCAAGGTAGCCGGCGGGAAGGTCGTCATGGTCTCCACGATTCCGGGGACGGAGCGGGAGAGTCGGAGTTTGGAGGATGTGCGGAGGGAAGGGCATGGGATTCTGGAATGAAGCGGCAGCGATTGTCCTCTGAGGACTGGCTATTTTACATGATGTTGCTTCTCCCCCTAGTCTTGATGTTGGTGCTTCTCTTAAAGACTGCTGTGCGTGAAGTGGTCATTAGTAGTCAAGCGGAAAAATTAACTACTAGCTAAGTCCTAATATAGGCATAACTAGTAGTTAGTTAGTCGTTCGATTCTTCCAGCGCGTTCGTGCGGCTTTACGAGCAATTTCTCGAAAGTCAAGAGGCAGGTTTTTCAAATTGACCCACTACCCCCAGGCCATTTCGCTTGACATTCCTGCTCCTTGTGCTACCCTTTCCCTAGTTTAGCGACTGCCTGACCACGATCTGGACGGCGGTCTGTGTCTGAAATCCGACACGGGCCGCCGTTTGTGCATGTCAAACCCTTCCACGACCCACACCTCTGACCAGGGCGGCCGTTACGCCCCCAAGTTCACTCCTAAGCTTCGTTCGCACTTGATCCTGTTGGCGCGTCGCGGGTTCACCGATGAGCAAATGGCGGAACTGCTCGGCGTCTCGAGCCGATCGATCAACAACTGGAAAGCGTCGGGGAAGCTCACGAGGGAGTTTCAGGCGGGCAAGCGCACGGCTGATCGCCGCGTGGAGTATAGTCTCTATGAACGGGCCACGGGGTACAACCATCCTGAGGAGAAAATCTTCTGCGAAGGCGGGGTGGTGACGCGCGTGCCGACGATCAAGCATGTGCCGGCCGATGTGACGGCGCAAATCTTCTGGCTGAAGAATCGGGATCGAGCGAACTGGAACTGGGATCGGATCGGCCAGCTCGATGTGAACCTGAAAGTGATTCACCCTCCAGACTGGAATGAGTTCAGCCGGTATTTCAGTGTTCGGGACCAAGCAGGGTCAGCCGTGCCCTCCGCACCCCACCCAACAAACGGTCATGGGGTGGGCGCTGGAGCGCCTGAGAAATAACACCGGCGGGATTCCCGTGCTGTATTTGCAACACGGAGTCCGCTCAGGGGGTACCCGCGCGGTCTTGAATGTCGTCCTCGCGCGACTCTGCAACGAGCCAGGAGTGCGCGTCCTGGTTGCGCGCCATGAACTCCATGCGCTGCGGTTCTCCGTGATGGAGACGGTATTTGAAATTCTCCCTCCGTCGCTGATTGTGGAGCGCAATCAGACCGACCAACGCTATGCCATCGCGCAGTCACACGGGGGACGGGGGACGCTCTTTTTCGGTGGACTCAATGACGAGACGAAGTGGGGCTCGACGGAGTTTGGGGTGATTTCCATTCATGAAGCGCATCAGATTACCGAACGTCAGTATCGCTACGTCAAAAACCGGGCCACGCAAGCGGGGCATCAAGGGATGGTGCTGATGGAAGGGAATCCGCCCTCAGCGTCGCATTGGCTGAACCATCTCACCGATCCGCGCGATCCGGGTTACGACCCCGATATCATGCGTCTGGAACTGTCCACCTTTGAGAATTGGGAGAACCTTGATCCCGCCTACCGTCGCTCCTTAGAAGGGATGCCCCCCGCCTGGCGCCAGCGGTATCTCCTGGGGAAGACGGCCGCGCTTCCCTCCGGGACGCCGGTGTATCCGTCGTTTCTCGAAGAACTCCACGTCGGCGAAACGTCCCTGGTGCCGGATCGTCCGATCCTGCGCTTTTGGGATTTTGGCTTCCGCAATCCCGCGTGTCTGTGGGCGCAGCAGGATGCGGACTATCGGCTGCTCGTGCATCGGGAGTGGATGCCGCCGTTTACCCCGGAGGATGCGTTCATTGAGGGGGTGCTGTCCAGAACCACCGACTGGTTCGGGAATCTCACGTGTCGGGATATCGGCGATCCGGCGGCGGTGCAGCGCGATCCCACGGGCATGAGCACGCTGCGGCGCCTCCACGACCACGGCATCCTCTTGCAGTATCGCCAGACGACCTACGCCGACCGCATCCCGCTTATCAACCGCAAGTTTTCCGAGTTGATCCAGGGGAAGCCAGCGGTGCGCATCAATCCGCTCTGCCAAATTCTGATCGAAGGGCTCGCCGGGGGGTACCACTTCGAGGAGATTAAAGAAGGGGCGCGGGTGACGGGGCACAAAGAGCTTCCCTTCAAGGACGGGTGGTTTGATCATCTCGCCAACTCCCTGGAATACGGCATGACCAATCTTTACATGGGATCAACCGCCTTGGCTCCGATGCTCGCACAGCATCGCGAACATCGGACGCAGCGCCGGCATGAGCTGTCTCGTCGGCGAGGGGTCGTGAGTTTTTGACATGGAGAAGGCTCAGGCACAGAGGTCTGTGGAGCTGACGACGTGGTGCCCAGCGTGTCAATCTATTCAACCTCAACAGTTCTCCGGAGACGTTGATGCGATGATTGGGAGAGTGCTCACGTACTTTATTGAATGTCTGAGCTGTCATTCGTCTCGAAGAAGCGGTGGAGTGATTGGAGGGCTGATTACGTTGAACGATCAACGGCTCCCGTGAATGGCCTTCGTCCGGAAGATTCGCAATCGGCATCGGCCTTGTGGCCTCTATGACTGTCAGAATCGCGCGACGCATATCTGCTCGGTCTGCCGGCAGATGTTGTGCGAGGACTGCGTGGTTGGGCACGCCAAGGCCCACGCCAAGCGGTTACTAGCAGAGACGACTCATGCCGTTTGATCGCGGGCGTCATGATCGTCACACCGCGCAACACCAACAGGCTCGCTATCACCTGCGGGGAGGGATCGCACTGGCAGCCAGAGAGGCGAAAGTGACGGGCAAGCCCGCCACGGATAGCGTCGGACGGCCACTCCTATACGCCAATGAGATGTCGGAACGACAGAACCTCAAGACCATCGAGAAGTGGGTGCGGGCGAGCGATCGGCCGGCGATGCTCGGCTTGTCCATGAGCGTGGATCGGTCGAATCCAAAAGCCGCGACGTGGCCGTGATGATAAAAGTGTGGCAATGGGACATTGGGGCTTTGGATTATGGATTTGGTTTTGGTGGGTGGGATAGAAAGCGGAAACGTATGGTATGCGAGATCGCTCATCCAGCGTATGTATGGAAAAGTTGGATTAGACAATTTCGGTTTCAGGTGATTGATTGTGGATATCAATTTGTCATATTGGACCTAAAGCGTCGCCGATATCTGGTGAGAATCCGCCATCCGTTTCCAAAGCTTAGAACCTGGTTATGGAAGCGACGACATGCTTAGCCCTATCGTCCCCTCCGAAGCTTTAGACAAACGCGTCCTTGAGTACGTGCTCATGGTGACCGAGCGCGCGAAGTCCTGGTGGACGCACCCCGTCGAAGGCACCGACCGCAACCGCCACGACGAGTTGCAAGATTACCGCCTCCGCATGGAGGGTCGGCGCTCGGTGGCCGAACTCTACCACGACGCGAAGTCCGAGCCGTTTGATGGGGCCTCGAACGTCGGGGTGGGGATGGAGTCCATCTTTGCCGAGTTCCTGATTCCGCTGCTCCTGACGAACACGCATGATTTGGAACCGAAGTTGCAAGCAAGACGGGTCGGCACCAAGACGATTGACGATGATCTCACGACCTTCCACGACAACTACCATCACTATGAGGTGCCGGACAAGCGGGAACTCGTGGAATATTCCACGCGCGAACTTCTGACCGTCGGCTCCTGTTTTCATAAATGGAGCTATGGGAGGTGGTGGACGCAAAGCGAGGTGGATTTTCCCGTCTGGATCAACCCCCTCGATGGTCAGCCAATGCTCACGCAAGACCCAGGCACCGGTCGGATGCTGCCACGGCCGGCGGATCCTCAGACGCCGAAGGAACTCATTCCGGTGGATCCTGCGTCCGGGTTGCCCATGAAGTTAAGTAATCTAAAAGCCACGCATCCGCGGTTGAAGCGTGAAGGCTTGGAACTCTCCGTCCGTCCCGTGGAGTCCATCGGATTCCCGGAACGCGAGACGCGACTCGATCCTGACCAGTGGGATTGGCTGAGCGATGATTTCGAGGTGAGCGCCTACTGGCTCTTGGGACGTGAAGGCGATCCCTTTGAAGGGAAGTACCGTTTGACGAAACTCTGGCAATCGCTGGGAATTGATCCCAACACGCTCCAGGCCGACCCCCTCAAACTGGCCACGGCCATCAAGCCGATTAAACTCCGGGCGTTCTACGGGAAGTATCCAGCCGCCGCAGATGGCTCGCCGGTGGAACTCACCGCCTTGGTCGCGACGGAGAACAAGATCATCCTCGGCTGGCGTCCCTCGCTCTTTCCGCGCCGACCGTATTTCAACCGGCAAGTCTGGCATAGCGGGACCTCGCCCATCGGCAAGGGGATTCCTGAGACGGTGTTTAGCCTCCGCTCGGCGATGGATGCGTTACTGAACCAGGAGATCGATTCGGGGAACCTCTACAACCATCCGCCGTTGTTGCTCTCTGATCTGGCCATGCTGGAGGATGAGGACTATGAGACGACCGGGCCGGGGGCCACCTGGATCATGCGGGACATCAATGGCGCGAAGTTCTTGCCCACCCCCATCGGCCAGCGTCATCCGGTGGAACTGCTCAACTGGCTCATGTCGAACACGCAGCGGATTTGGGGCGTGACGGATTTGAACCTCAGCGCGCCAACGTCCTCCCTCTCGCCGAATATCACCACGGCTCGTGGGACCATCGCGATCCTCAACCAAGGCAGCATCAAATTCGGGCACCTCACCAAGCGGCTCTCGGCGGTCGATACGCGGGAGTTCCAGTACGTCCATGATGCGTTCCGACTCATGCTCGCCAATCCCTTGCTCGTCACGGTGGATGGGCAACCCCATCAGCTTGATCCGACCAAGCGTGAGCAGTATTTCTCCGAGCAGATTCAGGTGGTGGCGACCGGCAACGGGATTTCCACGAACCCGATCCTGCGCCAACAGACCTTAGGACATCTCCTGGAGGTGGCCGTCAGCACGAACAATCCCTTTTTGGTCGGCGATCTGGAAGCCTACAAGCAGCTCACGGAGCAGTACATCAGCAGCCTGGGGGTGCAGATCAAACTGAAAGACCCGCAGGCGTTGGAGCAAGCGCGGCTCTTCTTGCAGCTCATGCAGACGCCACAAGGCCAAGCCCTCTTGCCCCAAGTCATGCAGCAGATCATCCAATCGATTCAAACGACGGAAGCCACCGCGGGAGCCTCACGCAACGGAGGGACCAATGGCGCGTCTCAGCCAGTCGCCGCTTTTCGCTAACCGACTCGTCCGGTTCATCAGACGGGCGAGGTTAGGCAAAGACCGCCAGCATCTCATGGAGCGTTGGACGGAGGCGGTGGAAACCGGCGACGCCCTTCAGCGATTGACGGTCTCATCGGATTGGAAGGTTTTTGAGACCGTGCTGATGAACCTGCAACGGGATTCCGATGCGTCGACCAAAGGCTTGATGGCAACGCCGGAACAGCGGATCATTGCGGCTGCGCAATGGTGCGCGTTTCAAGCGATTCGACGAGAACTTCAGAGCGCCATTGACAGAGGAAAACAGGCCCAAGAGGCGCTTGCCAGCGTGCAAGCGACGCCATCGAAGGAGGCGGCGATCCCGTCATAAGTGACTTTCTCAATGAGCTGATCCCTCATTGAGCCAAGCGGTTTCACAAGGCCCGTCTCGTGCACGAGCGAGACGGGCCTTTGTGCTTGGGGAGGTTCGATCAGGCCGCCCCTTGCCGGCGGATGTAAGGGATGCCGAGACGATGCGGCGTATCGTCGTCAGGGCCGGGCCGACCGGCGAACAAACCGGATGAGGAGGCACCATGCCACAGACAGTCGAGGAGTTGCAAGCGGAATTGGCAAAGCGGGATGACCAGATTCGGGCTACGACGGCGAAGCTCCAAGCGCATGAGCGCATCGTCCGTGAGTTGGGCGATGCGGTGGAGCGGGATGCCTATGGGAATCCGGTGGGGATTCTGAAGGAGCCAGCACCATCGGCAACTCCGACGGGAATGAGCGGACATCCCTTTGCGGCCTTTCAGTCCCTCGCACCGGAGGGATGGGATCCGAAGCAAGTGGATGCCTATTTCAACCAACTCCTCGCCCAGCAGGGCTTCCTCACGACGACGCAATGGCAACAACGGGAAGCGATCCTCCAGCAAGGCTCCCAACGCTACACGACGGACAGCTTGAAGCTCTACGACCACATCCGTCGGGCCGAGGCGCAGTACCCGTGGTTAGGCAAGTCGGAGGATCCGAATTACAAGAAGACGGTGGAGGTCTTGCGGGCTCAAGGCTATGCCGCACCAGTGGGCGAGCCGAAGGGCTGGCTGGACTACAGCTGGAACGACATCGAAGGGTTAGGGAAAGCGGCGCGGATCGCGCAAGCGGAGATGGTGCTCGCGGAGAAATCCGAAGCGGAATCGAAAGCAAAAGCCGAAGCCGCGCAACAAGCGGGCAATCTGACCGAGACACCGGCCGCCAGTGGTACCGGATCGACGCCGACCCCACCCGACTTCAGCAAGATGGAAAAGACCGAGGACATTTTGGCCGCGTTGGATCAGGCGATCCCGGCCACGCCCTTGCCGGGCGCTCGGTAATCACAACCTAAGGAGTACGGATGGCTACGTTGAATGTCTCTACCCCAGCAACCGAGTGGACGGGAACGATTCCAACATTCTGGGAAGAGGCGCTCTGGCACGTCTCAGCGCGACGCTCCATCAGCGATCAACTCGCTGGCCCGGAGAACTCGGATGCGGCAATCATTGAAAAGTATGACCTGACGAAGCGGGCGGGTGAAACCGTGACGTTTACCGCGGTCGATCCCTTGCTCGATGATCCGGTGTCAGGTCGCACGGCGTTGGAGGGCTCTGAGGAAGACACGCAGACCTCGACCTTCAGCGTGACCGTGACGCACTATCGGTTTGCGACGGCAACCGATGAACTCGCCAAGGTGCTCTCCGTCTTCGGTCGGAAGTGGGAGACGGAGGCGGCTCGGCTCATCGGGGAGTGGTTCGCTCGTCGGAAAGATGATGACTGGATGGATCAGCTCCTCAATCAGGACACCATCCAGACGTTGTATGCGGGTAATGCCTCAAGCCGCAACAACATCCAGCCCGGCGCCTATCTGCTCCCGAATGAGCTGCGGCGGCTGCGGATGGCGGCGGTGCGGCGAGGGGCGACGCCGATGAAAGTCGTGCGAACCCGCAAAAGCGAGTTTCCGATGTACTGCGTCCTGATGAGCGAGATCGATTACTACAACCTCATCAACTCGGCGCAATACCGCACGGAACTGAGCCAAGCGGCCGAGCGCGGCACAGGCAATCCGGCCCTCTCAGGGATCATCGATGAGGCCCAGAACTGTCTCATCCTGATGCTCTCCTCGGTGCCGGCTTCCACCGGACTGTATGGGACGTTCCTGCGCCCGGAGTTCCGGTTGCGGACGGCCCTGACGGCGGCGGCGACCACCATCGACATCGGGCCGGCCACGCAGAAAACCGGCGTCGATTACGGGAAGTACTTCCCGGCCTCAGGCAGCGGCCACTTCCTCCTGGTGGACTCCGAGAACATCAGCTACGTCGGGGGCGCCTCCGATCCGGGAGATACGGGATGGGCCACGGTGACGCGGGCCGCCAATGGGACGGCAGCGGCGACGCATACCGCTGGAGCGCTCGCCACGCTGAACAACCTTGGCAAGGTGCTCTGCTTTGGGAAAGGCACGTGCATGCGGGCGTGGGCGATGCGGCCGAGGAAAATCGAGCAGAAGCGGGACTATACCTTCGAGCACGGGATCGGGGTCGAGTGGATCTACGGCTTGGAGTCGGTGCAATGGGGCGATGATATCGTCGCCAACGCTGTGGTCGCTGAGACCTACAGCGCCAATCCTTCGACCGTGTAACCGAACAGGAGACCAGACGATGAATCGAGTCGTAATCGTGTTGGCCCTCCTCTTCGGAGGAGCGGCAATGGCGTGGGCCACCGAATGTCCTGATGGCACCACGCTGCAAGTAATCGGCACCGTCGCAACCGGCAACCGCTCGGGATCCCAACCGACGGAAATCTCCGGCGGGGGTCATCTCGTCCGCAAGATCGTCACGGCCTGTGCAGGGACGGCGTGTGTGGGGACCTTGTACGACGGGGATACGAACCCAAGCTCCCTGGGCAATGCGCAGATCAAGGCGGAGCCTGGAGCGCCGTCGAACACCTCGACGGTCAACGATTTTGATCCTCCGTTGGCCTTCAAAGAGGGCATCCAGTTCTTCGATGACGGGAACGTGAACGCGATCCTGCTCTACGAGTGTCGGTTCTAAGGGTGGCGGGACTCAGCATGAAGGTGCGCAGAGTCCTCGTTGGTGTTCTCACAGGGCTGGCCTGGTGCGCGAGTACCAGGCCAGCCGCTGCGGAGCGATGCCCGATCATCTCGGAACTCAGTGGAGGGGTTGGGGGGGCGCGGCTCGATCTTTCGGATACTCCCGTTCGCGTGTGCAGCGTCGAGTTTATCGCCACAGCGGCCAACGGGTTCGCTCAAGTGATCGACTCGCCAAATGACCTCGAGACCCATGCGCAGGCTCGAAACACGTCTGAACCAGGCGCCGCCGCCGCTGGGGACTGGGTCTCCGGATGGTTTGGCGAAGAAGGTCGGCGGACGCGGTTTGGGTTGGATCTGCTCGTCAACGATGGTCGGGTGATCGTGACGTGGGGCGCACCGTAAGACTCGCGTGGCGATGGCTCATCTATGCGTGGATCGCGCTGCCGATCCTGGCGTTGGGGTATGGCGCCTGGTGGTGGTGGACGATCAGTTCGCTCGGAGTCATCGCCGTCGCCTGGACGCAGCCGAGTCAGCGGAACGCCTCGGCGGTGGGATGGCTCGTGGTCGGCGTGCTGGCGGTCTATCTCCTGCACCATCGGCAGCCGATCAGCACCGTGGCGAGTTGGGCGCTCTACGCGACGGTGTTGCTTGTGGCCGCTGCGCTGATCGTCGAACGGGGTGATCCGTCGTGGTTGCGGCAGGCGGTGCTGGTGGCGGCCTGGGGGCAACTGGTCGTGATGGCCGCGCAAGCGGTTGGAGGCTCCACCCCCTGGCTCACGGTGGGGGGTGGACTGACCGGGACGGTGATGCGTCGAGCCAGTGCCGCAGGGCTCGTGGCGATGGCGTCGTGTCTGACCAGCGGATGGACGGCGCGCGTGTTTGCGGTGGCTTCGCTCTGGACGACGAGCCTCGTCGGGTTGCCGGCCGTCCTGCGTCTCATCCCACTCGCCCGCTCATGGCGATGGCGACTGGTGACTGTCGCAGGCATCGGGTGGCTCGGTTGGATGAGCTGGCCTCGGCTCCTCGTTCGGATCGAAGCGCTCCGCGATGCGACCCCGCTCGTTCGAGGATGGCTGACCGGATGGGGGTTTCTCCCGCTGCCGGGCGGGTTTGTCTATGACGGGGGATTCTCCAACGGGGGCAGCATCCGGGCGCTGTCGCTCGTCAGCGATTACCACAGTGCGGTACTGGACTGGGTGGCTCGCACCGGGGTCTTGGGGGCTGTGATGCTGGCCGCGATGGTGCTGTGGGCGTGGCGCCGCAGCCGGACGAAAGATCAGCGTTGGCTGTACGGACTGATGCTGTGGATCGGTTGCTGGCAGAGCGTGGAATCGCAACCGGTGCTGCTGTTGCTGCTGGTGGTGTGGTGGATGTTCGTGGCCTCAACGCGGAGGGATCATGCCCCTAATTCGGTTTAAGAATGCGTCCTACTGCTCGCGGTTGACGCCTCACGTCGTCATCTGCGCCTCCGGGCGGCGGTATCTGTGGGATGGCGCCAACGAGGGGGTGACGCCAGTGCCGTTTCGCGTCGATGCGCAGGAAATCCTCAGTCAGACGGACTATGAGGTGGCCTGGGAGCACTACGGCCTCCAGTTCGATGCGCAGGGGAAAGAAGTGGTGAAGATGACGGAGCCGACCAGTGGCGATCCCCCCCCTGACGAAGACCCCTCGGAGTCGGTGACGAGTCGACCGAGAGGACGCCCTGCCAAGCGACGGTAAGGCGCAGGCGTTGACGCTGGCGCAGGCGACGCAGCGATGGGAAGGACTTTGCGATCCGACGAAGGGCTGCCAGACGGCGTGTTGTCACTATGAAGGCAGTCCTTGCGAGCATCTGGTGTGGACGGATGTGCTCCAGAAGATCGGACGATGTTCAATTTATGAACAGCGACACCAGGCGTGCGGATCGTGTGATGGACGAACGGCGGTGCATAAAACGGTGAGGGGCACCCCGTTTGTGTGCGCGCCGGCATCGCTCTGGATTCAAAAGGTGAATCCACCGGATGCGTGCGGGTACTCCAAAGTGATGTCGGTTCAGGGACTGCCGACAGTGCGCGGACTGACAAAACGGACGACGACGTTTTCCGAGAATGTCGTCGTGCAATCGCAGAGTCAGAACGTAAAGTAGAAAATCTATTATGGCGATTCATACCGATCCCATTGACAGAATTTCACTCACGGGTCTCGATGGCATGGGCCGGGTGGTGGGCATTCGGGATAACACCACCGATATCAATGGTCGAATTAACGCGCTGAACGAGGCGTATTCGGAACTAGCCGGACTCATCAAAGCCTATTGGCGTCGTCGCAGTTTCGACTACACCGGCAGCTCCACCCCCGCCCTCGTCGCCGGCACACGCGCCTACAACACCCCGACGACCTCCGGCGCCGTCTTTGACAGCG
>ERZ1292642.1281-Hain-H14-01um-R1-1281-length-12118-cov-7_pt1 | contig 12118 bp, 16 predicted proteins | sample MGYA00564403_ERZ1292642 | MGnify/ENA primary metagenome ERZ1292642 (study PRJEB36523, sample SAMEA6512643) | groundwater metagenome | collected 2019-01-09 | study: AquaDiva: Metagenomics assemblies of 32 groundwater samples | reverse complement strand
TAGTTGGGGGGATATAAAAGACGAATGCCTCAATCATGTACGAAATTCCGCACCTGAAAAAAATACTCAAGAAGATCAAGGATGGCATTTTACATCGCTTGGGGGCCACGAAAAAGTCAAGCAAAAGCTCCTGGATTCTTATACCAGTGAGTCCTACGCCAGCGATACGGTTATTTCCAACCTCGAGAGTAACATTCATCGAAACAGAGACTTCCTCGGACGGGATTTTTCCTACCGCGTAGAGGAAAGTAACTGGCCGGAATACTTGACAAAGAACAAAAGTAAGTATGCACACCTATGTCTGTAGAATCTGATAACCAGTCCAACAACAGGCCGTGGCTCTGGAAGAAGGGTCAGTCGGGCAACCCAGCTGGCCGGCCCAAAGGAAAGACGGCTAAAGAGAGGGCCAAGGAATACCTCGCCACGATGAATGACGAAGAGTTCGAGAAGTTTTTACATGGCATGAATAAGAAAGATATCTGGGAGATGGCGGAAGGTAAGGCCAAGCAGGATTTAGGCATACATGGGGAGTTGATTACCAAAGTAGTTTCAGTAGATGAATGAGCCAGAAGCGCCCACCAAGTTCAGCGAGCTTTCCAACTTCTTCCCAAAGCAGCGGGAGGCTCAGTTAGCGTCGAAGCGTTTCAAGTTCGTGCTCTTCGGGGGTTCGGTGGGTTCGGGTAAGTCCCGATGGTTGCGGTGGATGTGCCTCTATTGGTTGATGAAGCTCTTTTCCAAGTATCAGATTCGTGGAATCAGAGCAGGTCTATTCTGCGAAGATTACCCCAGTCTCAACGACCGACATCTTTCCAAGATCAAGTGGGAGTTTCCAGAATGGCTCGGCTCGTACAACGAGGCAAAGAAAGAGTTTACCTTAGCCCCTGAGTATGGGTCGGGCGTTATCGCATTCCGCAACCTGGATGATCCATCAAAATATCTTTCCGTAGAGTTTGCCGTGGAAGGAGTGGATGAGATAAACCGCAACCCTAAGTCAGTGTTTGATATGCTTCGTTCTCGCTTGCGCTGGCCCGGTATACCTGACGTGAGATTCTTGGCAGGCTGTAATCCTCTAGGAGAAGCGTGGGTCAAGAATATGTGGGTCAAAAGGCTGTTCCCCCCCGAAGAGAAAGAGCAATATGAGTTCGTGTATGTTCCCGCTCTACCGACAGATAACCCTCACCTTCCACCCGAATACTACAAAGGACTTGAATCCCTCCCCGAGAATCAGCGCAAGGCGTACCTGGAAGGCAACTGGGACGCCTTCGATGAAGCGATGGACGAGAGCGGCTATATCAGGCTACTCATGGACAGGGAGTTGCGTGCCTCAATGGTCAACTCAGGTGAACACGCCGGGTACAAGATTCTTGGTGTGGATCCTGCTGCTGGAGGAGACAAGTCGGCTATTGTCCTGAAGTCCGGTAACCTACAGGAGATCCTGTTCAACCAACGATTGCAGGACACCATGGACCTCGTTGGTGTCATCATGCAGAAGTACACAGAGCACCGCCCGGACCTCATCGTTGTAGACAAGACAGGCGTAGGTCAGGGCGTGTTTGACAGGCTGAGGCAACTGGATTACCCGGTGAGAGGAGTATCCTTCGGTGAGAAGTCTGAAGACCCGCAGTTCGGTAACCTCAAAGCCGAGTGGCACTGGAGGCAGAGACAGTGGCTCTTGGGCGGTGGCCGGCTCTTACAGGACCATGGCTGGAACGAGTTTGAGGTTGTAAAATACAAGAACAAGGACGGGAAGATAGTGATTCAGCCCAAGGAAGAATTGTTCAAGGATGGTATAGGCTCGCCCAACTGTGTCGATGCGGCGGTGCTTACCATGGCGGTCAGTGACAGCGCGGCGAAGAGTCAGAGAATCATGCGGTATGGAAAGCCTTGGCATGATGCGACTGACGACATCTGGGATGGTAAATAAATAATATGGCTAAACATAAGGCAACGCCAGTAGACCCTGAGCTTGAGGAGAAGATGTCCCGAAAGTTGGAGAAGGACTTTGAGGGTAATGAGTGGTACGGAGCACAGCTGGAGGCTGAGAAGACGCCGCTGATTGACCCAGGAACCGGCAAGCCGATTATCCTACGGATGTTCGACTTCAAGTTCGACCCAACCGTAAAACGTATGCCAACGAAGCAGGAGTTGTTTACTGCTCACGCAAAACAGGTCATGACTCTCCTCTGGGCGGATGGTCTCCGGCCTTTTGAAGGGGAAAACCCGAGAGTTACTATTGACGCAAAGAAGAGAACCTACAGAATTGTAGTAGTAGCGGAACCGCGCCTCGGTACGATGGTCGTAGAAACGCCCCAATCGCTCAATAAAGTGCTCTCGACGGCACGCAAGAAGTGAACAGGAAACCACACTCCGAAGAAACCAAGAGAAAAATTAGTGAGAAACTGAAAGTCATTGCCAAAGAAAAAGGCTTCGGCAAATGGATGCTCGGCAGGAAACCGACGGAAGAAACGCGGGAGCGACAACGGAAGAACAGCGCACGATATTGGCTCGGAAAGAAACGAGCCCCATTCTCTGAGGAAACAAAGAGAAAAATGGGATTGGCCCACACGGGCCGGGTCGCGTCTGCCAGGACGAGGGAGAAGATGAGTATAGCCCAGCGGGGGAATAAATATGGGTTGGGTGGTAAGGGTGCGCTGGGCTATAGGCACTCCGAAGACGCGAAGAGGCGGATAAGGGAGTATCAAGTTCTGAACCCTAATAAGAAGTTCTCTAATACCTCGATTGAGGTGAAGATGATGGAGTTACTCGACATTTTGGGCATAGAGTATCTATTTCAGTTCCCAGTAGAGAAGTACGCGGTGCCGGACTTTTACATACCCAGTAAGAAGTTGGCCATTTTTTGCGACGGGTGCTACTGGCACGGGTGTCCCGACCACTACCCAACGCGGACAGAGAAAATAGAAAAAGATAACCGCCAGTCCACGAGACTGCGAGAGATGGGATACGAGGTATTAAGATTTTGGGAGCATGATATTAAAAACATGACAACCCTCCACCTATGAATTTAAGCGATATCCACTCAAAGTATTCCGAAGCTTACGAGTTCCTTCAGGCACGCAAGCGCCGGCAGGTCCAACAGCTTGTTCTGCTCAACAACCTCCAGCGGGGGGACCAAAACATTGCATCAACTCTCCTCATCACCCTGTTCAACAGGATTCTTTCGTCGCATTACCGGGACCGCTTACAGGTCAAGTTCCTTCCGTCACAAGGAATCAACCAGAACCAGATAAACGCCTACAACAACCTCTCCCAAAGTGACTACCTGGAGATGGAGAAGGCGAAATTGGACTATGACTGGGCCTGGGACGCTCTATTCTTTGGCCGTGGGTACTGTGAGACCCTTCGTTTCAACAAAAAGAGGAAGCTCATGGAGCCTTCGGTCATAAACCCCCTCGTCTTCGGCTACGACCCGTACTTTGAGAGCGTCCAGGACTGGCGCTACTACTGGAAGTGGGTCACCAAATCCAAATGGGAACTCAAGAAACTGATTAAGGCAGGCGTGATAACCGGGGTTAAGAAGCCCGAGGAGATTCCTACTGGCGTAGAGCCGACTCTCTGGGACTATAAGGTTAAGAGGGACGCTGCCCAGATGGGTGTGGCCCCTGCTACAGACACCCAAGCAGGAGATGTTTTCCAAATCCTTGAGTTCTACGGCTACAATGATGATGGGGAGAAGAGCGTCTGCTGGGTGGATAAGAGTTTCTCCAAGATTCTGTTTGAGCAGAAGCTAGATTTGGAGGACGGGGACGAGTATGTAGCCCCTGATGGTACGACAATCGAAGCTGGGTCGCGCTGGCCAATCATCATCAAGGAGGCGTTTCGTGAACCTCACTCTTCAATAACCTTTTCAGTAGCTGACTTACTGGACGACAAGCACCGAGCTAAGAGTGTCCTACTGAACCTGGCATTTGTAGCGGCCAAGGACCGGGCTAACCCGATTTATGGGTACAACCCGGACAAAGTGAGAGATATTACTCAGTTCTTCTCTCGCCAGATTAACCAGCACATCCCCATGGATGACGAAACTGCTGCGTGGCCTCTGAACAAGGAGGACCCGATGAGCGCGGGCCTGATGAACTTCATATCGGTTCTCACCGACGAAGCCAACGCACCTATCGGTACGGGTCAGACGCTCCAGCCGCAGAAAGGGCCGGCAGAAACCGCTACTGAAATCGTCTTGGAGCAGCAACTCAATGACATGGCCCAGAGCCTACAGTCTCGAGTTATGCAATTCGGTGAGTCAGAGTTCTGGTCTCACTGGTTCTATCGCTACAAAAAGCACTCGGCAGAGCTTGGGTCAAAGCTGGCCAACATCACGGGCGTCCACGGAGTAAAAACCGAGGAGATTGACCTGACGGACTTCCAGACCCAGTACCCGCCCGGTGTTCTTATCTATTCCTCGAACGAGGCAGAGTTCAAAGACATGCGTATGCGGCGGGACCTTATCGACCTCTACCCCCAACTGGCCCAGACAATCACTCCGGAAGCCCTACGGAACTTCAACAAGCATGTCTTCTTCCCTAAGTTCCTCCAGGACGCCTCCATGATAGATGCCCTCTTCCCGGACACTATTGACGAGCAGAACGCCAGGAACGAAAATGAGATATTGAAAGACAACAAGTACGCGAAGGTGTCCCCGGCCGATGACCACCTTTCGCATCTGTATATTCACCAATCGGTGTTCCCTAAATCCCTCGCCCTCATCTTCCACCTTGCAGAACACAAGCAGTACCTCGCTGAAGCCAAGATGCGCGAACAACAGCAGATACAAATGCAGCAGATGATGGCCATGCAGAACCCCGCGCAGATGATGCCGGAAGGTGAAGCACCAGAAACGTCAGAGCAAACCGCAGCAGAGGCAAGTAAAAACCCTAACCTCGCATAACCCTTGAGCAACTACGCACCAGATCTCCCGTACACGAAGGGAGGCCAACCGATACAAGACGCCCCCCTTGTGGCGTCAGTTAAAGCTATCTACTCGTCAGAGAACGCTACCGCTTCGTCAGTCGTCAGTTTGACCCATGACACGACTGCTCTAGAAATTGCCGCTGTCGGAGGGACCGGTTACATGCGCTGGGTCCGTGCTGCTGAAACCCAAGCCAGCATCATTAACGTTGCCGGAACAGCAAATTTTGCCCACGTCATCCCTTCGGGCCAGGTCCGTCGGTTCATTGTGCCCCGCGAGGTCCATGTTTCAGCACCCAGTAGCGTCCAGGGCGTGAACCGGGCCGAAGGACTCTACCAGCGAGTCGCGTGGAAGACGCAGGGGGCGGCCAGTATTTTAGCGACGGAGTATTAAGTAACTATAAACAAGAAGATGCCAAGTATCGGAAACTTTGTAGCAGGTGCCCGTCGCCAAAGCGCGGCGGGGAGAAGGAAGAAGGCGACAGCAATGGCAAAGAGAGGCCAGAAGTACATTAGTGGGGCAAAGCGCGTCGCTGGCAAGGCCACGAATGCTTACCGTGGATTCCAAGCCGCCTCCAAAGGCAAGGCAGTTCTCTCAAAGAAAGCAGAGCGTGGGTTTGCGATGAACAAGGCTACGACTAGCGTGGGCCAGCCGGCCCGGCCGATGGGCCCGTACAAGCAAATGATTGGGAGGAAGATGCCAAACAGAAACCGATTGAAGACACAGGCGCAGAAGATGTTAGGCGGTCGCAGGTAGGTCTTTTCAGGAGGGATACCAAGCGCTCCCATATGGCACGTCGAAGTCAGTGGGAACGCTCGGCAACCCTCCTGAGAGGCGGGTCGAAGTAATAACCAACTTAAAACAATAAATGTCAATCCGATTACCATTAAAGCAAGTTCTCGACTTCGACAATGCAGGAGAGGTCGGGGCTGGTTCAACGCTCGGCACGATAGCTCGGACATTCCAGATCCCGCAGGACTGCGATAACGTGGTCCTGAAACTCACTGCATCCATCATTGGCGGCGGTGTAAGCGCGACATTCCAGACCTCGGACGACGGCGGCACTACGTGGTTCGATGTCGGCCGGACGAGCATTGTCTCGGACGCGAACGGCGGTCGGGCACAGTGGCTCTCCATCCCAGTTGAGGGCACGGGTATCCGAACCACCACACAGGGTCCAAGCTCGACCGTTGGCGGGACCACCTCGGTCAGTATCCTGGGAGCCATCGGTGTGGCCTCGTCCCTCGGTCAGCTGGAAGTGTCCGGTCTCCCATTGCTCGGACTTCAGAACCGCGTGTTGCTCAGGTACACCGCAGCCGTGTCCGGCAATGACCTCTCCCGAGTTCAGGTCCGCGCCAACAGTCAGGCCTCTGGAAACTAGAACGTGAACAACTCCCGCGTCGCCTACGAGAATATCTACGAGGAACCGAAGCCCGACTACGAAGCTGTCGAAAAGCGGAGGAGCGAGCTGACGAGCATCGTGGAGGCGCTCAAAAGGGTTTCATCCAGTGATGACTGGAAAGACCTCAAGCGTCTCGTTCTGGATGGTGTAGTAGAAACGCTGGAGAAGCAGCTGTCCCGCGAAGCATCAAAGAGTGAGCTGAACAGTGCAGAGTTGTTCCGACTACAAGGGCAGCTCGCGTGGGCAAGAAAGTACGCAGACCTGGATAAGTTAGCAGAGTTCTTTAGAAAACAGATAGAAGGTATAAAACTCATGACTCATGAACAAGAAACTTCCGGCGACGGAGCGCTTACCAGCTCCTGATACTGAACCAGCCGTGGTGATGAGTGCTCCAGCCATTCCCGTGGCTCCTGCACCCCAGCCCCGGCTGAAGACGATAGAACGACAGGGAGTACGTTCGGAGCCGTACACGAGGAGATACCCCCAGGTACGCGGTGGCATCTGCGAATACTGTGGCGTGCTGGACATCCATGTCCCAGCCGAACAACAGTACAAGCTCTGTGGCCACTTCCGGGGTCTCGGTGAACTGCGGTGCTCATATTGCGATGAAGCTAAGGATCCGACTGATGTAATCGGTCACGCCATCCTCAATATCGCAGAGCACCCTGATAATCCCGATTCCCTGGTCGTCTGGTGTAACTCCTATGACTGCTCTCGGCGTCACGAGACCCGCTTCAAGAGGTCCCGATAAGTCGTGTTCCAGAACGGTGAACTGGCACACTGTATAATCACCAAACTCTCGGTATGGAGACCGCCGGCCATACTGATGCAACAATGGCTGATGAAGAAATCGACCTGGAGGCCCTTGATAAAGAGCTTGACCAGGAAGGAAAAGTAGAAAAACGAATCAGGGCTCTTTCAGAAAAGGTAAAGTTCACATCCGAAGAGCGCGACAGCGCCCGGCATGAATCCGAAGAGAAGGACAAGAAAATCTCCGAACTTGAAAAAGAACGTGGATTCCTTTCTTCCTTCGGTGACCAGACAACCAAATACCCTGATGCGATCGCATTCCGCGACAAAATCAAGGAAAAGGTGCTTGTCGGATACTCGGTGGAGGACGCGACGGTTTCCGTGCTGAACTCGGAGGGAAAACTCTTCACCACAAAGAAAGAGGTTTCTCTCGAGAACCCAGCCGGCGGCTCCGCCCCCACGTCTCCACAGGTGTCTGTCGATAAGAAAGTCTCTGAGATGTCCCGCGAAGAGAAACGCAATGCGTTGCTTGAAGCGGAGAAGCGCGGAGACCTTGGGGTGAACTAGACCAGCTCAAAAGAGCACATTACAAACTATGCCCGTAACAGTACGCGGCACCGGATGGGGCGGAACGTCTTCAAATACCTCCGAACTCCTGGTGTCCTATATCTCAGACGAAATCAAAGTGCTGGAGCCTGAACTCCAGTACGCTCGCCTGGGGAAGCGGCGCGATGCCCCGAAAGGGTACGACCGCATCCTCTTCCCCCAGACGAACCAACTCCCTGTCCGCATTAACGTTTCCATGGTCACCGTTGGTGGTCCCGGAGCGATGGCGGGTGGTGGGTCGGTGTGGGGCGCAGGTGCCTCAATTCAGGGTGGCGCGGCGGCTACCGCTCCCGGCTTCCCGGTGTCTTCTACGGAAGGCGTCGCGGCGATTACCGAGGGCACGAACCCGACCGCAATCACATGGGGCTCCACGGCCTACAGCTCAGGTCCCGCTCAGTACGGTATCCTGGTGCAGATTTCTGACCTCTTGGTTCACAACTCCGCGATTGAAACCGTGGATGCCTGTACCACGCAGGTCCGGAATGCACTGGCCCGTCTGGTGGACACGGCGCTTCAGACCGTCGTGAACTCCGCGACGAACGGTGTCATCTACTCCGGCGGTCAGACCGCCCGCGCTAGCCTCGCGGCTGGTGATTTGCTGACGCAGACTGACATGAACCGGTCGTATCGGAACCTCGCTGCTTCAAACGCGGCTGGTCTGAAGCCCTTCGACGGTTCCTACTATGTCGCCGTAATTCACCCGTTCCCGGAGTCCGACCTCATGTCGAACACTGCGACTGGTGCGTTTAACGACGTGGGACGGTACACCTCGGTTGACGACCTTCGCAAGGGTGCGATGGGAGACTTCCGTGGCATCCGCTATCTGCGCTCGGCCTACCAGAACTACTTCAACTCGACGGTTCCTGTCTTCCCGACCACTGTGTTGGGCCAGGACTCGTTCGGCTGGGGGTACTTCCAGGAGCCGACCCCGATTCTCGTGACGACCCCGGACTCGAACAACCCGCTCAACCTCTACACATCGATCGGTGGAAAGGTCGTACTGGGAGCTACCCGCTTCGAGGACGCGGTTGGACGGTACAGGATTGTCCGTGTGGAATCGGCAGCCAGCGCTTAGTAGTTAGTTTCTTCTGCCTCTTCTTTGAGAAGTCTCTGAGGAGGCAGAGATAAGCCCACTACTTTGGCCACAGTTACGGACTCACTTACCTACGCACGCACCCAATCACAAACAGACTCAAATGGTCTGGGGAATGCCAACGGACTTGTTTGGGCCAATGAAGCGCTCCTAGATTTCAGGCGGAGGCTTATTTCTGCTGGAGTTGATGCATCCCAGCTCCAAGAGGCCTATCGGGATGGGACTGCTAACACAGGGACCTACCTCTACCCGAATGATATGTTCTGGCTCAAAGCCATTGAGCTGAACTATGCAAATACAACTGCCGAAGAGTACAGAACCGCCACCCAAGTGGATGTCGCGAACATTCCCGGTGGTAAATCATTCGGATGGCTTCGCTCAAATGCTGCCACTGATTCTCCGTGGTTCGACGACCGGGGTGATTGGTTTGAAATCTTCCCCACACCTACCTCTGCTCATAATGTGACCCAGATGATGCGGATTTTCTACTACCTTGAGCCCACGGAATACACGGCAGTAGGAGATACCATCACCTATCCTGAATCACTCGATTACCGGGCCCTTTCATGGAGAATCGCGGCTAATTACAAATACGCATTAGGCAAGACCGAGGAGGGGGATGCGTTTATGGCAAAGTATGAAGAGAGGGTGCGGCAGTTGATTGCTACGCTGTCGCGCGGTAGCCAACAGCCTCTCCAGGCAGTACCAATCCAGGACTCCGGTTGGAGTTATTAGCCTATGCCATGGACTTCAGTAAACAAACCAACGGGAGCCTCGTATACGAACGTTTCAAAACCAACGGGGGCTTCGTATACGAACGTGGCGAAACCCGTTACTCCAGGAAACTCCATCCGCAGGGGCATGATTACCGGGCTGATGATTCCCCTGACCTACGCCAAGAATTACCCGCAGACCGGAGATTCTTGGAATAGTGTATTGAAGCCAAACTAAACATGCCGAAACTTTTCGACAAAGGTCACAAGCCATGGAACAAAGGCCTGAAGACGGGGCTGGTGCCGAGGAGCGCCTTCAAGAAGGGCTACCAACCGTCCCAAGAGACTCTCGCGAAGCGGAGGACAACCCGCGCCGGGTATCGGCATACTGAAGAGACCAAGAGAAAAATAGGCGAAGCACACCTCGGAAAGAAATACCCATACAAGAAGCGTGTGGAGGGAATCAAGCGGAGTTTCGCAAAGAGGCCCAAAGCATCCAGAGAGAACCACTACAGGTGGATAGCCGACAGAGCGATGCTTGTTAAGAAGGAGAATAGATACGATTACGCCTATATTGAATGGCTGACGCAGGTCAGAGCGAGGGACGGGCGTAAGTGCAGGATTGCTAATGACTCTTGCGGGGGAATGTTGGAGGTTCATCACATACTGTCCTGGGCAGAGTACCCAGAGCTACGGTACGAAGTAAATAATGGCATCACGCTATGCCATGCTCATCACCCAAAGGGGAGGGCTAAGGAAAAGGCGATGGCTCCCTACTTTCAGGGACTCGTTGCTGATTTAGCGAACTGATATGCCCTCAAATTACTTATTTCTGGATGCCGACGGTTCAATCCTCACAGCCCGTTCCAGTATAACGGCGGGTTCGGCGCACGAACCTTACGTACAGGTCACGAGCTTTCTGTCCGCAGTCCCCGTCACTCCAATAGGGGGCAACCAGTCCGTTTCCGGAACGGTAATTAATACCAATAAAGCGGCTAGTTTCGCCCTGGCAGATGGTGTAAGTAACAGCACCCATCAACTCGAAAGCGATTCAGGCGGTACAATTAGACTCGCCACGGCCCCACACGTGTTTAACGGTACGAACTGGGACCGACAAAGAGGAAATAGTAGTATAGGAGCCCTAGTAAATACTGGGGCAGGTTCTGTTATAACGTTACAATCAGGAACCCAAATCTCATCAATCGTCAGCACCGTACCGTCCTCGGTGTTGGTGGGGGCTTCTATCTTCGGGCAATTACCTGGAGGAACTGCTGTTCTGGGTTCCGTGGCCACCTTACAGGGTACAAACCCATGGCTCGTTCAGGGAGATGTGAGCGGGTCGGTCCTCGCGGTGCAGAGTGGGACACGCATTACTTCAATCGTAAGCGCTACTCCGTCGTCTGTCCTTGTTGGAGCCTCGATATTCGGCCAACTCCCCGGAGGGACCGCCGTCTTGGGTTCTGTCGCAGCCCTTCAAGGTACGAATCCGTGGATTGTAACTGGTTCAGTCCAAGCGGCTGTGAGCGGTTCGGTGGCAACCGTTCAAAGCGGAACGGTCATTACCTCGCTCGTTAGCACTGTCCCATCGTCAGTGCTAGTGGGGGCTTCAATCTTTGGCCAGTTGCCGGCAGGAACGGCTCCATTGGGTTCCGTTGCTACACTACAGGGCACAAACCCTTGGATCGTGACTGGTTCCGTGCAAGCGGCCGTCAGTGGTGCTGTGGCCGCAGTCCAAAGTGGGACACAAACCACCTCAATCGTCGGTTCTATCCCCTCCAGCACTCTGGTGGGAACCTACGGTCACCGCAACGATGCTGTGGCTTCCTACCTCGGTGCGGACCTCACCTGGAGGCCGTTCGCCACTGATTCTGCTGGCAGGACACTCATCCGCCCTTTCGCAGCGGAAGAGTCCAGGATTGAGGGCTATGCCTCTACGGTAAACGTGAGCGTCACTACGCTGGTTGCGGCGGCTGGTGCTGGTTTGAGAAACTACATCACGGATATCTGGCTGGCGAACACGGGGGCTACTACTACGCTGGTTACCTTCCGCTCCGGCGGCGGGACCTCGGTTCTTGGGTACACGATTGTTCCTACGGCATCCGGTTCCAACCTCCCGGGACTCCAGACCCCTATCAGGACGCTTGCGAACGAGACCTTTGACATCCAGGCGACTACGGCAACCTCGGTACTGTACGCTACGGTTAAGGGATTTCGCGCACCTTAGAAATGGCAAACTCAAAAATCACTGAGCTTACCGCCTTCACCGCTCCAGCGCTTACGGATGTCGTGCCCGTGGTGGATCTGGCTGGGCCAACAACGAAGAAGTCCACGCTTTCGGATGTCTTGAAGTTGACCTACCCCATAGGTTGTATCTATACCTCTACGGTCTCCACGAACCCGGCCACGGTCTTTGGTTTCGGCACTTGGTCCGCTTTCGGGGCCGGAAAGGTCTTGGTCGGCCTGGATTCAGGCGACACGGACTTCGACACCGCAGAAGAGACTGGGGGGGCCAAGACCCACACCCTGACGACGACAGAGATACCTGCCCACAATCACCAGATTCTTAGGGAACGGAGTGCAACCACAGGAGGTGCTACGACTCAAATTGCAAGGACCGCCGATACCTCGTC
>ERZ1292642.613-Hain-H14-01um-R1-613-length-19618-cov-16_pt2 | contig 12158 bp, 20 predicted proteins | sample MGYA00564403_ERZ1292642 | MGnify/ENA primary metagenome ERZ1292642 (study PRJEB36523, sample SAMEA6512643) | groundwater metagenome | collected 2019-01-09 | study: AquaDiva: Metagenomics assemblies of 32 groundwater samples | reverse complement strand
AGAACTGGACTCGCCTATAAACCGCTAATCACGGACAGTTCGACGTTCACGGTTAATATTTCCGGCGTCTCCGGATTGTCCATTGATGCCAGTAAAAACACCACCCTCGCTGCCGCACTCATCGGCCCCGCCACTGCCACAGTATTCAACACAGTCAGCACCACGGTCAATGCTTTCGGAGCAGCCAGCACCGCGCTGAACATCGGCCATGCGAGCGGGACGAATACTGTGCTCGGGGCTACGACGTTCTCGCAGGCGTTGGCGGTTTATGCAGCAGGCGCACAATCTCTTTTGACTATTGGCGGGAATGCTGCATCAACGATCCCCGAAATCCAGTTCAAGATGAACTCGGCAGCCCGCTACAACTTTCAACTCGGTATCGGCGTGCAGGCTAATGATGCCTTCACGATCACGCCTTCTACAGCAGTTGGTGGAACAACCTTCACAACGCCGGGATTTAAGGTTGATTATCTTGGCGCAGTCACCATCCCCGGCACCCTCGGCGTGACTGGGGCGATTACCACAAACGCAGTAGCTACGATCACTGATTTGGGCAACGTCAGCGCATTTAAGTTTGAAAGCTATGTCAGCAATTCAGCGGAAGCTGGCTCAATCACCCGCGTAGCGCAAACTGCGGTTGTTACCTTCAACACGACTTCGGATGAACGCCTGAAAACCGACATGGGCATTGCAACCGATACCAGCGTTTTGCGTGCGCTCAAGATTCACGATTTTACGTGGAAGGAAAACGGAGTTCGTGGAATCGGCGTCTTTGCTCAGGAAGCGCACAAAGTATGGGCTGATCCTATAACAGTCGGCGGCGATGATCCGAAAACTAAACCGTGGGGCGCAGGATATTCGACTTACGTTCCGCACCTGATTGTCGGATGGCAAGATCACGAACGCCGCCTGCAAGCACTCGAATCGAAGTTGCACTAACATAGGAGACTACATGAACCAGCAAGAAGCAACAATCGCAGTCTGGCGAGCGATGCACCAGCAGATGGCGGATAACTTCGCGGCGACGAATGTCGAGGTGCAGTTGCTGCGCGCACAGGCGGGTGCCTTGAAAGCCGAGCTGGATACACTCAAAAAGGAGAAGGAGAATGAAAATGCGAAAGATGCTGAAACTCCTACCGCTAATCCTCCTGCTCAATAGTTGCGTTCATCTCTACGACGATTTCGAATGGCGCGAAGTGAAACAGGTTGGCGCAGTGAAGATCACGAAAGTTGAACGTAAAGATGCCGCAGAGTATTGCTCAAAGCTTTACGGCAAACCGCTGCTCGCTTGCGTCGACCCTGGAATGAATTGGGAAAATTGTAAGATCGTAGCGCCACCGAATAGCCCAGCCGCAATCGGGCACGAAGCCGCGCATTGCTTTGGCTACGCTCACTGAGGGAAAATTCTTGTTACTTATGAAATAGCAAGTGAAGGAGGCATCATGGCTGAACAACAAGATGAGGTTGAGGTAAACGGCCCCGGCGGGTTCAAGATCAGGGCACGAGGATATGATATCCTGACGCTGTTCGTGGTGATAGGCATCGCGCTGCTTGGCTACCTGTTCTATGAACACAAAGCAGATGCCAAGACAGCGCAAACCGAGATCGTCAAGGCGCTTGACAAGGTGGGCGATTCGCAGGTGGAACTGAGCTATCTCATCTCTCTTACGCCGGAGGAGCGCGCAAAGTTGCGACTGGAAATGCCTGAGTCGCTTAGGAGGAGGTGCGATAATGAAGATTTCAGATGTCGGCATTGAACTGATTACCGAGCACGAGGGCTGCAAACTGCAAGCCTATGGTGATCCTGCTACCGGCGCCGAACCGTGGACGATAGGATACGGTCATACCGGGCCTGATGTCGGCCCGGGATTGCACATCACGCAGGACCAAGCGGTCGAGTTCTTGCGCAGAGACGTAGAGCGCGCCGAGAAATGCATCAACAATTCCGTCAAGGTCACGCTCACGCAAGGGCAGTTCGACGCGCTTTGCTCGTTCGTCTACAATGTGGGTTGTGGAGCGCTCGGCAAGTCAACGTTACTCGTCAAGCTCAACGCGGGCGGCGATGATGATCTGGTAGCTCAGGAATTCCTACGCTGGACCAAGGCGGCCGGCAAAGAGATGCCGGGCTTGGTCACGCGACGCAAGGCGGAAATGGAGACGTTTTTGGCATGATCGCAGCACAACCCAAGGAGGTATCACCATGAAAATGCTGTTCGTAGTTGCACTACTCGCGCTCACTGGTTGTGCCAGCGTTGGCGAGAAGGCGCTCACCGCGGGCACCACCGGATGGGTGCGATTTTCCGCCGAGGACGTTGACGCCGCGATTGTGATCGCGCAACAGGCGCAGGACCCGGTTGCCGAGGCGTGTTTCCGTGCTATCCGGAACCATACAGCCGCGCCGGTCAGCCCGGCGACCAAGGGTATCGTATCTACTTACGCCGCGGCGCGTGCGGCAGTGAGGGAGTCTCGCGCCGGACTCGCTGCTGATGTCCACGTGGCTTGTTCCCCCTTAATAGTGGATGCCGGCACTTTTGCGAGCCGCCTCGGGCTGACCTTTGGTGGAGTGTCGGCGCGGTGACGCAGATAATTACACTGATGCGCGGCAGTCTTGTCCATGATGCGCTGTATCAGTTGATGCGTGAAAACCACTTGGACGAGGACCGCTGGCGCCCAACGGCAGACGACATTCTGCGACGCCTGTGCCGCGAGGATGGAATGAGCGCGATACGCGCTTGGTACGTCTATCAGGGCGTGGGTAATGGTTCAGGTTGAAATGTTCTCTGTTACAACTTTTTTTGGCATCGTATCTGCCATCATAACGACTTCCTCCATGCTCCACACGTGGTCACTGATCTTTGCTTCCATAGCGGGCGTTACCCGCAGCGACAGGTGGATTTTGCAGAAGTTGTAGAACATGAAATTCAGGGCTACGGCGTGGGCGTGGTTCTCAACCTTTTTGCTGAATGCGTTGGTGAGCCGGGTAAACCGGCGCATGTGCATTCGCATCGTGAGGTTTGCGCGCTCGACGAAGCTTGTGGATATGTGGCCTTCCTCCGGGTTGCCGGTGACCGTGCCCTTGATTGCGCTGCAGCAGTCCCCTGGGCTATACCGGCGTTCCGTCTTGTTGCCGGTCGGGGTGCCGTAAATCTTGACCAACATGGCGTAGTCGATTTCCGCGCCGAACGCATCATCAACGGCGTTCAGATAAGGCTTATAGCCGTCCGTGGTCAACTGGACACGATTCGCAAGGCGTGAGGCAAGATCGGAAACAAACAGCTTTGCACATTTCGCGGTCCGGGTGCCTACCAGCCATGCGGGGATCAGCTTGGTATCCGCATCAATCGAAGTCCAGGTGTAAACGTCGCCAATGCCGAATACGTCTTTAAGGGCAGCCGGCACGTTCTTTTGCTTCATGCCGACGAAAGCCCATATCTCATCGCACTGCACGCGCTTGCACGGCAGGTTACGCATCACGCGATCTTGATATGCGGCACATGCTGAACCGACATCGGCCAGCAGCTTGAGCACCGTATTCTTGGATACGCCGGTCACGCGGCAAGCAGCGTTTATCCCCATGCCCTCTACCAGAATGGTAAGGATTTGGGCGCGAACCTTGGTGGTCAATACGTTCATGGCATAATGCGAACAAACAAATCCCTGCCATGAAAAAAGGCATAAAAACGAGTTGCGGGTAGCAACGGAGTCGGGGATAATAAGACCGGCACAGCCATGAAGCTGCGCCGGTCCAGCCGCCCTAACGGGCGGTCACCCTAATAAGGATCGGCAACTAGGTCGCATCTGAAACCTCCTTTGCCGGGGACAACACCCCCGGCTGTGGGCACCCCTTCCAAGGGTGACTTAGTTAACGGCTAATGCCGCACCGAGGCCGGGGCTACCACCCCGGCCTCACCTTTTGGCGAGATGATCTTCGCCAAACTCCAGCCTTTCTTGCAACATGGTAACTGAGGGAGTTGGAACGGGTTACTACACATCGCCTCTAACCGGCGCGAAGTTCCCCAAGCTCCAAGTCCTGATGATCGAGGATTTGTTATCCGGTAAGGTGCAAGCCAAATATCCTCGCATGGACGCTGGCGGGTTGACGTTCAAGAAAGCAAAGAAAGAAGAGCCCACGCAAGAGCAGAAAAAGTTGAACTTGTAACTGCTACGCCTTCTTTGTCTTCCAGCGGGCCGCAGCGGCCTTTTTGGCGATCTCGCTACGCCTCTTAGGAGTAAGCGATTCAGACCGCGCCTTGCCGCCCTTGAGGCCACCTAGACGGCCTAACTCGGCAGCTTCCTTGCTCTTGGCCCTTACGATCTTGGGAATTGCCCCGGTAGCCTGCTGCACTACCTCGAAAGCGATCTGGGTAAAATCTCTGCGCTTCATGCCTGAAGCGTATCATAGCCTGGATGCGCTCGCTACCGAGTTGTAACAGACCGCGATTTAAACTCAACCACTACCAGGGCGTGCGCTGGTTCGGCGGGCCGGCGGCCAATTCAGCGCATGAAAAGCCAATCGTGAGGGCGCCGTGAGAACCCAGCAAACCGCCAAGAAAGCCGTAGGAACGCGCGAAAGCCGGTCTGGGATAGTAGGGGTAGCCACCTGAGCCGCTGCGCCTGTCTAACGCTCGCCTGAGCAGCCTGTCAGCGAGTTTAGGGCGCTTCCTTGAGGGTCGGTAGCATCACCTCTTCTTCACCGCAGCGAGGGCGCGAATGTTGTTGGCAAACTCGGTTAGATACATTGCGCACAATTCCATGCAACGCGCTTCATGTTCGCTATCGACAAACTTTCGTAAGCGCTCTGCATTAAGCCTAATATGCTCCGCTTCGTCCAAGCATGCCTTCGCGCATTCCTCAATCGTCTCCGCGCGCACCTTCTCCGCCCGCGCGACTGCGGCAGTGGCGAAGGTGCGGAGTTTGAAATAATGCTCGCGATCTACACATAGAATGTCTGACTGCTCTTCTGAAAGTGATTGCCATTGTTCCTCTGGTAACTCCCTCTCAGCCTCACGGTAGCGGGCGAGTTCGGCAGACATGCGTTGTAGCTCTGCCGCACCAGCAGCTTCGGTCTCGCGGAAATCGTGGAGCTGCATCGTCAGCACAAGGTTGTCGGCTTCGAGTTCGATCGCGCGCAGGGCTTGCTTGCAAGCCGCAATGACAAAGGGTTTGAGAAAAGGCTTGAGCAAGTATTCTTCAATCTGCTCAACAGTCAGCGGCAAAGGGGTCGCAGCGTTAGTTTCTGGATGCGCTGTAATCGCATCGCCAGATATTCCATCGCCGCGCGCTTGGCGGGATTGGGCGTCGAGAACGGCGTCGTTCGGCTCGGCCAATCTCTCAAGTATCTCGATGGCCGCCGGGTCGGTAATTGCAGGAATGCTATTGAGCACGGCGCGAGCGTTTGCGGCATCATTCGGCTGCGGAGCGGCGTAAATAAGGCATGGGCCTTTCGGCTTATTCCACCAGATAACGTCTCCGGCCTTGCGGTCATAGCCGACGCCCATTTCTTCTTCGGATAACACTTTGCCGGCAGACTGATCGGCCAAGTCCGGCTGCGGGGCGGCTGCGAGCATGGCACCATAGATGCGGCCTGCTATATGCACCCAATGTACCATATCGTGGTAGGCGCCAACACCCGTCCTTGCGCCAACATCAATCATTTCCTCGGTCGGTTCAACCGGCACCGTTCTCGTTTCGCTCATTTCAGCACCAAATCCTTCCAGTCTTTGCTTGGTTTGTCGCCTTCGCCATCCAGCCATTTGCGAGCTTCTAATGCGTTTTCAAGCAAATACATCTCGTCATTTCCGATCCAAGTGTTATAGATATCGTCCTCAGACATTTGGTCGCGCAGCACAATAAGCTGCGCATCAATAGCCATGTGGTGATCATCTCCAAATGCTGATCTGTTCCTGACCTTTGGCTTCATCAACAACAGGCGAGACATCTCATCATTTACCTGCTTGTTTGTTCTCATTTCCGCTTTCCTTTCTTGGCTTCCAACTTATTCTTCTTCGGCCCTGAACGCGGCGGTATTTCGCCTAGAACCCAAGCGAGGGCAATCGCTTCTGTCCCTAGCGCCACCTGTATCAATGCCAGCGGCGCATTGACATCAACTCGCGCAGATGGGTAATGATATCGTTCATCCGCATCGATTTTATTTATTCGATTACGGATTTCAAACTCGGTTCGCATGCTCATTTCTTTTCCCGTCCTTTCTTCTTCGCCTTGGCATCCGCGGCACAGGCGCGGACTAATTCTTGTCCTGCGTCTGTCATTGGTAAATCATATTTTTTTGCAATGATTTGCGCATGATAAACAGGGTATTCCTTCGCCCACTGTCGGTATCGACGCATCGCCGCCTTGTAAACCGCCGCCTCGGTCTTTGTCATTTTGCTGTCCTCTTGAATTCGATCACCCACACCCACGGGTTGCTTGACCACGGGGCACGCTTGGCGTTGATGGTGTCCCACAAGTCACGGAATCCACCACGCCACGTTCCGCCGCGCATCCGTTCTGTGTCATAGCTGAGTGCGCAACCCTCAGCCTTCGCGTCAACCTCGCTGATCTCCTGTAACCGCTCAACGCGAACGCCGGTTATTTCGAGCGTGATGCGGGAGGCGGCGCGAGGCATGAATATTGATGGGCGCCAAATCGGTAAGGTGCCGCCGGCTCGAATTTCATCGTGCAGCCAACTATATCCATCAGCCCGATATGCGAATCTAAAATCGGAAACTCGACGGAATCTTTCTCGCACCCACAAGAGATCGACGTGCGCGAATGGACAACGCACCGTCCAACCATTGACTCCTGGACCGCGCGCACCGCCTGGCGTGAACACGTAGAACAAGCCCGTAGAGAATAGCTCCGATCCCGCGGGCGGCTGCGGTGTCACGATGCGTCGCGTCACAGTCTTTCGCCCGTCAAGGATGGCTTTCACCATCGGGCCGGAAAATAGTATCGGACGTGAATTCACGCGAAATGGTCAGGTGGCCAGCGGGTCGATCATGCTGCCTCGCTAACCTGCTCGCCGCGCCTCGGATCGCCGTGCTTCGCGAAATACCTGTTGATGCTGCGAACGATGCCAGAGAACGCCTTCAACTCGCCGTAGCGATCGACGAACGTCACCAGCATCGTGCGCGCATCGAGCAGCTCGTCGGCCTTGCGCTGTGCTTCCCGAGCCTCGGCCTCGCGCGCTTCCACTTGGCGTTCAGCTTCCTGCCGCATCGCGAGGTCCGCCTGCTCCTGTGCCTCACGATCGGCGTATTCCCTGGCTTCCCGTTCGGCGCGATCCTGCCGCTCCGCAGCTTCAGTAGCCTCGCGTTGGGCACGGGCAGCGTCTTCGATTCGGCGCGCTTCCGCTGCCAGACGGTCACGCTCAACCTGCTGGCGTTTGTCTTCCTCGTCCCGGATGCGTTTGGCTTCAGCCTCCTGCGCCGCCAGACGTTCGCGCGCTTCCCGGTCGGCCTTGTCCCTCTCCGCTTGCGCTGCGCGCTCCTGAGCCGCAATACGCTCGGCTGCCGCCCGTTCTTCTGCGGCGATCTCAGCCCGCCTCTTGGCATCTTCCTCCGCGCGCTTGCGGATTTCAACTGCTTCTCGTTCGGCGGCTTCGCGCTGGCGCTGATCTTCAGCGGCCTTGAGCCTGGCGAGTTCCTCGCGTTCCGCCTTGACGCGCCGCTGCTCGGCTTCGTATTCAAGTGCGCCGGAGTGCAGTGAATTCAACCGCATCATGGCCAGCACTTTGGCCTTTTCAGCTTCCGGCGCAAATTCCGCGAATCGCTCGTCGAGTGGTTCCCGCTGCAATCCTTCGATCGTGGCCATGATCAGCGCCGAGCCGATCATCACGGTCAGGCCGCTGTCGACCGACTTGATTTCCTCGATCGCGGCCTGGATGCGCGCTATCCGCTCGGCCTCGGCCTGCTCGCGGGCGGCTTTCTCGATGGCCAGCCGGTCGTCGTGCGCCTTTTGAATGGCCTCAAGGCGCTTTTCCTCCGGCTCGATGATGCCGATAAGCCGCGCTTCTTCGGCGATGATGGCCTTCGAAAACTTCGTGGCATCGTCGCGCGCAGCCTTCCCGAGCTTTTCCAACCCGATGCGCTCGTTCTTCAGGACCATGCGCGCCGAGTGGAGCTGCTGATAGCTGGCCGGATTTGTGATGGCGACGATCTCGGTGGATTGGGCGGCCAGCGCAACCAGCTTCTTTTCGTGCTCAGCGGCACCGAGCGCTACTTGCGCGCGCTCGATCACCGTCAACTGTGTTCCGGTTTCCATGATTCTCCTATCGTAAAAAGGTGGGGCTCACTGCGATATTGCCGTGGTGCTATGCCCTCGGTGCACCAAGGGCTAGGGACGCCGGCTCAGGCAGTTATTGCCCCGGTGATCGTTCGTTATTTCTTCCCCTTCGGTGCCGTCAACTCAGCGCGGCGCGCTTGGTAAGCCTTCGCCAAAGCGTTTTGTCTGTCAGTGCCCTCGATCGCGCCGATCAGACTCGCGTCCAAATCAAGAGTCTCGGTATCCGCACCATTCTGTAGCCGCTTGAGGAGAGCTTCGTAATCGACTGCTGGCGCACCACCCTCTCCGCCGACGTGGCTGATATAACCAGCCCCTGGGATGCCGAGCGTTGGGTCGTCACCGCCCTGCATGATGTTGCCAGCCGGTTTTTTGGATAACGCCGCTTTCAGGGCGCTCGCGCCGGTGGCGGGTTTGTTGCTGGCATCGGTGGCGGCTGGCGCGATCTCAAACCATTCCCCTGGCTGGCTCATACCATCCTTGATCGAGTTGTAAATGCGCCGCAGTGTGATCCAGAGCCCAGGGGTGAGCGTGTCGATATGGCGCTGTATGCGTTTCTCGATCATTTCCTTCGTCACGCCGAAGGCCGCGAAACGCTCGAGCATTCCGGCAATCGAATCCGGGGTGATATCGATCTTCGTCTTGAGCGTGAGAGCGCATTGATCCGCCGCCGCCTTCACGACGACAGACGGAATCACCGCTTCCATGCAGGCCCGCTTGCGCCGCGCCGCGCTGTTCGCAATCAGTTCGTAGATGTCGCGCTCGTCCGTGAGTTGATATCCGCCCTGCTTCGTATCGCGCCAATGCCGAACCTGGAACGATTTCGAATCCCTGAATCCGGTCTCCATGTCCCACGCGAACGCCTCGCACTCCGAGTATCCGTTGGCGCGCGAGAGTTCCTTGACGCCGCATTCCATATTGCCCCACCGGCGCGCGACCGTTTCGAGCAGGCGAATACTCGGGCCGGTGATCTTCGATCCGCCGCGCGAGAATTCATACTCGGCTTCCTCCGCTAAGGTGGTTTCAGTGCAGTCCTGCAGGATCAGATCCATGATTTCGATGCGATCGCGCGGGTTAGCCTTCGCGACGATCATCATGGCCTGAACCTGCGCGACAGCGCGCTGCTGTTCAACGGAAATAAGCCCGCCGGCTGCACGCTCTGAAATTTTGGCGGAACCGAAGGGATTTACGACTGCTGCTGTTGCGGGTGCGTTCATGCTGATACTCCTTTTGTGATTAAAATTTCATCCGGCACGTTGAAAAATCCCTGATGTCCCTTGAATGGGATCGGCTCAGGCAATGCAACAATATCTGTCAGAAACCAAGCGAAGCGGCCGGGATCATAGTTGCCGTAAATGCGCTCAATCGCGGCCATTTGTTGATCAACATCTTCGGTGCGGCGGCAACCCATGAGCGTGCAGGTGGCAACGATCGCGCCGAAGGGCAGACGCGCCGGTAGGCGACCGAGCGAGCGCTCGACACTGGCGAATTCTTTTTCCGCTCGCGTCCAGTGCTTCGCGGCATGGATCGCCAGCGGGCCGGTGTAATTCGTAGACCAGTGGCGAGTCTCGACGCGCTTCACGCCGAGCGCGATAGCGGTTGCCCACGGTTGCCAGAGAGAGATCGCCCTCATTTGGGCTTCTTTATCCGCAACACCCTGCTCGGCGTAGTCTTGCTGCACGCCGCCGCAATATCCGGGTGAAGCTCGCGCAACTTGTCGGCATCGATGCGCGTCGTGTTTTGCAACTTCCACGACGCGATCTGCTGCCCGGCGCGCAGGATCACGGCATTGTCGGCAACCTGCGCGGGCTCAATCTTCCCCTTGTCGGTCACCGCTGGCGCCGGGATTCCCCATTGCTTCAGGATCGCGACGCCGATCTTGAACATCACATCGTCCTTGCTGCCGTCGAACGCGGCGATGGATGCGCGAATGCTGGCCAGGTCTTGCAGGTTCTTTACCATCTCATCATCGGCCTCTACCGGCCGCCCGCGCATCTTGAGGGTCAGGCGCATCACGTCATCAAGGTTGATCGGCTCTGGCGGGACGCGTTTCAGGACGTATTCGGTCCAGAACGCGATGCAGCGCTCGCGCATGTCGGCGATCACTTCCTCATCGCGCTCAATACGGTAAAAAACTAATGTGTCGATTCCGGCCATCGCGACGAGGATGCAAACCTGCCGGCCGGTGATGCCCAATCCCCACATGCACTGCGCGGCATATTGAATCGGCACGTCGCTGGTGCCAGCCTCGCCCCATCCGCTCGTTTCGCTGAACGCCAGCGGATGCACGGTCTTGATTTCCAAATTCTGAATCGCGCCGTCTTCGTCTGCCCATTCGGCGTCGATCTCGGCAGCGAGGAAGTCATATTCACTGTCCCGGTAGCGCTGATTGACAGCAACGATCTTCGCATCGAATTCGCGCTTCACGCGCTTGATTACGATCGGTTCCCATTCCTTGCGCCACTCGAAGAACGCGAGCGTCTCGGCATCCGGCGTATTGTCGATCTCGCCCAGGATGAATTGATACTCGGACAACGGAGTCTTCCCGTACGCGTCGAGCCCGAGAATGGCGGAGACACGCGAGCCGCCGATGTATGAGCGGCGATCCAACTCGCCGACGTTTTGCAGCGCGGACTTCTCGTCAATCATGTCCATCACTTCGCCTCCATCTTCGGTAGATTCGCCAAATACTCGCGCAATCGCTTGATGCGCTGCTCGTTGTAGATGACAATCGACGCCGCGTATTCTTGCGCGCTCTGTGCTTCGAGTAGCTTCAACTCGGCCTCGCCAAGCTCCCAAGCCGCAACGGCGGCGGGCTGGAGTTTTCCGAATACGCTGATCCATGCGAGTTTGAGGTTCATATCAGCACCGCCAGCACTATCAGGATCAGCGCCAGGCCCACGCACACCAGCACGTCAGGGTCGAGGCGGGTCATGGCTTGGCTTTCGCGTTAGAGATTTTCTTGAATCCGTAATTTAGATCGAAGTGCATCGCAAAATCCGTTTTGAGTTCCAGGTGGCTGACAATCTCCGCGATACGCTTGCCGCGGTCAACATCGCTCGGCTTTTTCATTTCCTTATCAAGCGCGCGCATCACCGAATAGTTGCTGCGGCACAGATCCTCTAATCCGCGGCGCAACGCACGCTCACGTTTGATGCAGTTCGCGGTCACCTGGTCGTAACTCATCGTTCCACTCCCTGTGATCTCCGCACATCATCCCCGGCCTCGATAATTTTCCAATTCACCGCGAGCCCGAGCATGACGAAAACGGTCAGCAGCAGGTAGGCGGTCATGCGAACATCCGGGCCGGCGCACGCGTTGTCGAGTGACATCAGCGCGCGGTGCAGTTTGTGATTGATCGTGTCCGGTTCCATGCCGGCCAAGAGATCATCGAACTGGTCGCGGTCGGCAAGGCGTTCCTTGAGCAGCTCGGCGGCTCGAGTCTCGATCTCGTCTTCCTGGGCGGCGGTGAGTTCGCGCTGATCTTCGTCGCCGTGGAGGTGATCGTTGCGGCCGGCGCCGAACGGTGCGAGGCGGGTCATGCTGGCACCTTTGCTGATTCGGGTTTGATCCAGCCGCGCAGTTCGGCAATACGTTCGGCGTAATCAAGCGCGGCCAAAACTTCGCGCCGGTCGTCTTTGCCTGCCCAATATTTTCGGCCCTCGGCAAGGGTGAAATCACGGCAACCGACTTGCACGCGAACTTGGTTATTCTTTACCCATGCGTGAGCGTTCCAGTCGTTGGGAGAGCCAAGATCGGCGGCGAGGTACGCGCCACGGAGGTACGCGCCACGGAGGTACGCGCCACCGAGGTCCGCGTCACGGAGGTACGCGCCACCGAGGTACGCGCCACCGAGGTACGCGCCACCGAGGTACGCG
>ERZ1292642.1278-Hain-H14-01um-R1-1278-length-12163-cov-5_pt1 | contig 12163 bp, 17 predicted proteins | sample MGYA00564403_ERZ1292642 | MGnify/ENA primary metagenome ERZ1292642 (study PRJEB36523, sample SAMEA6512643) | groundwater metagenome | collected 2019-01-09 | study: AquaDiva: Metagenomics assemblies of 32 groundwater samples | reverse complement strand
TGGCATAAGGTCGAACTCTATCTCAAGGAACAAAGCAGCACGGGGCCTGTACGGCTATGGGAAGATGATGTTCAGCTCTACCAGGCGATTGATATCAATACTGATCCGGGACTCACCTGGGCGCGGTTCTTCATCTCATCAAACTGGTCTGGGGCGGAGGGATGCTGCGATCACGACGCGAGCAACCATATCTATTGGGACGAATTTGAAATCTACTCAGATACAGGGACCGGAGCAACGGGGTCGATGTCGGACGGAGATATTACAGTAGAGAGTATCCCCTTCGCTCCGAGTGTATTGACAGTGGGTTCTTTAGTGCAAGGGGCACAATTTTAAGGAAAAGGAAGGTAGAAGGAAAGCAATGATAGATTGGATAGCAAAGAAACGTGGGACGCCTCGGCTGGTCTAGATTTGCGATGCGAATCCGCGATAGGAAAAAGCAGCACGAGTCCGGTCATCGCAAACTATTGTGCTATCATGGTGGCCTTTATGAAGATGAGAAACTGAAATGCGTATTTATCTTGGTCCATTTCAGTGGCGCGAACGAATAAGCAGCAAGACAGGACTACCCTTTCCAGTGGGGATATTCGGATGGCGCATGCCGGTAGGTGCTACTCAGGCATTCGACTTTCGCGGGCCACAAGGGATAGAGAGTATAGACGCATTCTCCCCGGCGAAGGCGCTCTTTGTCTGTCCTGATTCAATCCTCTTGATTGCCCCTTTTGAACAGATCGCCAGTGATCCATTAGAAATGCTTTCTAGAGCTCGGCAGCAAGCTCTAAAGAATATCTTTAATGTCACAACTTCCGTTTCTGTTCGATTTATTGATCTTCTGCACGAATTGAGCACAGGACACACAGACCTTAGTGGTGCTGTCACATCTCCACCTCGCATCGCAAGTACGGATGGTAAGATCAATCATGTTATCAATGACTTGGTCGTGAAATCAGTAGAAGTAGGTCCAGGCATGCTAGAGTGGGCAGGGGTGATGGCGCGCCATCAAGCTGAGTATCGCAGCATTCGACTGTTGGGTTTGCCGGAGCTGCACCGGAAATATCTAGGTACCCTCGCCCGAAAATATCGACTATCGGATGTGCAAGTAGTAGATGCGTTCATCCCACTTGATTTGCCAAGAGAAGACCCGATTACTCCTACCACTGTACTCACTGAGAGTTTTTCTGGAACGACGACGACGTTCGGTGGAGATAATACATGGACGGAAGTAGTTGGAGACTGGCAGAATTTCTCAGGGGCGGGAGGTCTTGCTACGATAAGCACTACAAGTTCGGCGCGTTGCGAAGGAGTGCTTTCTACGAGTGATATGCGGGGAACATATACCTTGACGGTGGAAGGAAGCACTCCTTATGGGGGTCCTTCGGTACGCTTTGCAGCTGCCGCTAATACACACTATAATCATAACTCAAGTCGATCGATTAACGATTATTATTGCACCAAATACGTCACCGGAACTGGGACAGATATTATTGTAAGCGAATTATCGGGGTCCATTACGCTCCCGACAACCGATAAGATTGAAGTCAACGGAGATCAAGTACAGATATGGGCAGGCGCTAGCTCACGAGGGACGGCAACAGATACGGCTATTACAGGTGGAATACGCGCAGGGATGGGCCATTTTCACGGGTCTACTAGTACCCGCTTCGACACCTGGATCGGAGAGGATTTGGTGGCGGCAGAAATCGACCAAGTTTTTCACCAAACCGTCTATCGAGGACGTGAAATAGGGAGGTAAACGAAAATGAAAGTTCGCTTAGCCGTTCGCTCTGTAGCTCTATCGGTTGTAACCACAGTGGAGAGCAAATATTTCTGTGTAGTGAGTGCAGCAAATTCGTATGGGGAGTCTGACAACTCAAATGAAGTTAGTTTCGATGCTGGTACAGTACTAGTCAATCCAGTCAGTTTGACTATTCAAGCACAATAAGAAATCTACTATGACACTCACCACAGCACAATTAACAGCACTCAAGACAAAATATCTGCTTGACTTTGTGCAGAAGTATTAGGAGAACAGCAATGGCTACTCGACTTTATTTCATGCCTGCGATTACAGAAATTCGCAATGATGATTTAACGAAGCACCCCAAATATGACAGTTTATGGGAAGGACGTTCTTTTCAAGTCATGGATTTTGGTGCTGAACCATGGTTTCTTTGTGCTGTAGATGCCGATGATATTATGCATGGAAGTATTGTTGCGAATGCTGACGTACTCGCGTTTCCAGTAACATTGCTCGATAGTGCAGTAACAGATGTATGGAAAGCTGCGGTTAATACTAGACTCGAAGCAGCGTTTATCCCAGTTGATTGGATCTTGGCAACGATGACACATCGAGAGGTTCTGCGTGTCTTTGTGCATATGTTTCAAGTATTGCAAGCTCTACAAGGAGCACGAGGCGATAACAGTGCATTCTTTACTAGCCAGACACTGGATACACGCTACAATCAATTGGACGTAACTCTCCGCAATGAGCTTACTGCTGCTGCACAGCAACTCAAGCTGGATACGACTGGTATTCGACAGACGTCCACTCTTCGAGCAATAATGAAAATCCTGGCCGACCAATGGCAAGGTGGACCAATTCAACTCCTTGATATTGTTTTATGAGTGAGCCGATGAGGAGAATCATACTCAAGGAGATGTCACTTGGCAGTATTAGCAACTGACAACTTCAATCGTGCCAATAACGCTGATCTTGGCGTCAATTGGGACGTCCAAAATGGATCCGGTGAGAATGCATGGAAGATACTAAACAATGCTGCCGAGCCGTCAACTCTGGCTAGCAACTGTGGTGAAAGTTATAATGCTGTTACCTGGCCGGACGATCAATATTCTCAAGTAAAATGTTCAGTAACGGGAGCAAGCGCTGGGACAGGTCCTGGTCCGTCATTACGTTGTTCTACGATTGCACGAACATATTATATTATTCAGGTGTCTGAGCATGCGACACAAGCGATTAGTGTAAGGAAAAGAATTGCTGGTGCAGCAACATCCCTTGGAACGATTAATACAGTATGGGTTGATGGCGATGTGTTGAAAGCTGAGATACAAGGTTCGACTATAAAGATATATCAAAATGGTACACAAATAGGTTCAGATATAACCGATAGTGCAATCGCCTCTGGTCGAGCTGGTATTGCTTATGATAACATATCAACCACTGCTTCCGTAGATGACTGGGAGGGTGGAGATTTTGAGATCGTGGCTGCTGAAATAGTTCTTCATCAAGCAGTGTATCGAGGTATTGAAATAAGGAGATAACCAAAAATGAAAGTTAGATTAGCAGTTCGTACAACAGGTGTAGGTGTAGGTGCAGCAGCGTGGGAAATTCGCACAGGAGCTACTCCAGGACAATGGCGACTTATTGAGCTGAAAATCTTCCTGGCTGCAGCTACTGCAAGCGTTTACGGATTGGGGCAACCAGCCGCTATTGGAGTAACACCGACTACACCAGTAGATTTTTTGCTGGACGACCCCAGTGACGTGCTAGCAACGGGCGTTGTACAATCGGCGCTCGCGTGGGCAACGGGACCGACCGTTCCTGCTAACTTTGATGAGCGTATTTCGATTGGTGGCGCGATCGGAAATGGTGGTATCTTCACCTTTCCGCAAGGCTTGGTAATTCCCGTGAGTAGTTCACTGGTCTTATGGAATATTACAGCGAATGGAGTAATAGACGCGCAAGCAGTGCTGGAGTTATAAGCACCAATGATTATCCGTCGTGGTCGAGAGACTGCTCCACGTCCGATTGGGCCATCCCGACTCTTTATAGGAGCTGTTCCTACTGGTGGAGCATTTTTTATTACTCCATCAGGAGCTCTTACATCGGTAGGTACTAATGTATTCCTTATTGGAAAACTTGTGGTTGGAAGTTTATCGAATATCGGAATAAGCCTAAAGGTAATTCAGAAGCCATTTTCTGGTACAATTTCTGAGAATGGTGTAGTATTAAAGCAACCACAAAAATTGTTTGCCGCCGGACTATCGAGTGGTGGAACAAAAATTTTGTTGGGGATGAAAGTGTTCACAGGAAGCGTATCGTCTGTTGGTGTGTTAGTAAGACTCACGAATAAACTATTTTCTGGTATTCTTACAAGTTCTGGTGGATTGCTAAAAGTTCTAAGTAAGACATATGTTGGAGTCTTATCATTTATTGGAACATTGTTGAAGTTGGGAAGTAAATCTTTTGTTGGAGTTCTTACTAGTACAGGAATATTGGGTTCTGTTAAGGTTGCATTGATTGTACTTATTGGAACACTTACAAGTAATGGAACATTATTAAAGTTGGTTAATAAACCTTTTGTTGGAGTCTTATCATCTATTGGAACATTATTAAAGTTGATTAGTAGCTCTTTTGTTGGAGTTCTTAATAATAGTGGAACATTGTTGAAGTTAGTTCTTAAATCTTTTGTTGGGGTTCTTAATAGCAATGGAATATTGACTACTATTAAAGTTGCATTGATTGTACTTGTTGGAGCACTTACGAGTAGTGGTGTTTTGTTAAAGCAAGTACAGAAGGGAATTGGTGGGGGATTAGCATCAGTTGGTGGATTAGCTCGTATGGTACAAAAGAGTTTAAGTGGAGGAGGAAGTTTTATTGGTGTACTAGGAAAGCGTGGTCTTAAATCTTTTGTTGGGGTTCTTAGTAGTAGTGGAATATTAAGTTCTGTTAAGATTGTATTGATTGTACTTGTTGGAGTACTTACAAGTAGTGGAGTACTAACAAGACGAGCAATGAAAGGATTAAGTGGAATAGCTTCTAGTTTTGGTGTTATTGGTAAAATAATTTCGATTATTCATACTGGTGGAATTAGTGGAAGTGGTACATTACGTAAACTAATTGGCAAGATACTATCTGGTGTATTAAATTCTGTTGGAACATTAGTTACTCAGGGTGCTGAGATTTTTCCTACGATTCTTTCTATTGGTTGGTGGAGAATTATTACTACAACAGATGGTTGGTGGAATACTATTAAATCGTCAATAGGTTGGTGGAAAAAAGAATAGGAGATCATTTATGAGCAATGCATCATTTGTAGGACGTACAAGACTAGCTGGAAATGTTAATTTATGTACTATTCATAATATTTGTGGTAATATTCCTCCAAATCTTTCATTAAAAGAGATTTATGAATATGCATTTCCACATAATAAAATTCCGAAAGATGTTTACGACTACCGAAGAAAGAATCTGACAAATATTTTTCGTGGGTTAAAGAAGATTATTGCTGCGAGACTTCTAAATGTTGCACATTTTTATGGCAGACTTGGACTTACGATAATTTCTAATGATGGAAGAATGATCCCACTCGGAATAGTTTCCTTTCGAGTAGTAACAACAGCTGGGGTGAATTTTATTGCGACAAGATTAAATGATGGAGCAACCACGATTGGAAATTTTGATTTTCATGGGTTTGGAACAGGAGTAGTTGCTGAAGCTGTTGGAGATGTTGGACTCGGAACCGAGCTGACTACTCAGTATGCAACGGATAATACTCGTCCAACAGGAACTCCATCTAATCCGTCAGCAAATGTTTACCAATCGGTAGGAACAGTCTCACCAGATACTGGTGGAACAATAGCAATCACAGAACACGGACTGTTTTCTGCTAGTAGTGGAGTAACTTTATTAGATCGGACAGTATTTAGTGCAGTAAATTTAGTAGCTGGTTCGGATTCTCTCCAAGCAACCTACCAATTAACCGTTAGTGCAGGTGGCTAAAAAGATTAAAAGTAAAATTATTATGATACCACTTCCACCTCTTCTTTTTGCTTTAATTCTATCTATTACCGATGGAGATACTATTCAGGCAAAGGTAGCAATTTGGCCTCATCAGACAGTAGAGATTGCTGTTCGTCTTGCTGGCATTGATACACCAGAGCTTCATGGAAAATGTTCTCGAGAGAAGAAACTAGCGCAAGAAGCGAAATCTTCTCTTATAAGACTTCTTCCATTACAAACTCTTGTGGAGCTTCGAAGCATCAAAGAGGATAAATATGGTGGACGTATTGTTGCGGATGTACGTACAATTTCCGGTGTTGATGTTGCTGGATATCTTCTTAAAATTGGACTTGCCCATACGTATAGTGGAGATAAAAAATTAAGCTGGTGTGTGAGAGTAAAAAATTAAGCTGGTGTTAAGTATGTTCTCTTTTTTATCATTAGAAAAAGATGAGTTCATGATTTTAGCAATAATTTCAGGTGGAATTACTGCTGCACTTCTTTCTCAGAAGGCTTGGAAAGAGTTGGGAATAATTCTTTTCTCTGGAATTTCTATCGGTGTTTTTACAGTTCCTGCGATCTGTGAAATACTCAATTGGACTTTTAGTACAACAGTTTTCAGTAATTTGTCTGCTATTATGGCAATTGGGTATCTTTTTGCTCTAGGTGGGAATGTATTAGCTCTTAAAGTGATGGCATGGTGGAAGGAATTAACATTATATCAGTTCATTAGTTATCTTTTACAACAAAAAGGGAAAAAGCCTTCTAATGGTAATCGTGATAACTAAGATACTATTTTTAATTCATATTATATGTGATATCAGCGGATTCTTTCTATGGATTTCATTTGTAGATCAAATAAATAAAGGAAGGTGGCTAGTTTTGCCACTTATTTTTTCTTTTCTAGCTGATATGTATTTTCGTATTTCTTATTTTCAGCAAGCTGAGAGTTGCTATCAATACTTTCTTTGGTCTAGTATTGCAATTCTTTGGATGAAAGTTATGTTGTTGAATTTAGGATGTGGAGCACGTCAAATTTTGTTAAATATAAAATCCTCAAAAAAAAGAAAATTCTTTATTTTTTACTTAGTAAAAACCAACGATAATTTAGGATAACAAGTATGTCACTCACAACGAATATGGCAAATCTTAGAATAACACGAGGGGATACAGTTATCCATCGCATTTCTGTGAAAAATACTGATGAAACAGTAAAGGATATAACAGGTGCAACTGTACGTTATACTATTCGCACACCAAGATATACAGGAACACAAGTACTACAGAAGACTGTAGGAAATGGCGTGGTATTAACGACACCACTAAGTGGAATATTGGATGTAACACTTAGTGGTGTAGAAACAGCAGCACTTATTCCAGACACAAGATATGTGTATGACTGTGAAATAATTCTTAGCGGACAGATTAGTACTGTGCAGGAAGGAATGATTACTATTGTAGGGGATATTTCGTATTAGATAAAAGATTTTGTTGGTTTTGTTGATTCATAAAATGTTCTCTCTTTTGGAGAAAATCTGAGATGATTTTCTCCTTTCTTTTTTTCGGGTCTATGCTAAGTATGGAACAAACGAATCGAAAACTAAATATATATGTTGTATTTTCGGAACTCACCCAATTGAGCTCTTCGATAGCCATCCGGATATTTCGATGTTTGTTTGATTCTGCCCCACATAAAATAATTTCTTCTGCATCTTGCAGAATTCGTACAAACAACTCAAATACTCCAGGTTCCATTTGATTCTCTCTTCTTTTTCTAGTAGTTCCTCTATCTTTTAGCTAAGTGACGAGCGTGGGCATGTTTTGGTATCTCTGATCGAAGCATAGTAGACAGACGCCAACCTGCACATTGCCATCGATATCGATTTGAACCCATTATGGAGCCACAATTACATGGTATGACAAGATCATGGAGTAATGGACGCATTTCTGGTGTCATCGTGGAGGATAAAAAAGAGATGTATTTTTCTTTAGTCATATTTTCTCCGGCTCGAATAGTTTTACCCATCCACATTTATGACAGACCTCAAGACTGTGGAGGAGTAAAATAGTTGCACATTCTGGGCAACGGACTTCAATATGTTTTCTTAGTTCTTTATATTCTTCCAAGTCTACTTTTGTCAATAGTTTTTCCATCTTCGCTCTCCTGCTGATTCTCTGTAATTTCCCAATCTGGAATTTCTTCTTCCGTTTTTTCGGGCTGGATATAGTTTTTACCATTCATATATTCTAAGATATCTGTTGTAGATAATGGAGATCTCACTTTTTTAACTGTTTTAATTAGTTCATATCCTGAAATAGTCCCACGCGTAATAGATCTTGTCATACCCATATCTTGAAGAATTTTCATTACACTTGAGAGCTCGTCGAGATTCTTGATTTTATTCCTGAATCTTGTAACAATTTCTCGCTGAGACATGGGTGTTTTTCGTTTTGAAAGGAAATCTAGAACCTCTTGTGAAAGTGCAGCAGATTCTGTTCCTGTATACTGAAATGCGAGATACATATTATCTTCTATTGCCTCTATCATACTTATTGCTGCAGTTATATGATGTTCGGATAAAGTAAGCGCATCATTATAATTTATTGAAAGAATTAACGCAATTTTTAATACAAGATCAGGTTTCCGTTGATAGAATCCAAGAAGAGCAGGATGAGACTCTTTTGGTGTGTAAGAATCATACCAGTCTTTGTAGAATCTTTTTGTTTGATCAGATACTTGCATCTCTCCATAAAGCTTTGATATATGATCTAATTCCTGTATTAGAAGTTTTTCTAAATCTTCATTCTTTGACATCCATGCAATCTTTTTTCCTACTTCCTTTTCAACGACGAAAACAATTCTTCCCGCAAATCCTAATCCGAAGACATCTAATGGCATACACTTCGCAAGAGATTCTGGGGTAGTTGCTCCAAGAAATGAAGGAGAAACATTAACAACCTTTATATGACCTCGTTTTATGGTTTTGTATTCCCATATCTTTTTTCCAAGATAGAGAGAAGTTAGAATAGGAATAATGTCCTGAGCGAAGGTTGCTCTAGAAAGGAATACAGCAAGTTCGGAAGCATAAATTATTATGCTAGAATCAGTTTGAATCTTGGATCCTAACTGTTCTGGTTGTCCTTCTGCCATAAAATCAATTAATCCTTCTGTTGTTAATCTTTCGTGATAGATACGAACGTTCTTTAAGGATTCGAGAATGGATATTCCAATGTCTGTTGCTGTTGACTTCTTACATGCTGCAGATGCTGCAACCATTATTGTATAAAGATTTGGATATATTTTGTAGAATTTTCTATCTATCCAGATATGTCTTTTCATCGCTGCACCAAGAATTGCAAGACCTGACCACAAATGAAAATTCTTAGGTGATTCTTGGTCATCGGTAAATAGAAGATAATTCGATAGCCATCCTCCATTAAGTATTCTTGCCATATCATAATCTCTCACAACAATTAAATATTCCATCCCATTTCAGAGTAATGGCGAATTTTTTCCTTTTCCACCCATTCCCAATCCACCTCACTCTTATATTCCTGCATTCTGTCGAGATCAAATCCATACTTCATATCTGACGGGATTTCTACGGTATATTTCCCTATGGATATTGGAATTTTCATCTGTTCCCAAATCCAATGGATGTTTTCTTCTATGGATTGGATTGGAGAGAGTACCCACATCGAGTCATGTTGTTGACCGAGAATTGGGAGTCTCTCTCCTACCCGATTAAGAGCACGATTTAGAAGATCGGCAACAGTAGATTGAGGCAGTTGGGCGTAACCTTTTCTAAATAGTTCGTCATCGAGTCTTCCAAAGAAGAATCTCTTCCGTCCAAATGGATTTTCTAAACACCTTTTCTCCATTAACCACCGTTCTATTTTCTTATGAAAGACTGCTCGAATTCTCGGAAAACCTGAATGGTAAGATTCTAGCATTCGTTTTGTTTCGTCTGCTGGAAGGAATATATCTTCTAGCGAGAGAATTTCCATGAACTTCTTCCAAGACATGGAATAATTGGCCGCATGACCAGTTCGCTTTGATAAATATCTTTCTTGATAAGAAATTTCCTCTGGAGGTTTCTTATAAATAAAGTTTGACGCTACATATTTGTGAATGTCTCCTCCTTCTAATAAAATATCTAACATAGTATCCTCCTCTGCTAACATCGCGACTATGAAACTTTCCGCACTCTTGTAATCTGGAATAAGCAAGATGTGGCTTTTCTCTGCAACAAACATTCTTTTCACCGCTGGAAGCTCTAGAGAATAATCTCTAACATCTAAAGTATTTCCTCTTCTTGGTAGGTTGTGAAGAGTCATACCTGAACCAGTTGCAGAAGGACCTTCACTGATTCTCCCTGTCGATGTTCCCATAAGGTTAAAGGAACATCGAATGCGATTATCGTTGTCTAGAAGTGGGTGGATGTATGTAGAAAGAACCTTCTGAACTTTTCGGAGGTTAATGAATTTCTGTAGCCTCGGATCTTGATATTTCATCATTAAACTCTTAAGTGCGGATTCATCTGTAGATGGACGAATAACCTTCTCTCCTATTTTTCCCTGTATTCCTTTTTTCATTACCTTCTCGAATCCAAGAGACTCATACAGGAATTTTTGCATTTGTTTTGGAGATCGAACATTAAGAGGTTCACCAACAATATCTGTTATCTCTCGCTTGAGGAGAGTTTCTGTCATTTTATAAACCTGGTGCAGTTCACGTTGGGTGTTAAGATTTACTGGAATACCACGAAGAGAAGCTTCAAGGAGTTTGGGTATCACCGCGTTGTATTGTTGTTGGTAGAATTCCCACATCCCGAATTCTTGTAACTCTTCATACAACTGGTCCGCGATATTTTTTGTGACTGCGGAGTCTTTACAGTTGTAATCAAGGAGTTGGGTATAGTTGAAGGATGGATGCCAACTTTTACCTTCATCCTTGTAATAATTCTGTTGTGTGTAGATAGAGCAGAGGAAATCGAGGCCATGAGGGAATTCGAGGTAGAGACAAGAGTGGGCAAGCATGGTGTCCATCCACAAATTCTCAGCAGGGATAGAGTATCCTAACCAGCGAAAAACAAACAGATCAAATAAGGCGTTCTGCATTATGAATTGTGTGTTTTTTAGATACCGATTCAACCGACGAATAATGGCAATTTCATGATGAGGAAGCCATACTGGTTTTCCAGAATGCTCGATAGGAATAGAAAGAACAAGAGACTTTGTTGGAGCGATAGAAATACAGGATGTACGAAGTGGATGATAAGTCTCTGTATCTACAGCAGCAATCTCTTTCCCTTCATGCTCGTCTAAGAAAGCGATTATATCGTCGGAGGTCTTGGGATATATGAACGTGTAGATTGGAGGATGATATTCTGAGAATGCAGATTCTTCCTTAACCTTCTGAAAATCTACGACCATAACTCTTCCCATATGATATTCGTATTGAAGAATGTCAGCAGGATTCAGTGTAGGAATTACTTTCTTTCCAGGAAAATAGGAAGATTCAATGATAGATCCACGCCATTTATCAATAGAATCTAATCCACACAGAATTTTCAATGGCCACTTCCCACATACAACAATGACATTTAGATTTGTGAGAGATCGAATCTCATTGAGAATAATAGGAAGGTATTCGATTATTTTATGTTGAATGAGTTCGAATTTATTTCCTGGTGGTTGTTCCTTTGCAATATTCGTAAGATAACATTCTCTCCAATCGATTCCAGCCTCCATCATTAACTGCTTGAGAAGTTTTCCAGATTGTCCAATATTTGGACGCTGTTGTCGGATTTCTTCCGCACCCGGAGCTTGTCCTATGATAGCGATTTTTGCATTGGATGGACCCTCTGCATATAGAAACTGCTGAGTCATGTTTTGGGCTCTTTTAAGAAAGACTTGAAAATGTCTTTGTAAATTTTATCGATTTCTTTTTCCGTCTTTTTTTTCTTTGCTGATAACCCAGCTGCTTTCTGACTCTTTTTTGTATAGTGAGTACGATAGTTATTTCTCATTGGGAGGATTCTTTGTTAAGATTCTTCGTTAAGATGCTTCGTTAAGGTGCTTCGTTAAGGTTCTTCGATAGTAATATCATGGAGATAGGATAGAATCTTTGTCATATGATAGGCTTGGTTGATTGCGTCATGATCTGCACGATGAGATACAAACGCATCAGAATAAGCAACAACTGGGATGAAAGAAAAGATATTCTTCATTGTTCGATAACATCTGTTTTCGGAGTACCTCCATGGTGTTTGCTGTTCTATTCTTTTATATGCATTATCTAAAATCACGTTATCAAAGTCCGCTCCATTTCCCCACATGCATACTTTTTTTTCTTTATCCCGACTACGAATAGCATCAACAAATAATTTGAAATCTAAGAGAGTATCAATGAATTTGAAC
>ERZ1292642.1276-Hain-H14-01um-R1-1276-length-12166-cov-5_pt1 | contig 12166 bp, 17 predicted proteins | sample MGYA00564403_ERZ1292642 | MGnify/ENA primary metagenome ERZ1292642 (study PRJEB36523, sample SAMEA6512643) | groundwater metagenome | collected 2019-01-09 | study: AquaDiva: Metagenomics assemblies of 32 groundwater samples | reverse complement strand
TAATGGTTGGATAACGCAATCCGTAATCTTCGTAATCATCCCAGCCACCGTTAATGACATAAAGCATTCCTTTGGCGTTAGGATAAATTTTTAGATAAGAGTCCAAATCTTTAAGTTTTAAATCAATAAATAAATCGCCAACCGGATTATCGGTATATTCAATAGATGGCGGCGGATAGCCCATATTATTAAGCAATTCCCATTTTACGCCGCCGGAATAACCGCGCTCGGCTAATTTATCAATCGCTTTATCGGTCAACATAAAAACATCATAACCAACACTCCGTAGCATATATGCCAGACTATTTGCCGGCTTACTATCCATTCCCGTTAAAACAACTTTTGGTTTAGTCATACTTTAAATAAATTTTTCTACCAGCCTTATTAAAATAATATGCTTGTTCTTTGCCTTCAAAATGAAAGGCGCGCGCAAATCTCGTTAAGTTTTTAGCTTCTCTTAAAGCATCTCTTGAATAAAGCCTGCCATTGTCTTGAGCAAAAGATTTATAATCGCCTGTAATTAATTTCGGCAACCATTCCTTAAACATTTTAAAAAGCAAACTGCAAGCATTATCAAATAAACTTTCAGCTGTATCTTCAGAAGTAATGAAAAATCTTTGAATATCAATCACTTCGCCGTTATCTATATCTTTATCAATCTTATGCAAAGTGATGCCTGTTTCAATTTCTTGGTTTAAAATCGCCCAACTGAACGCGCCGGCGCCGCGATAATTCGGAAGAATGCCCGGATGAAAATTAAAACACGGCCGTGTCTTAATATAATCTTCAGAAATTAATTTATCATAAAGAATAGAAATAAAAATATCGCAATCGTCCATAGAAGAAATAATATAACCATTACTTTTCGCCCAATCTATGCAAAATTCGCCTATTCCTCTAGATGTGGCTATATGGATTTTAGATGGCATATTCTTTGATTTATCAATTTAGCGACTCCCTCCGGCGTTTGATTCTTAATTTTATTAAAAGCATTCGGCTGTTCTGATTGGTTAAGCCAAAGCTTATAAAGCTTATCTTGAAAAGATAGTAAGGAATCTGATTTAAAATATTCTATTGAATCGCCATAAATTTCCTGTCCGCCTTTAATAGAATCAGACATTAAAACCGGCTTTTTATTCCAAACTGCCTCCATAAGCGATAATCCCCCCAAAGATTCATCTATGCTGGCCTGCACATAAAATCGGCAATTCTTCATAATTTTAATATATTCTTCGCGAGAAGTATCTTCGGGATGCGTAGTTTTGAATGAAATATGTATAGATTCGCAGGCCTCTTTAAACAAATCAAACCGTTTGTAGAAATCTTTGCGAGATGACATTAAAACATAACCGCCATCTTGGTTTTCCCCTTCCCATTCTTCGGGGAGAACACAAGCAAGATTAAGGACATAAGGATTAACTCCAATATCCCGCTGGAAATAAGAAGCGTGAGCGTGAGTAGGTATCCAAACTTCTTTAGCTTTTTTGCAAAAATGATGAAACCGGACCCAATCCGGCCGATTGGCCATATCAATAAAATCATAATGGTCCCAGTTATAAAGAATAATTTTACTAAAATCTTCCGAACCAGTTAACGCGCCCATCTGACTGATGCTCCCGACTAAAATAAAATTATTGTCCGTATTGATAAACGGCACGATTCTACTCATCCAATTTGACGGAAAAAATATCTTCATAACCCAAACTTTTTAATAGATGGAAATAAAAACCTAGCAATTCCTTGCGCCCATTTTCTAGGCAAACCAAATTTTATAAGATAATAAGCAACTTTAGTAGCTGGATGAGTAATAACCATTCGCGCCCAATGATTATATTCCGGCGAGTTGCCGATTCTATTCATTAAAACTTTTTCCTTTCTTCGCTCGTGTCTATTCATAATTCCAGTTTTACTCTTTTAATATTATTTATTAACCCATTTAAATCATAACTGTAATGCTCCGGCTTCTCAAAAAAATCAATATTCTTTGTTTTAATCCCATAAAATCCCAACTGGATAGAATGTTCATAGATTGTCTTAACTTCAAATCCGGTCTTATGAAATAAATCAATCCATAACCAGTCCGGAAAAGCCGAAAAATGATATATCTCTCTTTGTTTCTCCATACTGCTGGAGATGAAATGCAAGAATTCTCCGTCCCGTTTCATTACCCTATTTAATTCACAAAGCAAAGGATAAGGCGCGATAGAATGTTCCAATGTTTCTTTGGAATAAACGAAGTTAAAATAATTATCAGCAAACAACATATCGTGCATATCGCACAATACTATATCTAAATCGGGATTAACTATTTTCTCCCGATTGTCATTTGTTACCCCGATAATCCTCTTAAATCCCTTTTCTTCCAAAACCGACATTTCATATCCATCGCCGCAACCTAAAGATAAAATCCTACCCTCCCTATTCCAAGAGTCGGGGATTTTATCTATTGCTCTTCTGACTTCTTTACAATATTCCGGTTCGTCAGAACGAATAGATGGCGGATGATGAGCTTGAAGATACAAATGCCAATTCCTCAATTTTTTATAAAAATTAAATTAAATCCGATAAAATCTTTTTAGGCCTGCCCCTTTTAGCTGTTTTTAAATCAGGCTTGGTAATAGGACTAGGTTGATTGAATTCTTCTTTCAAATCAGGCGAAGTTTGCGGTTCTTCCGCAGGAACAACCGGCGCTTCGGCATTAACAAAATTCCTGACCTCTTGAACAAAAGAAAACCCTTTTGTCTTTAAAATTTGGTCGCGTTGTTTTTCTCCAACAGCCTCAACAACTCGGCCGTGTTTATTTCTAAAAAGATAAATTTGTTTAAATTGCATTTTATTAATTTGTGGTAATTTTTTTTTATGAATTATTGGCGGAAGAAGATTATAAAATGATTCATTCTCTTCAAAAGGCTTTATCAAAGCTTTTTCATTTCTTAATGCTTGATACCAGCTTTTGCCGATGTATTGTTCTTTGGGGTCGTATTTCGCATAACGAGCGACTTTCTTTTGCCTATCTTCAAATCTCATTAACCCATAATGCCTGAAAATATAATTTGTCTTTGTCGCGTATTTATAGGCATATAACGGGGCCAAGCCGCAATGCAATGGTTGCCGTTCAAATGACAACCCATATTCCGGCGCCAGCTTGTAAAATCGGGTATTCTCAAAACTTATATCTTGGCGCCAATGATTTTCGTCATTCCATAATTGCACGCACCAAAACTGGTAAGCAATATCGGTTGGACTGCCGGCTAATTCTTCCAATTTCCGCCGGTCTATTCTTTTATCAAGAAATTCATCACAATCCATCGTCAGAATCCAATCGGGTTTTAATTCTCTAACTCGCTCAAGAAAATCCCGCTTAATAACATTCTGATACTTCCCCCACTCCCGATCATCCTCAACAATCAAATCGGCATATTTAACAGCTAAAGCCTTTTCTTTGCTCCCGTCTGTGTTTAAACAGATAGCTATTTTATCAACTAAAGGAACTAATTGTTTTAAAAATGGTTCCAGCCAGCGGTCAGCTTCTCCGGATCCGACAAGCGTAAAGCTGACTATATTCATTATTTCGCCCCAAGAGGCCGCTTAACTACGCCTTTTATCGCAACATCAATAGCTTCTTGAGCTTGCTTCGCGAAAGTATAATTATCGGTTATCTGCTGTGGTTTATTCCGGCCGGTAATGCCGAGAATACCCGGAGTGCCATTATCACCGCCCAAATATTCTTTCGCGTATTGATGGTCTTCGTGTTGATGCGCCATTTTAAAAAATAAATTATCGCCCTTTACTTAATTCTATCATATTTTTTTGATGTGGACAAATTTTATGCCTACTTTCACTTTATTCTGTCATATAAATTCTTTGGTTTCAATTCCAATTTTCCATTTTTAGGATTCAAAGTATACCAATCACGGCCAAGCTTACCCCTATAATGAGCGTCTAATATTTTCTGTTCAGTTTCAAAATACTTCCTATCTTCTTCAGTTGTTATTCGTTTTATTATGTTCATTGGTTATTATTCCGGCTAATGAAAATAAAATCTTAGCTAAAGATATGGCATTTTCTAATGCTGTTTTTATAACCTTTACGGCATCTACAACACCGATTTCAAGATAATCTCCAATTTGACCGGTTAAAACATTTATTGTCTGCTTCTCGCCAATATCTTCTATTTTTACATTTTTAATCACGCCGTTATCTAATAAGGTTTTAAATACCCCAGCAACCGCAAAATTTAAGGCTTCTGAGGATGTATTAGCCTTAATAAGGGAAATCCCCCCTCCAGGCACTATACCCGCTTCTAAGGCACATTTTGCGCTATTAACAGCATCCTCTGTTTTCTTAAGCCTAAGTTTAGCCTCAGTATCAGTAATACCACCAACCTTTATCAAAACAATTCCTCCTTGAATCCTAGCCTGTCTTTTGAAAAAATACTCTTTATCATAAAGTTCTTTCGTTTCTTCGGATTTTTGTTTGAGATAAGCGATTCTATTTTCAATATCTTCAGAGCTACCCTTGCCGCCGATAATAGCCGTATCTTCAAAAGAAGATTCAATCCTTTCCGCAGAACCAAAATTCACCTCATTAAATTTCTCACCCGGCAAAGAAGCGCCGGTCACTACGCAAATATCATCCAAAAAGTCTTTTATCTTTTCTCCCTGGCCCGGTAATTGCGCCGCTGATATAAAAAAGATACCCCTGATATTAGCCTGCGCCACCCCTAATAACGCTTCACCAATAAGATTGGAACAAAAGATAAAAATGTTTTTGCGGTTCATTTTTTGCGCGGCTTCAAGAATCGGCAAAATATCTTCCTGCGTGGAAAGCACTTTATCGGAAACAACGATTAGTGGTTGGTCAGGAAAAATAGACGGCAAAATAGATTTTTCTTTTGCTTTGTCTGTAATCATTCCCCTGTTAATAACGCCGCGCGGCAATACAAAACCCTCCAATCTTTCCGATTCTATTCCTCTGCCGGTGTAATCGGTGACAGTGACGGCGCTGTCTTTACCCGCATTAAAAATAATATTAGCGATTTTACGGGCAAATTCTTCATCGTTCATTGATGTCTTGGCGACTTTATACAAATCTTCTTCGGTTTTTATCTCGACAGTTTCTTTATCAAGATAAGCGATAGCTTCATCTTTTGCTTTATCCAATTCATTCGCTATTTCAGGATAAGATTTGCCGGAAGCAATCAGTTTCTCCAAAAGACCGCCAAGCAATATCATTGTCGTTGTCGTGCCATCGCCGGCTTTATCGTCTGTTTTTTGCGCTATCTCTTTGACATATTGGATAACTGCGTTTTCAAATTCATCGTCCAACTCAAATTCTTTGACGATTGAAACTCCGTCATCCATCAATTCGGATTTATAACCCATATCAACGAGAATATGTTTAATCTTCGGACCAAGCGTGGGTTTAATAAAATCAACCAGCGTATTAACGGCATTAATAACCGGCGACCTATCCTCAAGGATTCCCCTGCCCAAGAATTTAAATATTTTTTTAGGTGGTGTATTCATATTTTACCTTGTTGTTTTAAGCCTATTTTCCAATCCATCTGAACCCCACGCATTATTGAACCTATCTTTGTTCCCGCAAAAACCGTTTTTTCGTGATCACTTGGCGGCGTATGATCAGGATTTTTATAAGCATATTCTAATTCCATTTTTTGCGATTCTTCAACACTTTTACCCTCTGACCGAGCTTGGCGCCAAATCCGGCCAGGGCTTCGGGAAAGATATTGAAACTTACCGCGATGTTTATAAAACAATTTTGAAGCCATCCTCTCATCAACGGCAATAATTCTAGGCGGTAATTCGTCAGCCTCTTTAACCATCAATTCTCCAGCATCGTTTCTTTCTAATCTAATGCTGGTAGTTTTAATGGGTTTTAAATGAATAAAAAAATAAACGGGTTTAGCTTCGGGCAAAGCCGGGGGATTCTTCTGTTTCGGTGGTTCTTTTTGAACGACATTTTGACCAAAAAGACCCGCAACCTTTTCCCGTTCTTCAGGAGTCAGGCTTGCTAACGCTTTTAAAACTTCTCCAAAATCCATAATAGTTAATTTTAATTTATTCCTCTTTTTGCCGGCTCCGATGCCTCAAAGAGGTATGGCTCCGAACCGGCAAATAAATCCAGGACATTGAGTAAAAGAGCTGTCCCGCACTCTTAAAAACTGCAGAAATTAAGAGGCAATGTCGGTAGTATTTGCGTTCAACAACACTGCATGCGTGTCGTAATTTTCCAAAACTCCGTAACGAGAATCAGCGACAAAGAGCTGTCCCAAGTTTTCCAACTTGTATTCGCTCTGCAACCTGACTCTATCCGAGCCAAGAGTAGCAAAGACGAAAGCATCTTTGTGCATGAGTAAGTTCCGGTAAGTCTGTAAAGCTCCGACAACATTAGTGCTGGTGAAAACCGGACGTCCATATAGAACGCCTTTTAAGCCTCTAGAAGCGTCATAATCCCCAAAATTACCGGAGATGATAGGCGTTCCTCTTCCAGTCCAGCCAGCCTGTTGTGCATCATAATATCTTGCGACATTCATGATTTGGTGCCAAAAGACTGTCGGGTGAAAGAACCACGCTACATCTTCCATCGGAGTATCATTATCTTCTAAAGCCTCAATCTCCTGCCTAATTTCTTTATCTTCCACAACCGTTCCTGTGTCGCCGATTGATTGACCTAAGTTAGCCCAAAGCAACGCGAGCGCGTCTTCCAAGTCATCAGCCACAACTTTACCCGCTTGCGCGAATAATTTTTGGGTGATGTTGTAAGACTTTGTCAGCGTTCCCATTTCCAAATCTTCAACAACAAAAGCAACGTGGCGATGGGTATTAATGGCTAAAGTCAAGTCTACAGTCAAAGGCGAAACCAAAGTAACTTCAGAGGCGGCTGATTTTGCGGCAGATGTCAACGCATTGGTGTAAATATCCGCTATGTGCAATGTGTTTCCACCTTGCGCGGCGAATAATTCGGATAAATCCGTGCACCAATTCGCAAAGACGTGCTTCGCGAAATATGCGTCATTAACCATCGGGCCCCAAACAGCGCCAATAACAGCTACTAAGTCCGCGGCTGTGTAAGTATTTGTTCCAGTCAATTAAGTAAAAGAACTATCCCTTACGCGCCCTATCAATCAGTTTTCCAACAGTCGCTTCATAACCTTGAGTCTTCTCTTTCGGAGTCAACTCATTAAAAGATTTTTGAGGCGGTGTTCCCGGAGAACCTTCTGACGGTGTAGGCGTATTATCGGCCAGTCGCTTTTTAGAACGCATTACTTCCACAAAGGCCTTCACACCTTCGGACTTTAACGCTTCTTCAGGCCGGACACCTTTACCGCGAGCATAAGCAAAAAGCTCTTCTATGCCATCCTTTCCCACTTCTGAAATCAGACTGGGATTGTAAAGCAAGAAGTCCCGTTCGGCATCTTTATCACCGCTTAAAGGTTGCGGCTTAGGAGTTTCCGGATGTGTCGGCGTATTTTTCTTACGCTCTTCATCCAGTAATTCCTTAAAAGTTTTACCGGATACAGGATCAATAGCTTTTTCCCGCCAATGCTTCTTCTGGGCTTCCAGTTCTATGATTTTTTTAGGATCAACTGGGTCATTTTGCGGGTTTTGTCCCGGATCGTTATTTGGATCAACGATCGGATCACCGTTTTCGTCTAACATTGATTTAAACGTGTTTTCTCACGACCTTTTCTTTTTTTAAAGAAGTTTAGTCTTCTGTTTAATTATATCACGAATTATCCTTTTTGTCTTTTCTTCCCCGCGGCATAAGCGCCGGTTCGTTTCTTTCCCAATCCTTTCTTTTTTTTAGCTTTTGGCATTTAACGAAATTTTGTTGGTTCTTTATCCGTCCCTTTAACGATAGTTTTTAATTTAAAAAGCAATTTCTCTTCCAATAAATTCACCGCATAAGCCCTAGCCCGGAGTTTTAATTCAAGCTCGTCAAAACTATCCAATGTCGTAAAGTTTTTTAATTCGGCAATTAATTCCTCAATAAAAAGAACATAAGACTTATTCTCTCCTAAGCTCTTAATAAACTGGTCTTTTTCTTCAGGTGTCATCATACTGTCGCCATTGCCTTTGCAGGCATCCTTTCTTCAGGCATTTGTTGGCCACCTTGCGGCGTTTGAGCCACAGCCGGCATATCTAAATCCCTAAAATTTATAGGACTAATTCCGACTAAATTTAGAATTCTAAAGAATGCCTTTTTAAGAATAGGGATTTGAAGTATTTGTGGATTCTGTGAAACAATCGTAAAGATATTAGTCAATGTTTCCAAGTTAGAAGTAAAATCAATGGATTCGCCGGTAATCTCCAAATCCAATTTATATTTATAATTGTCATACCAACCCTTTGTAGCTTTAACCAATCTCTTCGCAAGTTTTTTATTATTATCAATAATTCTTTGTTTCTCCATCATTCTTTCGGCTTCACCCGGTAAATTACCGCCCTGTTCCAATATATCCAATACTGCGCCTTTTATTTTATTATCGGCTATTTTATCATCAACTAAATCCAAATCAGATTCATCACCTAAAAAATTAATAAGATGTTCTTCCTGCACATTCTTTCTGAATTCTTTTAAAATATCGTCTAAAATAATCTCTTTCAACCAAAGACCAAAGTCTTCCCGCTTACCGGACCAATGTCCTTCAACGGCTCTCTGTAATAACGCGCCTAAACGAAATGGAGTGCCGGATGGCATAGTTTCTCCGGTGGTTGATTCAAAAGAAAAAGACTTCTCCCGCACATTCTTGCCCCAAATATCAAATTGATTGCGATAGCCGGGTAAGTTTCTTTCTGCTGTATCAATTCTTTGTATGCCTTCAGAGTTTTTTTCTCGCCGCATTATATCGCCATTACGAACATCGATCAAAAGATTGCGAGCCATCTGCGAATCTGAAGTTTGGAAAATAATCTTTGAAGCCCACTGTAAACCTTTCTTTTCAAAATAAACAATCTCGTTTGTTGCCATCTGTTCTTCAAATAGTTTTTCTACCTCACCTTTGCCCAGCCATCGTCCTTTAACTCTACCCCAATGCAAATCTTTATACGGCCATTCTTCAACTTGCTCGGCAAACAAAACTATTCCGCTATCTCCGCCAGTTTCATCTTTCAAATCCAAACCATAAACCATAAAGACAGCCGGAATTTCTTCTTCAAAATTATCACTTTTCGTCAAAGTCAAAGCATACTCCAAATTTATAGCCGCCAAAAACTTCTTCGGAACATAACCATAAGCTTCGGTAATTTCCATTTGCGTTTCTTCTGTGCCTTTATATTTAGTTATAGCATTCTCAACATTCTTCCAGCCTTTAAATTTCCTGACTTGCTGTGGTGAATAATAATGGATTTCGTGAATAAACGAAGAATCTTTTAACCACTTAACGGCCGGATGACAGCGAAAACGATTAAGATTAACATTGTGCAATTCTTTGCCGACTTTCTTAGCGGCAACAGAACCATAACGCGGCAAATCATCTTTAATCTCATTCAGAAATTTCGCAAACCAAGTGTCTTTTATCCAAACACGAAATTCACGGGTAAAATACCAAGCCGGCCAAAACGACTGACCCTCTTCGGAAAGAAAACGGAAATCTTTTGTGTCTATATCAATGGACTTTGCCGCCACCTCCACCGGAAAATTAACAATATCAAAAAAAGGTTTTGGAAATCCCTCGCTATCATTCGGACTTCCCTCATAATTACTGTTGGAATAAAACTCAATGCGATTTAAAGTATCGCGCTGATTAAAATTTAAAGCGTTTTCTTTACCCTTAATTAAAGAGATAGAACCATTTTCAAAAAAATCCCTCTCTTGCCGAATTTTATCAAAAATAGTTGTATATGTTTTCATTAGTTATTCTAATTATACATTATCTAAAAGTATTTTTCAAATTCAATCTTTTAGCATCTTCAATAATCCGGGTTTGGGTATATAGACTTCGCGCGTCATCTGCTTTGTTTTTAGGATTAGTCATTAATCCATAACGAATAGCATCTGGCCCGTGGTCTTCGCCATCAGTATCGCAATCTTCAACCCGCGAATCATCATAAACTAACGCCGGCAATGTCCTAATAAGATTCGCACAAGTAGAAAAAACCTGTAATTTACCTTGTGTTTTTCCTTTATAAAGAATCGGTTTTAGATGGTCCCGCAATATTCCCCATCCGGACAGCCGGTTATTATCACCCTTAATCAACCGAATAGGATTAAGTTTAACCCGTTCATTCCAAATTGTTTCAATAATACCGGCGCCACTCAATTCCGTTTCTCCTCTACGAGCCCAAATTGACGGGTCAGCCACGACATAATCTATCTTATTAATTTCCGGCGTCATCGCCACAATCATTTTAGTCAAATTCTCAAAAGTCAGTCCATTTTCGTAAAGCTCACGATAAGCATAAACAATATTATCTCTGTTTTTGCAAATCCAATAGACAGCTGACGGCTTATCATAACCATAATCCAAAGCGATAAAGTAAGTCGCTAATGTATTATCAAGCATATGAACGATTTCAAACGGCTCAATAACATGCAAATCCCTATTCCATTCTTTAAAATACTGGCCTTTGAATATATCCCAGTTGCCATCCAAGAAAGCTTTACGCATATCAGCCGGCAAACCCTCCAAAGATTGAAGATAAGACGGATCTAAATGCGGATTATCTGAAGCTTTTGCCGGTATATAGACAAATTGTTCTTTTTCCCGCTCATTCGCTTCGTGAATTCCATTGATAAATTTTCGTTTAACCCATTCATGGCCTATACCGCCAGGATTACTTGCCGCTAAAAACTTAACATTCTTCACGCCTGGCCAACGCAGACGGGTTCTTAAAAAGTGAAAGGTTTCTTCTTGATTCTTGGTTATTTCATCCACTCCCTGAAAGGCAAACTCCGCAGATTGATATTTAGACGGGTCATCAAGATTTCTAAAAGCTAAAACCCCGCTTCCAAATTCAGGGTGTAATATAAAATTATGGTCAGATGCGTTAAAAGAGCCTAACCAATCCGGAAACTCCATCTTTATCTTACTAATATGCCGGTCTTTTAAAGACGGATAATCTTCACAGAAAAGCGCGGCGATAACATTTTTCAGATTATATTTAGCATAAACTCTTAAAAGCAATTCCAATAACTGCCACCTCAGCCAATAAGACTTCCCTCCACCCATAGCGCCGCCATAGAAAACGAACTTGTTTTGGGCGACTAAAGCTCTTGCCTCATGCTGTCTAGGAGTAAAATGGACTAATTCAGAGAATTTAATCTTCTCCATTATTCTTTATCACCAAAATCACGGCCCCAACAATAAGCGCCATAAAGCAATAACAATGCCCAAAGAACAAACGCAACTTTTTCGTATAGATATGGATCGTTCATTTGTCTAAGATTAAGATTTTACCCTTTATAGCGATTTCTTCAGCTACTTTACCCAATGCCCGTTCTAATATCAAACTAAGCGCTTTAACATCACCGGCCATACCCCTATCTATTAAAGCCTTAATTAAAGGCTCTTTCTGCTCTATAACGCGTTGTATTAAAAGTTTTTTAAAAGCTTGGGCCTGTATAGTATGTTGAGCAAAACTGCCCTCTTTCCGACCCGCGCCAAATCTTTTACCTCCTAATGCCATAATAATATAAGAAAAATCAATTTTTCACCTTTAACCTTATTATACCTCAATAATTTCAGGATGTCTAGCTCCCCTATTCCAAACAATTATCCACTTATCAACAAAGTCCGGAAACTGAAATTTGCCGAACTCTTTGATGGCTGTAGACCTATTATGACTAGTTAATTTAACCTGAACAAAAATTATCTGTTTTCTGCTAACCGCTAATATATCCGATGCAAATTCATCCTTTTTAAAAAAGACTGGTTTCCCCTTAATAAATATCATCCGCGCGTGTTCTAAATAGCATGTCTGGAATCCTTTAACTTCCAGCCACTTCTTCGTTTTCTGCTTATAGTAATTACCCTTTTTATTTGAATTCATAAAATCACTTGTTGAGTTGGAATGGTATTTCTTCACATATTCGTTCGCCTCTTTCAAAAACACAGGTTTTACCTTCATACAACCATAATACACCCTTAGGTCTTTATAGACCTGCTTTTATTATATCATATTCAAGAATTAAATTAACCCTA
>ERZ1292642.392-Hain-H14-01um-R1-392-length-26344-cov-5_pt2 | contig 12175 bp, 23 predicted proteins | sample MGYA00564403_ERZ1292642 | MGnify/ENA primary metagenome ERZ1292642 (study PRJEB36523, sample SAMEA6512643) | groundwater metagenome | collected 2019-01-09 | study: AquaDiva: Metagenomics assemblies of 32 groundwater samples | reverse complement strand
GCGACACCTGCTACGTCCATAGCTATAGATGTTGCTGTAACAGCTTCTATATGGCCAGGCATAATCATAATTATGTCGCCACGGCTAGCTGTACATCTTCCTATTGCATAATCTAATGTAGAAAATGGACGTAAATACGTACCATCATTACCATCAGAACCACCTATACCATTAGCTGGTAGAACAGTGGAATTATTAACCCAAAAAACACGTCCTGGATGGGCCACTTGTAGCGGCACACCACGGATAGTGACTCCATGAGCAAATCCATTTGGATAATTTGAAATTGGCATTTGTTAACTCCTAAAATAGGTGCTACCCAGGAAATCTAGGTAGCATTGTAACTGATTAAGCTCCGAAAGAACCTGCAATACCTCTCCAATCATTAAACAACATTCTATATCTTTCATAGAAGGATATAATTGTGTCAAATGTGTAGGGGTCATTATGTTCTTGTCGTTGTATACCTTTACGATTCACTTCTACAAGGCTATCTTCAGCATCAGTTGTTAAGAACCAAGAATCTGTGTCTGAAAGGTGTTTCCAAACGATGTAATCATCTATGATACCTTTGCTGTTAATTGCATTGATGTCATTTTCTGCAGTACCTGTTCTAAGCTTAGATTCCAATACTCGGCAAGCCTCGAATTGGAGAGCAGATGGTACAACTAAGTATTTAGAACTGTACATAGATTTAAGGCCGTCTGGATTCAAGAACCCATCAACCAATATAATCATGTTTTCTAAAGCATCTTCTGAAAAGTCAGAATCTGTAGCAGCTCTGTTTGCACTGAGTCCGCCTGCTTGAAGTGGATGAGAAGTGGATATTAACACAACACCATCTGGGCCATTTTCACCTGATGTTATAGCATTGTTAAATATTTCAGCTCTTTTAACGTCTTTTGTATACACTAATGATTTAGCAATTTCTTTTGCCACCATAGGTATTACATCTTGATAAACGTTATCATCAATTGCTTCCATGGTCATACGAGCAGCTTTCACCATCGTATAAACTGTCCATCTTTTGTTATTTTCTTGATCAAGACTATCATAAGAGATTGGCGAACCTTCCCCTTTTCTAGATGCTTCACCCATTCCGGCTAATGATACGGCTTCATAGAACCCTTTACCATGACTATCTTTTTGGGTGAATAGTCGCTGACCTACACTTTGATATGATTTATTTAAATGATTTACAAAATCATCTACACCCATCTGTAATGCACGAGGTATTGACCCTGTTGTAATCCTTCCTGAATTAGCCATTATTCTGCTACTCCTGCTACGCCTGCATCATTAAATGCTTGGTTTTGGTTAATAGTCACTAATACGTCCTGATTAGCCACACCAACTTGATTACTAGGTCTGTCTACAAAGCCCACTATTTTTAATTGTAGTCCAGCTGTTGCTGCTGTAGTGTCACTGTTAAGTTCCATTCCAGACATTCCTGAAATAGTGTCTCCTGAACCTACAACAATATCCGCGTTACTTCCGATGTCACTCACTGCAATAGTTTCTGTGTCATCATCACATTGGATGCGATATATGTCTAAAGGATGTGCTGGTTTAACAAAACAGTACATAGATGTACTAACAGGTCTGTGGCGTCTGCCCAAATCCATCCCGGAGGGAATCACTTGGTTGAATCCCATAACGACACCAAAAATTGGGTCTGTTGCTGCTGCTTGAACAACAGGCAGTGCATATGGTCCGCCATCTATTCTCACTGAGTCTAAGTCGTAAAGTTTAACCGCGTCTCCTACGAAGGTGGCTGTTCCATCTCCACTAGGAATTACACATGTTATTAAGCTTGACTGACTGTTATCTTCGTGTAATGCAAGCCCGTAAGCTGCGTCTACATTAGCCATTGTTTATATCTCCGTTTATATTAATTAAATTTAGTTAATTCTAAGCTCAGACCCTGTTATAAACATCTCATCGCCTCGTTTAGATACTACATCACCTCTTTGTCTTGATTGGCGAGCATGTAACTCATCACGTTCTTTTTTAGCTTTCAGCTGATTCTCTGCTCTTTGGGTTTTTAAAATCCTCAGGAGCACTTGTTCATGCTTATCTCTAGTTTTCGTAACGCAAGGTTGTGGTCGAAGTTTTTCCTTTGTATCCTTAGGAGAGAAGTCTCTATCATCCACTAATGGAGCTGTTGTCTCAACAACTTCCCATCCAGCATCTAAATATCGACTCACTCTTTGAGGGTCATGTTTGTACGTGAATATTACATTCTTATATTCAAACATAGGGTCTCTATCGAGCACTTGATTGATACTTTTTACAAATAAATTAGGTCTAAATGTTTCTTTCATTACAATTCCCCATCTGCTTTTAGTCTTTGTATAAAATCGGCTTCTGTTATTTTAGGATTGATTCTTTTATACACTTGATATGTATCTCTATGTTCTTGGGAAAGATTCCTAAAAACATCCTTTCTCACCACTGCCGTTTTATTAATTGACGACTGAGTGTGCGACATACCAGGACCTTTCGACTGACGTGAGCCAGCTAAAACACGTTCTGGATGTTCATATTGCATTCTATTTTCAATCTTTTTAGCCAAGTCCTCATAAGAGGCATTTGGGAATATGTCTTTAAGTTCATTATCAATCTCAATTGCCCTAGCCTTTAAATCAGGGTTGCGATCGTTGAACCAATGTTCATTTCTTTCTATAAAACTCTGTTGCGCGCTTTGTTGTGCTTGTTGCCTTTGTTGGGTGTGGGAACTATTCTCCATATCCTCAAGCCTTGTAAGCTCTTTGGTGTAATGGGAAACAGCTTCTACATCCATATCATCTTTCGAATTAGCTAAATTGTTTTGTAGCTCTTGTTTAGCTCTTTCGTATTCTCGTTGTGCTGTTCGTTGTTGATAGTCAATAACTGCCTGTAGCTCTCGGTCTCGCTGTTCTACTTTTTTCTTAAGGGTGTAGATTTGGTCGATGACCTTTGCTGTTTTATTAAATTCTTCAGGGGATTTATACTTATGAGCAGGTTTACCCTGTGCTTCCCATTCTTCCTTGGATAAGTAGCCGTATTTCTTGGCTTCCTCTAATTCCTCATTTACTTCTTCTACTTCTTCCTCTACTGCCTCTTCTTGTATATCCTCAACGTACTCAATTTCTTCCGTCTCTAATTCTAATTCTTCGCTCACTTTTAAGCTCCTTTCCTTTCAATAAATTTTATACTATCATCTGTAACTAAATAGTATTCACCTTCTTTGTCCATCATATTACTTTGATAAGGAACAAAATGTATAACATCACCTATATTCGGTGGGTTAATTTCCTTTCCATACTTTTCTTTATATTTGATACCAAAAGCATCACAAGACATTTTAACAACTACACCTTTTGAACTGGCGCTAGCAAATGCTTTTTCTTGAGGTATATACAAAGCACTGTCTCTAGATAGTCCTAATTGTTCTTTAACATCTCCATTATCAACTTTAATTAAAATGTGACCGTTAATAGGCTCACCTGCTAATATATCTTTTACATCTGTCATTTAATACTCCTCACTTTTTTCATCAACTATTGACGAAATATCTTCCATCATCTGGATTGCTACACGTAAGCCTTCTACTTGGCCTAATGAATATGTATAATCTAATGATATCTTACTTACATCTTTTTCTTGTATATGACTACCATCTACAATTGCTTCTTTTAACTCCTCTACAGCTTCATTTAGAAGTTTTAGAGCTGTTCTCGTTTCGTTGCTGTTTAGCCATAAGCTCCAATCGTTGACGTTCAACATCTACTTTCTCCTCAGCCACTGTGGCCATTCTTTCCTTTACATTTGCTTCTTGCTGGTCTTTATTACTACGAGAAATCATCATTCTTTGTTTCTCATCTGATTCTTGTTGTAATATTACAGCTTCGTTCTCTTTAATTTTTGTCTTTAGCATTTCCACTTGTAACTTAATGCCTTCTCTTTGTTCTCTTATTTGGTCAAGCTCAATTTTCATCATTTCTCTTTCGTGCTTCAGCTTCATCTCTTCCATTTTAGGGTCTGGAGCTGGAGGTTGAGGAGGCATAATGAGTTCTTCTGGACGTTCTATTTGTAAGTCTTTAAATATCCTTGCAGCCATAGCAGGCATGTTTAATATATTCACCATAGGCGTTTGCATTAATTGCTGCAGCGCTTGTAATTTAATGTATCTATGAGCCTCACTACTTTGTGTAGGGTCAGCTACAGGCATAATGTCTAACTCATCATCATTAAACATTTCTTTAGAAACATTAATGTCGACATCTTGAAATTTAACTATTCTATCAAATGAAGAGAATTTTCCATATAAATGAAACATCATTTTAAATTCTTTCTTCAAAGAATGGAACATTTTCTGCACCATTGGCTTGAACGCCCTAGTGCCTTGTTCAATGATTGCTAACATAGTGGTTGCAGGAACGTTTTGCCCTTGCGAATCTCCCATTAGAGCTTGTGTAACAAACCCTGTCTCCTTTCCAGCTTCTATGAGCAGCCCAAGGAGGCTGAACAACACTTGTGAAGGTTCTTTAAATGGGAGGGGCATTATTTGGGAACGTATGTCAACATTTGGAGGAATTTCTAGTTGCGTAAATTTCCCTAGTTCCTGCTTTATTTCTCTCTTTTTAGTTTTAAAAGCTTTAGTAGTGAATCCACCTTGTTGATTAGCTAGTGTACCACTATCTATTAATTGTCTTAGAATACTTGTTATGGATTTGTTTTGATGGAATAATAAATGATTAAGTCCCATACTATGATATTTTCCAGCTGGGTCATCTATACAGTGGTAATCAATAACATATGGTCGTGGAACAATCTTCTTGATTTTTCCTTTAGCGTTTACATGTATATCCTCTGCTTCATATCCACAATAAATACCTAATATTTTTTCACTGTCTTTATGAAAATAAATTATGTACGGTTCTTCATATCCATCATCATCTAAATCTATGTAGCAAAATTGCTCTAGAATCTCATATACAGGATTTGTGTCCTGTAGGCCCTGTAAATCCTCATCTTCGCCTGAAGGGCCTATTCTGAGCTTCTCAACGTCTATTTCAGAGAATCTATCACTTCTTATATGTTCTGTAATTTGATTTTTAGTCATAAAATTACGTATCGTTATTCTACGAGCTTTTTCTATAGAACTTGTATTAGCATTTATTATAACATCTTCGGGACTGAGCACTTCACTAAGCACTTTATCTTGGCTGTCATCAAAATATAGTTTACGATAGCCTGTTCCCCAAGCACACACCATTTGTATAAGCTTATGAGATTCTTTTAACCAACTGTCAGATTCTACTAATAAGTCATAAGAAAGGAAGCTGCTTATTTGTTCAGCTTTTAATGCTTTTATTCCTTCAGGGTCAGGACCGAGAACAGCACATTCAGCTACACGATTATTTCTAACAAGATGTGGAATAAGTCTAGAAGCTAATTGTATGTTGGCTGACGCTAATAAAGGATATATAACTTTAGAGTGGGCATAATTTTGTGTGTGTTCTGATCGAACGTCTGCCTTAATCATCTTTAAGGCTTCTTTATTCATATCTATCCAATCACGACAAGATTCTTCATCTATGTCAAATCCATGAGAAGCATCTTCACATATTTCTTGTAATCTATCTTCATCTAGAAGTTCAGCAATGTTTTCTGACTCTACAAATTTTAAAAGCTTTTCAACTGACATGTTCAATATCCTTTATAATCAATAACCTGTCAAGGGGTCAATGTCTCGTGAGTCTTTATAATTATCATATGGGTCGACATCTCCCATTTCTACATCATAATGTGAAACAGATATCATTTCAAAAATAGACATAATATATCGTAACGTATCTAATAAATGGTCATCTTGATTACGAGCTATTTTATTAGGGTCTTTGGCATCATATCTGTATACACGAAGCTCATCAAATATCATCTGTAAATTAGAAAATATCTTTAATGTTCCTGCTTCTAATTCTGTATAAACTTGGCCAATTCCAGAAGCTAGTCCATTATATCCTGGATGCAAATCTAATCCTAGGCTTCTATAATAATCTATTCTCATTTTGCCATCATCTCGTCTGCCACCACCTGATGGATCGGCAGCACCTGACATCCATTCTCCACGTTGCTTAATAGCATGTACATGTTGAGAATCTGTCACCTTACCTTTTTTATATTCTGCATAAACATATTTAACTTGTGTTGTAGGGTCTTGAGCAATCCATAAAGCTGCTGTATTATTCCATCCAAAATCTAGTCCATATGCTCTTGGAAAATATTCTGGTATTTCAAATGGCCTCACCTTAATGTCATCCTCTGAAACAGGATACACTCGACCACTACCTAGAGCTGGAATACCTTTTGTTCGAGCATCACGCTCATTAGGAGGCATTTCAGCAATCATGGTTGCTTTATCCTCTTCTGTCAAGTGAGGAGCGTCGTCCCATGATATAGCAATAGAATATCTATCGTGATGTTCAGGATGTGTTCCTCCTACAGGAAACCGTCCATTAGGCAAATAACGCATCACAACCTCACTAAGGCCCTTTAACGGGGTGAACATCATCATACACTTGCCTGGCTCTTTAACGCCTTTAACACCTCTTAAACGGGCTATACACTCACTGTAAATATCATCTGGTGGTTCTTCATCAAATATGATTAAATCGAGCGTAGCTGCTTGGAATTGATTACGTCCCATTTCAAACGTCTTCACTGTTACACTACTAATGCCACCGTTTTTATGTTTTGTTTGTATTTGACCTACAGCTCCTGGCACCCCTGGCATACTCTTAGTGTCATGTAATAATTCTTTTCTTATAAGCCCTGTACCTTGTTCTTCACCTACACTGCCTAAAAGGGATTGTTGCATTGAATCACGCCAAAGGCTTCCTGACTCACATATCACCCACACCTTTATAGCTTTCTTAAATTTGTGTCCTTGCCACCATTCAGGATATTCACCTGTCATATGGTATGTCAGTTCCACCGAACCGCTGAAACTTTTGCCTGAACCATTACCTCCGCCTAGTACACGGAATCTGTGTGTTGCTCCAGCAGTGAAAAAATCTACATGTTTGTGATATAACCTTCTAGCGAAGGGGCCTTCATCTGGAAACACTGAATCAATTAGATTATATTTTTTGTGCTCAGTGAAGGCTTGTACGGCTCTTGCTATATTTAATAGCTTGTTTCTATCTATAATGGTTTCCATAGTATCCATTAACCCCTGTTATTGGTCATTAGTGGATTCAATAATAGTATTTAATTCTGGAGAGAGATCTCTTAGTTCTGGCATTCTTTCCATTTGACTTTTAATATACATAAGAAGTTCTTCATTTGTTTGCTCACTGAGAACATTCATAGTGTCTATATTGATTTGTGTATTAGTTGTAGCTGCAGATGGTTTGTCTGCCCATCCATGACGGTATTTACCTAAGTCACGCCAAAACTGATAGTCGATATCAGAAGTCTTCATCATACCTTGCACACCAAGGTTTTCATGTATGGCATCAAAGGCCACTTTACCTTGTTCATGAGCTTCTTTCAAATCAGGCACTTCTTTCATCCATCTATAGAAGGTACCTCTAGATACTCCCCATTGTGCCATTGCTTGTGTGTCTGACAGTCCTGCTGACATTAACTTGTATATGTCTGCACAATATTTCTTATCGTATTTTATTATACCCATTTTATTTTCGTCTTTTAGTTAAGATGTCAATAATAGCTTTCTGTGATTCTTTGATTTCTTCTGTGTCTTCCTTCAATTCACCGAAGCGCACTTCTATAACTTTTATATCAGTTTTGTTTTGAGCTATATCACTCTCCACTCTACTTAGCCTGTCATGTGTGGTTTTACGATCATACATATAGAAGCCACCCATTGCTGTTATAAGAGCACCTAGTATCGCCCCAATCTTATCCCATAAATCTTCCATTCTTAGAATTCCCATTTCGTTTGTTTCCAGGGAATTCCCCAGGATCTTAATACTGAGGTGATATCTACGATGTCTTTTACAACTAATTCTTCATTTATAGAGACATTTTTATGTCCCATTTTGGCGAACAAGTCTTCTATTAAAGGCCAATTATTAAAAGTGATTGTTATTTCTTTATTACCTTCAATGATTTTCAAATTCCTTCTCCTAAATCTAAGGCTTTGTTTATACTGTCCACTTGTGTTTGTGTCATACCTTTAGGAAATATATCGTTACGTATTCCTTTAAATATTACGTCCCTATCTAGTTTTGCTTTTTCTAATTTAAAGTCTCTACGAGCAGACATACCTCTTCCTATTGAAGAGAACATTAAACCTATATTTTCTTTTGCTATTGGGAGCCCCCATGTAACAGACAACATACCTAAATAAATATATTGCACCCATTGAGGAATCAAACTGAAATTATACCATAAGGCTTCTGCTTTGTTTGGAAAGAGAATTGAATATAATATAATGGCACTAATCCAATAGAAGGTTCCTTGACGAAAGCCTGATGATGTAGCGTTTAAATAATTAGAACGTTGTGTTGTGTCTGCAACTGATTGAGCTATTGAAGCTTCTGTTTGAGATTTTAATAATGCTAATTTGAATTCTTGGTCGGCCTGCACTTGGTCTGATTTGATTTTAAAGTATTGACCTAGAGGGCCTTTCTCTCCAATGAGAGAAGATATTAAAGGTATTATTATTGCCCACATTAGATACTTTCCTTGACGTTATTTAGCGAGAGAGGGACTTGAACCCCCGACCACAAGGGTATGAGCCTCGTATTCTACCTCTGAACTATCTCGCTATTAATTAGTGCTCACTTAGGGAATCTAACATCATCCCGTAACCACTTGTTATATATGAAGTTTTTCTATGATGTTGAGTTCCCTACAGAACACAGCTTAATTAGGGCCATGCCTTTAATATGAAGTGTAGCACATACGGATGTATTTGTCAAGGAAATTTACATTTATTTTACAATTATTTTTCTGGCGTAATTCACCTTAGTGTTGTTTGCCACATCTGTAGGGTGCGCCTTTAAGTGTCTGGCCCTTTTTTCGGCCTTATTAGTTTCTCTACGTCCTTCTGTTTTATATTGAGAGACGCCCTTCACAGATTTCTTTCCCATATGTTTCTCCTATATAGTTTATTATTGACCCCAACTTGATAGTATACTACACCCTTCTCTTTTTGTCAAGGAGATGAAGTGTAAAGTTTCTGTAAAGATTCTTGTCACTATCCAGTGACACCAACCTTGTTAATGTTCCCTTAAGGAAACTTTTCAATTTCGCCTCGTGTTACAGGTAGGGTACCTCTAATCATACTAAACAAATAATGTAGTACTTGTCCCCACCCCCTCCCTCGAGTTGTCTGGTTGGAAGCTAAACCACTGCCTTGATTGATGGCGCACTGCTAAGTGATTGATTGTACTACACTGTGTTCCACTAAGTCTGATTATTACTATAACCAGACCTAACAGCGAGGCCCATACAATGCGCACATTCAATTATATATGAGGCGCACACTGAACAGAGGGGGTATACACTATCGTGTGGTGTAGAACAGTTACGACAGAGCCATTGAGGATATCATTAGCATGCCATCGTGACGTCATAACAGAGTACTAAGCAGTATCACATACACACATATATATATGATAAGTAACACATCTAATAAGTATTAACATGTATACTAAACATTAATAAAAATAATTTATATATTCTTCTTGACATGTTCAATTAACGTACATATACTAACAATATAACCAAGGAGAACATCATGAAAACATTAAAACAAAATGACAAGTTCATAGCAGTTGATGTACGTAATACAAAGTATTCAAGTGATTATCAGCTAATAGAAAGAACATCTAACGGTGATGTAACTATTGGCGAATACTTCACTAAGAAAGATGTATTAGAAGCGTTCTCTAAACTAAATAAGAAGGAGATATAAATGAGTATTCAACAATTAAGAAAAGATATGAGGAGTTTTCAAGCAGAGTCATTACATAATGTATACCAAGATATATGTAATACGTTTCCTGATATAGATAAAAAAGAGTTACATAAGATATTTTTAAAAGAACTAAAAAAACCTATATTAGGAGGTCATATTCTAAGAGGAGAACATCATGAAACTAGAAGGCTGGGCAATAAATAAATTAGACAAGAACAAGGAGAAGAGCATGGCAATGTATATAGATGAGAACGGATGGGGACAAGAAGAGTATGAAGAACTAAGAGCATCAATAGATAAGGAGAAGGCGTATGACAACTGGATAGATGAGAGATATGCCGCGATGCGTATAGGAGATGTAACATTTAAAGCATCACAAGTGTTGAAAGAACTAAATAGTACAGCTTATATAGTGGGTTATAACGAGTGGGAAGAAGAATTAGATGTATATGAATGACAAAATAACACAAATAAGGAGCAATTCATGGACATTCATTATGCACATAAATATACAGGTCATGTAGATACAAGAGAACATTTTATAACAGAGTGGAGAACAAATAGGAGCACAATACTTTGGAGAGAGTTCAGAGAAGAATTAATAGAAGTTGCACAGAATAAAGAAGGACAATGGGTTGATGTGAATATGTTTTTAGTGGATGGTGAATAAATATAAATATATTTCTATAAAAAGCTTTACATTGTTCAAAAATCATACTATAATAATATTAAGAAGGAGAATAAAATGATTACATTACAAGAGATTAAAGACGAGTATTACATGGAACTATCAATGGGCAATATAATGAGGATGAGTTTTGAAGATTATGTAAGACAGAATTATTATAGGGTGTACGATGATAATATGAACTTTATAGGATGGGAAAAGATTTAACACTATATATTCTCTCAAGGGGCATCGAAATGATCACATATAAGGACAGAAGAATACAACAAGGTGAAATGATAGCAGTATTATTAGCAAAACATAGAGAGGCTCTATTGAGAGAAGATAACAAGTTAAGGCAGGAACTGAAGCAACAAGTATTAAATGGGAGGATGATGCCATGGGAGTCAATGAGATGAGTGTACAGACACAGGTGAAGCAGATAATTATACATACAGCATTAAGACATGTACGAAGACTGGAGGTGTGTGCTAGGGAACTGAAAGGTGTTATAGATGAGAGTTATATAGAAGAGATAAAACGAGCATTAATAGAAGCAAAAGAAAATAACAATAAGGAATGATTAAATGGACACATTGTATAAGAGCAAGAAAGGTGATATCAAAACTAAAGAAGGTTGGATTGAGCATGCTAAGGAGTTCTATGTTAAAATAAAGCATAAAGATATATCTGAAACCCTACCAGAACGCATTTGGGAACGATTCGAAAAAGTACTGGAAATAATTCCTCTAATTGAGGAGCCTACCAGTGAATAGTGTAAAAAAACAATGTCACTTGAAGGCCATATCAGAAAATTTTGAATTAGCTTTATTAGGGGGGGTGTTGGCAAGTGGGTTTGACACAGTGTGGGTTATTTGCGATATAGCTGCAAATGGGTTGAGCACACATTACGTGTTCATATTAGTTGCATTATTATTGAGCACAGCGCTTATATCTGTAGCATTGGTGCGGCACCACATGATAAATGTACATAATAGCATCGGCACAATATATGAATTAAAGAAGCAGCTTATTAAACATAGAATTAAGCATGAGAGGAAACTTAAATGATTTACTATCGTAGTTGGCAAGAAGCTCTCATATGGTTTGTAGAACACTTTGGCCATAATTATAAAGACACTTATGTTTTAATAGAAGAATTTGAACATAAGCTACAACAAAATAGTAAAGGCACATATTATATGTATACAGGGGAGAAGAAATGAGCCACACAATAAAGATGTTATTATCTCATAAAATGTTTAAAGCAGCATTACAATCAGCAGAACAAGAGATATACAGGGCAGCGTATGAGCATGCCGGGCAGAATCAGGCGCTAACAGCGCGATTGCTCGGAGTGGCAAGAGGTACATTAATTGGGCGCTTGAAAGAATGGAGAATTATTTAATGAAAGTACCTATACTAATTCCAATAAGTGTTTATATAATAATTTTTATAATTTGGGCCTTAATAGGAGCACTGAAATGATTAATTATAAGACATTAAGAGATGATGAGAAGCTTGATTTATTAAAAGTTTTATATCATGAAGAAAAGAAGAAGCCAGATAAT
>ERZ1292642.1271-Hain-H14-01um-R1-1271-length-12178-cov-6_pt1 | contig 12178 bp, 10 predicted proteins | sample MGYA00564403_ERZ1292642 | MGnify/ENA primary metagenome ERZ1292642 (study PRJEB36523, sample SAMEA6512643) | groundwater metagenome | collected 2019-01-09 | study: AquaDiva: Metagenomics assemblies of 32 groundwater samples | reverse complement strand
CAACGGCTGGAACTTCTTTGCCTCCCCGAACTGTTCGCAGTCGGGACAGAAGCCGTAACCGTCGCCCATTGAGACCTGTTTCTGTTCGAACACGTCAGCAATGATCGACAACGACTTCTCTTGATCGTCATAACGAATCTCGTCAACGTAGGTGCCGAACGAATGAGCCAAAATGCATTGTTGTTGTGAGAACCATGAATTGTAATATCGCTTCGAATACTGATTCCAAATAACGCTCGCACCCTTGGCAGCTATCGACGCTTGATCGATATTCCTCCCCGGTCGGATGAGAATGTCCGGATTGGCCTCCTCCCACTTCTCCAACAAATTCTGCCGGAAGAATTGCAGGAAGTTCATTGCCATCGGCTGCGATGAGTCATGCCGATTAACCGGAATAATCGACATTGCGCCGTTGTAGGGGTTACGAGTGGCAATCTGGTTGCCCTCACACATGTTGTTGATGAGGACGCCTGCGGCAATGATTTCGTTGCGAGCAGCTTGTTGTGAACGTTGTTTGGCGTGGAAGAGTTCTTTGAGGGCGTCGGAGATTCGGCTGTTGGGTTGTTGGCCGCCGTCACGAAGACGCAAAAGGGGTTTCAGCGGTGCGAGGTTAAGCTTGGGAGCTTCTTGTAATTGAGTTGCGGGGGTTGACATTCACTTGTTGATCGTTACATGTACTATCTCACCGTCCCACGTTGTTGCGATACCGTTTCCAGTTTCACCGGCAATCGCAACCGATCGATATTCAGGATATTCGGCAGGTGATAGTGCGAGCGAGTAGGACTTTCCATACATTGGCGGGATAGCCCACATACTTATTGATTCATCCCTGCTAATTGGTACGGCATTAGGTGGCCTGCTTGCGCCTGTTCCCATTTTTCAAAACCCTCTTCCCGTGAAAGGCCTTCCTGTACAGCAAACTCTCCCCACGCTTCACGTTCTGCCTCTTGCTGCGGAGTTTAAGCGACTCTCGTGGATACCGGAACTTCCACCTGCGGCTCATCAGGCGAGACAGCATACGTCTTTATTTGCGACGTAAAGAAGCGATCCAGTATATTCAGCGTAACCTTATCGTTACGCTGACGTTCGGCCTCAAGCCTTTGCTCTGCCGTCTCAACACGCTTCTGAGCATCACCCACTTGTTGCAGCAGACGACGCCATTCGCGTTTACGAATCCACATGGCTACTCAGGTGGAAACGCAGCACCCGCGATCACGTTCGGATCAGCGTAGGTCTGGCCCACAAGCTCAGCACCTGTAGTTAGACTCACGACGCGAGCATTAGACAACTCACCACTGTACAGACCAAGCGTCAGACCCGAATTGATTCGTTCAGCCATTGGCTGTTGGTCAGCGTGTAGTGAAGCCGCTGCTGTATTTACAGCATCCTGCAATCCTGCGTTGGTATTGGCATTTGTAATGCTTGTGTTAGTCAGAAACGCAGGTGATGCATACGCAGCCAACGCGCCTTTGCACGCGCCACCGATTTGCTGTTCTGAAAGCTGTTGAGCGTCAGCGTGGACGCCTGCCAATTGGGCCATATAAACCTCCTATGGTTTTGGAAATCTCGTCTTCAATCTCTTAACCTTGCGATCTGAATGTCTGCCTACTGGAGCAACTTCTGGATTTCTAGTTGCGTTGAAAATCTTCGTGGCCTTAGTCTTCGCCGCCGCCGCGCTCAATCCATTAGCGAGAAATTTCCGCTTCATTGCCGTATACCGTTCGGGCATTACGCAACGTCCCCTCCGCCGACCATCGGGAACCGACGCTTACGCGGAAGCATCTCAGGCATTGGCGCGTCTACCGAGCGTTGGGCCACGCTGGGCTTTGTCTCTAGCTTCGTCAGGATCGCACCAAGTCCGGTTCCAATTGCTGAGCCCATGTCGCTATTGCCCTGCGACGGCTGAGCGTGCTGGATGTCCATGAATTGCGGTTGCCCAAACTGAGGGGTCAAATCAACTCCCTGCGGGGCGTTCGGCTGTAATAAAGGGCGTCTGATCATCCGATCACGTTCGCGTCGAGAATGTCGTCCAATACTATTTCCGCGAATAGCGGGTCATTGTAAATCTTGTAAACCGTGCCTTCCCGCCCGCAAATGCACTCAGGAATTGCCAACCCTTCGTCGCTGTCAATAGGACAAAGAACGACCTCACCACTACCACAGTCCGGGCAATAGGGAACAACGAACGACGGGATCGTCACGACGCCATTTTTAATAGTTGCCGGAATCGATTGGTATTTCATGTTTTCTAATATATCACGCCTACTGTACGCTTTCACTAACAATTCTACGGCGTATTCTTTGGGTTGGATCGCTTACCCTGAACCTTTTCCTGACACCATCTTCAGCGTCAATCTTTTTTTGTGCTGCTTGTCGAGTTGCGGTGATTAAGCTTTGAGCAGCCTTTTTCCGTCCCGCATCGTCCAATTGCCTGAATTCCTGAGTAACTTCTAACTTATTTAGCGCCTCGTCTACAGATTTAGTGATTCGCTGCTCACGCATCCTCAAGTGCTCCGGAGTTTCGTTCGGTAGCATCTTAGGCAGGCTGACATTCGGCCTCTCATAACCTTTAGGCCCATAAGTATTCGTTGATGCTCCTAATCCATCAGCAATCATTGCTAACAGTATCGGAGCGGAATTCGGATCGTTTTTAAGTTCCCGATAATTCGAAGAAGCCATCGGCTCGAATAAATTCGACAGCTCCCCCAAGACAGTAGGTCGCTTACCATGCCGATCTTTGCCCTCATACAAATCCTTCATTACGGATGCCGCTGGCGATAACTTGTTCTCAAAGAAGTCGTAGATGACATCTTTCCCAGTATGTTCTCCGAACTTGGGTACACCTTCTGCACGTAAGCCAAAAGTGCTAATCTTCCCAGTCGTCGAGCTTTTGGCTGACATTGACGCCAGTCGGGCGGCCAGTGTAAGCAGAGAAGCCATGCCGCCGGTTACGTCGAATCGGGTGTTCCGGACTTTTATTTTCCCGAAGTCCGCACTTCGTGGATCAAACTCTACTGAGTCAGGTGCAAGTGCCTTAGCGATTACCAGTATTGCTGCGGTGCCACTTACAGCCTTCAACAGATTGAGTGCCGCTTGCTTGCGAACAAAGTTGCTCCCTCCCGCCCCTGAAAGCGGATGAGTTAATACGTCCAATTGACTTTTCAAGAACCGTGGCGAGAAGAAAACGTTATTGACTACGCTTGCGGCAGGTTCGGCGCGACCTAAGTGACCTCGCCCTGTCAGCGAATTAACCATCTTACCAATACTCTGCAATTCATCTGTGGTTAGCTCAACTCCCGACTTCTTCGCAATGTCAATCATCTTGTCAAACACATCGGCTCGCGTTCGCCTCACAAATCCCGTGTAAGCAGCCTCACTTGCTTTGAAGGCTCGCCCCAACAATGGAATCTTTTCGGGTAGACGCGATGGATACGACTCCTCCAAAACCCCAACATCGAGTTTTGCTCGTTTCATCAGATCGAACGTAGGGCGCGAGACTATCTCCGCGTCCACCTCATCGATCATGTTCTTGCCGCCAATTTGTTTCGCAATGTCGCTGAACGTTTTCAGGGCGTTGCGTTTCCAGATTAACGGGTTGGTCCACAGAGTCTTCCAGCCTTGGCGAAAGATGGCGGAATCGTCCAGTGAGGCTTTAACTGATTTTGCCACCCCTGCCGTAGTCTCAACAGCCTTCCCCAAAGCTTTAGTCGGCTGTCTTAGATCACTTACGTGAAATTTTTCCGCTTGGTGCTTTAGTTCGCTGACATAGTTACGGAGACCGACCACCGCCCGGCCATACGCCATCCGATCGCCGCCTGCTTCCATTGTGGTCTTAGCCGTATCTATCTTTTTGGATAAATCGGCTATCTGCTTGGCTTCGTTAAAGCTTACGTGAGTACCGAGCTTGTGAGAAGCAAGGTCTTCAAGAAAGGCCCTTTCTTCTGCTGCGTCAAGAACCTTTTCCATTCGCTCAACACGAGAAATTACATCACGACCGGCAGGCGTGGTCTCTCCTAGTATTTTCCTGGCCCAGTTGACGTAGCCCTGCTGCCGATTCTTGAGCAGCAGCTTCTGTTCAAACTCAGTGTTGATCTGCTCGGCATGGCCCTTACCTAATTCTTTTTCAAACAGACTTCTCCGCTCAGTCGAAGACATTTCAGCCAGCTGCTCAGGATTGATCTTCCCAGACAAAATGGAACCCTTGAACGAGTCAACTAAATTTGGAGGGAGGCACCAGTTTGGCATAGTTCAGCATCGTAGCGAATCAAGGAAACCTGCCCAATCTTTCGCTTTAGGCGTGGTACGTTTAATCTCGGTTTGGATTTCGGTAATAACTTTATTCTTTGCTTTTCTAATATTCCCGTACTGCTTAACCGCCCTCGACTCGCGTGCCAATTGCACGTCTCGCATTGCGCTTACTGCTGAGTTAGGATTACGCTCGGCCAACATGCGGATACGTTGGCCCATGCCGGTAGCCTCGGTTGGTAATGTAGACGCAGTAGCCAAGTCGCGCAAGGTATTCACGTCTCCATTCTTAAGTGCATGATTCTCCACCGCTATGAACACACTCTCAGGCAGCACATCGACAGGGGGAACATCCTTACCTAATGCGATTCGAGTAGCCCTTTCGGGTTCGTTCTCCAACAAGCGCGCGGCTCTTTCTGCTTGATCCTTGACCTTTACCATCTCGTATTCGGGAAGGCCCTTGAATCCCTCGGTCAGCTTAGCCTCAATCGCCTTTCTCTCAACACCTATCGCCAGTCGAGACATTTTAACGGAAGGCTCAGGCAGAATCTCACCGCCTTTACCTTTAGACGATGTAGGTTGTGTCTCGACTATTGGTTCCACGGTGGCATTGGGTGATTCTCCTTTTATTTGCTTCTCAGATGCTTGATCAATTATGGCCCTGTTAAACTGGTAACGACCTTCAGGTGTCTTCTCGATAACACCAACTTGAACCAAATCGTCCAGTGAACCTTTTTCTGAACCGAGTACACGGCGCATTCCCTCGTCGGTGTATTCAGCAGACGGGACTTCCCCGCGCGTTCTAATGCGATCTGCTAATCGAGTTTCAATTTCAGGTACATTTAGTGTGCGATGTTCCGCTTCAAAATTAGTGGTTCCCCATTTCGCTATCGACTCTCCCCTCATCAGCCTAACCGCAGCGTCAATTTCCCCGTCAGCAAACGACTCGTTGCGTTGCCAGTCTACTGAGTTGGGGCGCTTCTGATTGTGCTGCTGAATTAATTCACGCGCGTCTCGCCTGGCAATTCCAGCCGCTTCTTCTGGAGACTTGCCTTTACGTATCTCACGAGTGAGTGCCATCAAGGCATCAGCTTTTACTCGCGAGCTGAAATCAGCGGCCCCTGCCTGTGCCGTGCCGGGAGGCGCTTTACGATTATTGGCTTCTGTTTCGAGACGCTCTATACGCCCCTCAACTTCACGTAACGTTGAGAGTGTGTTTTCAGAATGAACGGCTAAAGGCGTACGATTCTCCTGCCTTGGCTGCACTTCCACTTGAGCAGAAGATGCAATCTTGCGCAGGCTCCACGGCGCTTGACGGCTTAACCCCGCTTCACTGGAGATAACCAGCGAAAGCTCTTGGCTCTGACGGTCAATCTCATGGCCAATGACTTCGCCGCGAATGATATGACCCGACGGCTTTAACTCGTACTCAACTTTATCGCCATGTTTAAACCCGCCAAGGTCCGGCTTCTTTTGTTCTACCACAGCAGGGCGCGCTTCTGAGGTAGGCAAATTTGCAGAGCTGGGCGCTTCAAAATCGGGACGTTTCACATATTCAAAGACTTTCGAGTGAACCGCGTTTGCCCCACGGGTCAACTCAACTGCTTCGAGGCCGCTGCCGTCGGCTGCCTGCACTATCTTGGCGTTGGGATGCCTCTTTTGTAGTTCAGCGGCAGTTTTATTCAGCCATTCTTTGTACTGCTCAATAGCGGTGGATTTGGGTTCTTGGGCCGCTTCGGGCCGCTGAGTCGGCGCAGTTTCGACAGAAGATCGTTGACTGTCCATTCGGCCACGACTCTCCATGTCCCGTGTAGTTTGGCTTGTTTTGGTTGGCTGCTCCGCCTGCACGCCTTGACGTTGTGTTTCTGCTTGTCTCGCATTAGGTTCTCCTATCGCTGTTGGCGCTGTTCGTACAGTCTCTGCTTTGGGATTAACCCGTGGCGCACCTGCCTGCCCAGCCAGCGCCGCCACTTCTTCGACGGGAAGCACGCGATCGTCCGTCCCTCGTTGCCTGTTATTCGCTTCATGTTGGGCCGTATCCGACGCGGCTGCCGGTTGTTTGGCATTGCTCTTCCTCCCAATCTCACCCGATCCCGCCATCGCAGCGTTAATCGCTCCTGTAGTCAACGCATCACGAGGACTAGCCCCAGTTGCCAATTCAAGCGCGGCAGAAGTTCCGCCAACGCCTCCAACTTTAGTTAGAAGCCGTTTGGTACCTTCACCCACTCCCGGCGTCTCAAATGCCAATGCTGTGCCAACCCCGTGCTCGGCTGCTGCCGCAATTTCCATCGGATCGCTGGTGTGCGCACCACCCCGCAGCGCAGAGCCGCCAGCAAACGTAGCCACCGGCGGCAGTCCCAGCCTCATCGCTACCAGTTCCGGCGCAGTCGCAATGAATCCGCCGATTACGTCGCTTGCCAGCTTGGTTGCCGCGTCACGACTTGCTCCTTCTTCTTCAGCAGCCCTCTGCATTGCTTCAGAATGCTTCTTTAGCGTCTCTGAGTCAGTTATTCCAGCCAACAGTTCACCGATGCCTGCGATACCTTTGGTAGCCGTCTCTCCAGTCCACTGCTCCCCACCCACCCCGCTGCTCTTGATGATGTTGCGGTATTGCTTGGTAAGGTTCGCGATCTCGGGCTCAACGCGTGTACGGAATTCCGCGTCCTTCTTCTCACGCGCCTCGCGTTCTCGATACGATTCGTCGCGCTGCTGAGACAACCTTACCTGGACGTCCTGTTGACGAGAATAGGCTTGTCGATCGGTCGGTTGCTCGCCTTTCCCTACACGAAGTTCATCAGGAGTTTGGGTAACGCGGGAAGGCTGCCCAGTACGGCTGAATCCTATCGGCTGTTCTTCTTCACGCTTAATCTCTGCAACTGTAGGATACTGAGCGCGACTTGCTTGCTGAACGTCACCCATACCTACGGGCTGACGTGGTTGGACACGTTCCCCACTCGCCCCAGCACTCACCCGTTGGAAGGCTTTAGGTAGTGATACGTCAACTTTTGGAGCAGCTCTAACTGGAGATGCAGACTGCCTAGACTCTTGAACAATTCCCGTTAACAAGTCGTCATCCTGAGACCTCATGGGTGCGTCATCTTGCCCAGCGTATTCAAAGTGTAAATGCGGCCCACCCCAAACCTTCTGACCTCTCGGTCGACGTCGCTCATCGCGCAGTTTTATCCCGCGCTCAGCGGCTCTTTCACTTAACGTTTTCACGGCAGCGTCATCCAACGCACCACTGCCCTTAGCGTCAAACGCATTGCCAGAATAATGAAGACTTCCGGTGTTATGTCTGCCACCAGTCGTTGAGCCGACTGTTAGATTGTGCTCTTTAGCAAATTGAGTGAGAACGTCAAGATGGGGCGTGGTTGGCTTAATCCGCCGGGGCTTGGGGGATTCGAGAAGGCCAGTAAGTAAGTCGTCTTCGTCAGGCATTTAATCAACGATTACGGCACCGCGAGCGGCGGCTTCTTGTGCGGCTTGTTCAATAGGCTTATTGCCCCGATACTTCGACTTAGACCATTTAGCTCCCTTAAGTGGATCGGCGTTTACGGGTATAGGAATTGACTCTGCTTCCGACTTGGCGCTGGCAGCCTGCCGTCGCAACGTAGCAGCTTCTGCTCTATATTGCCGCGCCTGCACTAACGCTGAGGCTGCCTCGTCATCAGTAGAATCAGGGTTACTGGCTACCTTGTCCGCTTCTATAGCGTTGTTATCGTAAATCTGCGCATTAGCTAAGGCGTCCTCAGATTCTCGCCTCTTGGCCACACGGTTGGCCTGATTCTCAACGGCTCTCTGGCTTCTAACATCTTGATGCTCTGCCCCCACACGACTACCCATTTCACGGCTAATAGTCTCAGTTTCTCGATTATGGCGCTCGCGCTCAACTCTATCCGCTTCCTTTTGTAGTCGATCTAATTCCCGCTCTTTTCGCCGCGCTTCCTGTTCAGAAATCACTCCCGCCGCCCTCTGTCTCTCAATCTCCAATTGGGCAGCATCATGTTCAATCTTCCGTTGCGCTTCGGCTTCAGCGATGACTGGACGTTGTTGGTTATACGCCACTTGCGCCTGTTGATTTTCCAGTGCTAACCGCTCTTCTTCCTGACCTTGTTCCTTCTTGATATCGTAGTCACGCTGAAACGCCGCACTGAGATTGGGCTTGAATCCGCCAATAGCAGTCCCTGCAATCAGCCCGCCAATCTTCTCGCCCAACGACCCCCCACGATTCGCTTCCAGCCCTCCTAATGCTCCAACCCCTGCTCCTCTACCCCTCCCCCACCTCATCGGTGGCTCGACTTCTCCGTCGTCCAGCACGCGAGATTGAGGATCAGACTTGCGCAACGCTTCCAGTTTCGTCGGATAGCGAACTTCACCACGAGGAATGTTGATCGGAATGGTCTCGGAGGCCATAGGAGGTGTAGCTTCTGGAGTGGCACTTGATGGAGGTAGCGAGACCATTGGGCTCGGCATAGCTTTACCCTCAGCTCTTAACGCATTAATCGACACGATCGCAGGATCGGCGTTGGAGACACCTTGTGCTCCGATAGTCATGCGAGCTTCAGGAGGAGTCTTGCCTTCACTTCGCATTGCATCGAAAACGTGCTGGCCTGCAAAGGGGGTAGGCCCAAAGGTTCCAAGGCGCGGAAAGGGACGGCCCGCAATCACCTGACTGCGCACGTCATCTTCAGGACGGTAGTCCATCGTAGCGCGGCCACGAGGCATTGGCTGGGAGTAGTCGAACCCTGTTCCTGGCTCACCGTCGCTTTTTAGTTTAGGCGGTGTCAAAGGTTCGTCAGTGTAATCGCCGTCTCGATAATTCCACCGTGTTGAGTTGGGAAGATAAGATTTTATCCGTTCTTTGATGCGATAGGGGACTTCCTGCGGTTCGTCTTTTATGTCATATACAGTCTCACGCGCGTCTCCGGCAACCCTGCGACCTAGCTTGACGAGTGGATTCTCTTGATCGCCGTTCGGCCCCCAGCCTTCCAAGCCAAGAACTTTGCGTGCAGGGCTACTCGCGGGCTGCTTGGGATTTGCCATACCACACAGTCTACTCTACCTGTGATTGATTTGTGAATCTTTTATTTACAGAGTGTTGGTATGATTACTGCTTAAGTTGCAAGACTCTACGATAAGAATCACTGATGAGATGATCTATGGTGGCCCATGCGCTCAACTCACCGCTTTCAACTTCCGCTCACTTCCCAAACACTTCATACCGTCATTCATCTTCTAGTTCGCGATTCACTGGCCTCAACCACTCATCAAACTCGATCATTGGTGGCTCAATCTGCCGCTTGGCTCGCTCAACCTGGAACTCGTAGGCCATTTGGTCTTCGGGGAGAAGTCCCTTTCCACCTGTTTTGGCTTGCAACATATCGAGTTTGTATAGATCGGGTACCCTCTCCTCAACCTGCTCGCGATACGTCAATGGATCGGCGTCAACACCCCAGCGTGCAACCGCATATCGCACCGTCGTGATCACGTCGTCAAATACTGATTTCGGCCTCATCTTGGGCACTGGCTTGCCGCGTTCCTCAGGTGGGTAGTGCCAAGAGGGAATCTCTGCTCTGAGTCTTCTGAAGGCGTCTTGAGACGCGGAGGGAGTGACGAAATAACTGTTCGTGCGGTCGTTCTTAGCCATCTGATATGACCCGCTCGGCGCGACGAAATAGATACGTGCCCGGCCTTCAAGTTCGGGTCTCACGGGATTAGGCAGATGCTTATCTGTCAGCTCGAAGTGATAGACCAACTTGCGACGGCCTTTGTCAAAGTCTAAGTCAGGAATCTTCCAGTTGTCCCCGCATTTCTGTAGCAGAACTTCCTTTGGATCAGTTGCTTCATGACTCATGTCGTTGACGCTGGGATGCCGCGTGAATCCCTTGTCTCCCCGCAACCCATACTCCCGCTCCCACTGTGAGTAACACGCGAATCCTTGCAACTCAGTCGCGCCAATCGGTTCAATCGGACGACTCACGAAGAAGAATAACGAATCAACCGCCCACTTGGGCCACCGCTCAGCCGGTCTCGCAAACAGCGAGTAGGCCCAGACGTGGGTGTCGTTCTCTTTCTTGGCTGACTCACCATAGTCCGTCACCCGGCCCCAATTCCAATCAGTCGGCAGGTTGAATTGGCCGTCTCGGTAAAACGCTTTCTCTCTACCGGGAAAGGCTGCGACCAATTCGTCTTCCGTGATGAAGCAATACTCCTCACGAACGTTCTTGAGCACCTTACCTGGTTGTGACGCATCGTAAGCAAGATCGATTTCCTGTGCTATCTCCTCACTGGTCATCGCTGCGCCGAGATAACCGTGAGTAAGTCCACGATACCAGCGTTCATCCTTCCACGGGTGATTACGCCAATCGAGGGTTAGCTTAGGAGTAACGTTGTCGTGACTCAACTCCGCAAATTTGTTAAGCCTCCCCTTGACTGATGAAATCCATATTTGAGAGCGAGTAGATTGTGAGAGAGCTGTATGTTGAGCCCAACCGCCTTTGGACTCGTCAAGTGACGCCCCTTCGTCTACAATCGCTACTGTATAACGACCTGAACGACCGAGATCGGAAGTGGGTGCGGAACCGATCAACGTCGCATCGTTTTCGGGGTTGATCAGTCGCATGAAAGTCGCGTGATTGCGCCAATCGAATCCCTTGGGTAATTGCCACGCAGGCAGCATGCGCAACTGAAACCGCAGCCGCTCAAACAGCGTAGACATGTTGCCGACTTTATCGACTTCATCCTGATTGCGCGAGGTGAGTAACGCGGAGAATCCCTGCCGAAATCTCCAGCCATGCAGCAACCACGTACGGGTAACATCAGTCGCTCCAACTTCACGTGGTTTTTCACAGACACCTGACCGGCGTTTTACAAAAGTGAGATCGTTGAGCCAATTGACTAAGGTGAGCTGATCATTGAAAGGATGTCTATCGAACAGTGCCAGTGGCATGATTGTGAGCGGGGCATCGGGACGTGGATCGTAACCCCAAGCGTAATAGTGGAACCAGTGAAATACGTCTCGGCACTTTTGGTTCTCTGCTACTCGATCGGTGAGATTCTCAAAATATCTAATGCGCTCATCTGCGACATCAGCCGCACGAGTCAGTTGCCACGCGATCAAGTCACGCTGATAAGCGCGAACGTCCCGCTCAATCTCATCACCCTGTATTATAATTTGTGCTTGAGAGGACTCAATTAGATCACGAGCGGCAATACACTTTTCCAGTGAGGATTTGAGGAGGTCGTTTTGGTAAGGATCGTTATCGGCGAAGTTAGTTAATCGCCTCGCCCTCAATTTCTCCAAGAGCAAGACCTTCGCTTCCGGCGGCAAGTTCCGCCAGTTCTCGTTCGAGATCAGCGTCGATCTTTGTGACATCAATCGCTACTCTATCACGGAATTGTGGGCGATAAGCTTTGAGCATGAACATGATGAGGGAATCCGAGTATTTGCGGATGTAACCAACCACTTCACCTTTGTAAAATACAGGCTCCTCAACGCCTTCAAAAGCTCGTCGTCTTGCTTCACCTTCGAGCGCGTCAAGCCCTTGGTTCAACGCGTCATCCCACTTAGCTGCGAATTCAACATCATTAGAGCGCCATTCATAGGCCTTGCGTCTATCCAATCCAGCCTCATCGCAAGCTGTTGAAACATTACCACCTGCTTGAATCAACGCAGCTAAAAACGTCCGCTTCTTTTCTTTACGGAACGCTTCAGCTTTTTCTTTTGTGGGATCGAAAATCATTTTGACTGATTTATAACAGCATTTCCCCTAAATCCTACCATATAAATTGTTGCCGGTGGGAGGGAATTGTTGGGTATACGAAATGAGGCGGAGATTTACTTCGCTAACGCGTATTATTCCCTTGACAATCATTTCGTGTTGGCGTAATCTCTTTCAATCTTAGCTGGAGAGCTTACAAAGTACGCAAATTG
>ERZ1292642.749-Hain-H14-01um-R1-749-length-17142-cov-5_pt1 | contig 12187 bp, 19 predicted proteins | sample MGYA00564403_ERZ1292642 | MGnify/ENA primary metagenome ERZ1292642 (study PRJEB36523, sample SAMEA6512643) | groundwater metagenome | collected 2019-01-09 | study: AquaDiva: Metagenomics assemblies of 32 groundwater samples | reverse complement strand
ATGTTGACCGTCACGAGCTGACCCTCGCCCGTGCGCTCCCTGTGCAGCAGGGCCGCGAGCACGGCTTCGAACGCCGTCGACGCCGTCACCGCATCGGCCAGGTACTGCCCCGCGGGCGACGGCGGCTCGCCCCGCGTCGCCGGCGGGAGTACCTCCGCCCTCGCCGGCGTCCGCCTGGTCGACCAGCTGCGCGTCAGAGTAACTCTGGACGACGTCGGGCCCCGCCTCGAGGCCAGAGTTACTCTCCGCGAGCTCGGGGGCATCGAGGACGTCGCCGGCGTCGCGCTCGAGCGCCGAGAAGGCCACGCCTCCGCATCCGATGAGCAAGCGCGTGCAGATGGCGCCGACGAGCCCCCAGAAGGCCGCGAACACCAGCCGCTCGAGCGGAGTCAGAGGAAGGACGCGCATCAGGTCCCCGGCAGCTTGGGTTGACGGACGGTGTCGACGGCGAGCGAGAGGGCCTCCTCGACGAAGGCCGAGACCGTGCGCCGCTGGTGGCCCGCGGCGCGGCGGATGCGTTCGTCGAGGATGCGGGGGATCTTCACCTGCAGCAGCGAGTAGCTCGGCTCGAGCCGGCGTCGACGCGGGAACTGCGGGAGGCTCACGGCTTGGAGCCCGCGGGGGCGAGCAGCTCGCCGAGTTGCTTGAGCGCTGCAGGCGAGAGCTTCTCGCCCAGGGCGAGCAGCGTCGCGCGGTCGGCCTCGGGCAGCGCGGGCAGTCCCCCGAATCGCACGCGCACCTTGGCGGGCTTGTTGTCGCCCGTGAGAAACACCTGCAGGACGTCGCCGGCGACGACGGCGGGCGCGCGGCCCCAGACCTTGGCGGCCGAGAGCAACGCCAGGCTGAGGTAGACGGCCGAGAGCTCGCCGTCCACGACCTCGATCGAGAGCAGCTGCCCGGGCGACGTGAAGCGGTGTTGCACCTCGCGCACGGGTTGCGAGGTGTCGGCCGCGACGTCGAGCGTCACGAGCTCGGGCGCGGGCCAGATCACGGCGGGCGCGCTCACGAGCGCCTCTTCTTCGACATCGGCGTGCGAGGCGGTTTCGGCGGCGCGGGCAGCGAGCGGATGATCTGGTGGCGGAGCCAGACGGCGAGCCGCTCCCAGCGGGCCTCGCGTTGATGGGCTGCGTCGATGAGGGCCTTCTCCTCGGGGGAGAAACGGAGCATGACATTTTCGGTGAGCATCTTGGGCATGGCTCAGGGTAACTCGCTCCGGAGGCAGAGCAACCCCCAGTTACGCAGTTACCCGCGTGCTCGAGCACGGAACGCGAGTAACCCGTGAGCAACTGAGCAGGCGTCGGCCGACGCCTGGCCTGTTACTCCGGGTTACTGCCCGCGAGGATCCTGTCAGCCGGGAAGGTCGACCTTGACGAAGTTGCAGGCCCCCTCAGGTACGGTGAACGTGCGCCCGGCCGCGGTGAGCAGTACCGAGTAGGTGACGGGCCCGGCCACGTGGTGGTCCTCCAGCACGAGGATCGTGCCCCCGAACTTCCCCGCGGCGTCCGAGGGCATCGTCACGGGGGTCCCGAGGGCGAAAGCGCCTCGGTAGATCTGCGCACTGACGGTCCCCTGCGCGTCGAGCGTGCCGTGCATGGAGATGGAGACCTGGGTCCCGCGCGAGCTCGCCGCGGAGCTGTAGGGCGTGCCGTCGAGGAGCGTCGCCGGCGAGGGGGCGGCGACCAGGGCGGCGGAGTTGTTCGACTGGGCGAAGTTGCCGAGCAGGCCGCCGCTGATGGGAATGGGGGTCGCCGGGATGCTTCCCCCGTCGGAGGTCGCGAGCTCCACGGTGGCGGCCGACTGGACGACAGAGAGGACGAGGGCGGTCATGCGATGGCCTGCAGGATGGCGGCGGCGAAGTAACCGGCGCCGATGGCGTAGCCGACGTCATTGGGATGGACGTTTCCGGCCACGAACCACGAGAGGTTGGTCTCCGAGCCCGCGGGGCCCATGCGAGGATCGCTCGCCCAGTCGGCCAGTCCGGCGGCGCCGATCTCGGGCCAGCTGGAGACGAGCGCCGTGTTGACGATCTGTCGGTTCGCCTCGAAGTCTGCCGGCGTCCCCGGGTTGGACCGAGGCAAGACCGTGTTGATGATCGGCAGGAAGCCCGCGGCTCGCGAGGCCTGGCAGTAGGTGGCGGTGTTGGCGTACGCCTGCGCGGCCGTCGCACCGAAGTAGAGGTCGTTTGTGATCTCGCACGCGAGGTCCACGCACTTCGGCACGATGCCCGCGCTGTAGAGCGGGAAGGTGTTGGCTTGCGAGTAGACGAGCATCGCAGGCGTGGTCTCGGCTCCGACGCCGTTGTTGACGTAGGTCGTGCCGAAGCCTGTACCCAGAAGTCCCAGGGTCTGCTGGCCGAGGTAGAAGCCAGGGCCCGAGGCGCCTGTACCCGCGACGAAGGAGTTACCGTCCGCGACGAGCAGATTCGTCACGGGCGCGAGCTGGTACTTGGCCTGCGCGTATGCGTCGAGCGCCGCGAGCTCGAGATCCGTCAAGGGACGATCGAAGACCGCGACCTCGTACAGATCGCCCGTGAGGGGGTTGCCGGCGACGGCGTCACTGGCTCCGACGAAGAGTCCAGGGACTCCCGGATACGGGCCGCCCACGCTCGCGATGGGCAGCTTCACGGTGCCCTCTGCGCGCCAGGAGTACTGGCCCGCAGGACCCGCGCCTGTGCCTCTGCCCGCCACGCATTTGACGGTAGTGGCCGTGAGACCGCTGTCGAGCCAGACGCCGACGTAGGTGCCGATGTCGTTGGTCGTACCGCCCGCGCCGCTCAGACCGAGGTTGGCGCCTCCAGCACCGCCAGCGACCACGGCAAACTGATTTCCCCCGACCGCCGAGGTTCGCCCCACGCACCAGATCGTCCATCCGGCGGGCACCGCGAGAGGTGCGTTGACGAAGACCTGAGCTCCGCTGAAATGGAAGTACGAGCGTCCACCCTGGCCGCCAGCATTCAGAGTCGGCTGGAGTGGCGCAGCGGCTTGCGTGAGGTCGTTGCCGTTGCCGCTCTGATCGGGCCACAGAGCGACCGTCGCGAGGGCGTTGCCCGCGTCGTACCAGCCCTTGGCGCCCGCAAGCATGACGAGTGCGTTCGGCGGAGTACCGAGCAGCATCGCGAGGGTCGCGAGCGCGACATCACGCGCAACCGTGGTCGGGTTGCCGTACTGATTCTGCGCGAGCCGCTGCGCTGCCGTGGTCACGGCAGCGACACGAGGAACTTGCGTCCCGCCGTGCCCGTGGCGCCCGTGCTGCCGTTGCCCCCGGCTGCGCCGGCGCCCGCGCCCGCGCCGCCCGCGGCGCCGCCTGCAGCGCCGGTGCCTCCCGCGTTGCCCGCGCCTCCGGTGAAGCTGAACGTGGCGCCCAGATCGGTCACGGCGCCGATGGCCACGATCGGAGCTCCGCACCCTCCGCCGTCGCCGCTCGCGCCTGCGCCTCCGCCTCCGCCGCCGTCGGTTGCGCCCGCGCCTGCAGCGCCGACGGTGCCGTTGACGCCCGCGCCCGACGCTGCAGCTGCTGCTCCGTTCGCGCGAAGGATGGCCGTCGCGCGAAGCGTGATCAGCGGAGCGATGAGGAAGATGGACGTGGCGCCCGCGCCCGGCGTGCCCGGGGCCACGCCTCCTGCGCCCCCTGCGCCGCCGCCAGGGCCTCCGCCTGCGCCTCCGGCGGGTCCGTTGGACCCCGGAGCTCCGGACGCGCCCGAGAGCCAGGAGAGCAGGATGCCGCCCGGCAGACGCGTCACGTTTGCGACGAAGGGGAGCACCGCTCCGGCCATGCGAGGGCCTCCGTTCTGGCCCACGGTGCCCGCGACGGTGACCGCGCCCCCGGGGCCGCCCGCGCCCGAGCCCACGCCCGAGAGTCCCTGCGCAAAGCCCATTCCGACCACGTCGGGCGTGACGTTCGAGCTGCCGCCCGTGACGCCCGCGGTGGTGCCCGCGGAGCCCCCTCCGCCTCCGCCTCCGCCTCCGGTCAAGCCGCTGACGGCCTGGCCGAAGATGGCCCCGAGCTCGCCCACGGTCGGGTGAGGCCCCGTCTGCAGCGAGGCGCCGCTCGTGTCGATGAGACCCGCGATGTCGATCGAGACGAGAGCGCGGATGATGATGGGAGCGCCCGCGACAGGGGTGAGGCTGCCCGCGGCGTCGAGCACGAACGTCGTGTAGTCGCCGCCCGCGTAGGCTGCGGTCGGCGCGACGATGTTGCCCGCTCCGCTCGAGCCGTCGCCGAAGAGCCATTCGTTGGGAAGCGTCGGAGGCGTCGGGGTGAAGGGGACGCCTTGCACTTCGATGGCCCCGCCCTCCTCGAGGAGGACGTTTCCGTTCACGGCGCTGGAGGCTACGAGGGCAAACTGAGTCATGACGGTCCCCTTCGGTGTGGTGTTTCAGTCCCAGCGCGTGAACGGTGAGGTCATCGCGCCGACGTTGACGGTGCTCGCGCCTGCGATGCTCGGCGTGAAGTCCACGACGCCGATGACCTGCAGGTCGGAAGCGGGAAGGATGATCTGCGGAGGCAGCGCGCCCGCGGGCAGCTTGTAGCCGTTGGCCGCCGTCAGCGTGATGAAGCCGACGGTGATGGTCGAGCGCGACTGGCCGCACCCGATCGCAACCTGAAAGCTCACCTCGATGTTGTTCACTTCGCCCGCGGGAGGCGTGGCGCTCGCCGCAAACTGCAGGAGCCACGCGAGCGGCCGAGGGACGAAGGCGCGCGCGAGCTGGCGCGAGAGCTTGTTCACGTGGACGCCGGGGCCCGCGGGAGGCGTGACGATCTGGATGATGTCCTCGTCGCCCCATCGGATGGAGTCGGTCGCGTGCCACTCGCTCTGTCCCTCGCGGAGGTTGAGCGGTGGCGCCGGAGCGGGTCCGGGCGCAGGCTGCGCGTAGTCGGGCGGAGGAGGCGCGTACCCGGCCGGGTACGGGAGCACGTGCGCCGGCGGCACAGGCTCCATGCCCGGCGGCGGAGGCCACTGGAACCCCGCGGGGTACCAGGGCGGGGGCGGGCCGTGCGGATCGAAGCTCACGCCTTCACCTTGCGCGCGGTCTGCAGGAACGGCGTCGGATCGGGCGGAGTCTTCTCGTAGCTGCCCGAGGGCCAGAGCTCGAAGTGCAGGTGAGGGCTCGTGCTCGCCGCGTTGCCGCTCATGCCCACGTGACCGATGACGTCGCCCGAGCGCACGGGCCTCGCGCTCGAGAGCTCGCCCTGAGCGGGCACGTCGAGCAGGTGCGCGTAGTAGTAGGCGACGCCGTCCAGGGCGCTCCGGACGATCGCGACGTTGCCTCCCTTGGGGTCCATGCCGAGCGTCACGGTCCCGTCGACGCACGCGAGCACGTTGGTCCCGAGCGGAGCGGCGAGGTCCACGCCGTAGTGAAAGCCCTTGGGCCCCGGGCCGTAGCGAGACAGCCACGTGACGGGCCCCTGCACAGGGAAGGTGCTCACGCCGAGCGGGCCGGGCTCGGGGCCCGGGCTCGGCGGCGGCCGAGGCGAAGGGGGCCTCGGAGGCGGCGGCGAGGGACGACTACGCCGCTTGCTCAGAGAGAGAGCGAGCAGCGCAATCATCCAGGCAGCCGCCTTCCAGTGCATGGGCTCATTTGTTGGGCTTGAGCGTCATGCGCGGACCCGGCAGCGGGTGCACGTACTTGGCCGCCGCGTGGCCCGCTCCGTACCCCGCGGGCGGCGCGTCGGTGAGCCGATAGACCTCGGTGGCCATGAGCCAGGGGTTCGCCGTCGAGGGCCAGGAGCCTCCGGGGTTGGGGTGCTTGGCCGCGCTGAACGTGAGCCAGCGGCCCCCGAGCTGCTCCTGGGCGAAGGGCGTGCGGATGGAGGCCGTGGCGTAGTTCCACAGCTTGGGGTTCCAGTACTGCGCGCGAGCGACGATGGCCGGCGTCACGGGCGTGTCCGGGATCCATCCCGGACTCCCAGGGCCGTTCCAGGGGGGCAGGTCCCCGGGGACGACGGGAGGCCAGGGCGGAGGCGCAGGCGCGGGCCCTGGGCCCGGCGGAGGGGGCGCAGGAGGCCCCGGAGGGGGCGCCGGGGGCGGCGGGCCGGGAGGCTGCGGAGGGGGCGGCCCTGGGGGCTGCGGAGGCCCCGGAGGGGGCGCCGGGGGAGGCTCCGGCCACGGGGGCGTCGGGAACGGAGGAGGAGGGAAGGGCCCGGGCTCCGGCGGCGCCGGGGGGGGCGCAGGCTGCGGGCCGGGCCCGGGCGGTGAGGGGTGCGCGCCATGCTCGAGCATCCCGAGGAAGCCGAGCAGGAGCGCCAGCGAGCTCGCGGGGTCCATCGCTTACTCCTTGCCTGTCTTGCCGTGCGGCTTGCCGTTGGTGTCGGGCTGCTTCGGGGGCGTCTTGCCGCCTCCGCCTCCGCCCATCATGCCGGCCATCGCCTGGCCGAGCACTCCGGTCAGCATCCGATCGCCTGGGGTCTCGTCCGAGTTGGCGCCCTGTTGCTGCAGGAGCGTGGCGACGTGCATGGAGACGTTGTGCACGTTGACGATCGCGTAGCCCAGTTGCGTCGTGAGGATCTCCACGAGCTCGACCAGCTTGTCTTGCGAAGTGCTAGCGGCCTGCGCGCCGCGTTCGAACGCTTCGTTCAGGCGGTCGCCGTACCGGTCGAGCATCGCGGAGAAGGACGCGCGGTCGGCGGCGAGGGCCTTGCGCACGGCCTTCTCCGTCTCCTCGGCCTCGGAGACTTCGTTGCCCTCGGAGTCGCGCTGGACGACGCGCTGAGAGCGGAGGATCACGCCGTCCGCGTCGAGGCACTGCACGTGGCGGCCCTGAGGGATGGAGTTGATCGCGTCCTCGGCCCCCTTCCAGCGATTGCGCGCGTCGGCCGAGAGCTTGATGGGCTTGATCTCGTCGTCCTCGGTCACGACCTGGACCGAGTGCGGCTGAGGGTTACGACGAAGCCAGGCGCGAAGAGAGCTCACGGGGAAGGTCCTTTCAGCAGGGCAGGTGCCGGATGGCGCCCACGACGCTCGAGACGATACCGTGAGCCGCGCCGAGCGCGTCGCCGCCGACCACCGAGCATTCCCCGGTCGACCAGCCGTGATGGATGTGGCCCGCGAGCGACTCGGCGACGGCCTGCGGGTGCATGCCGGCGACGATCCCCTGGATCGCGAGCAGCTTGTAGCGGTCCTCGGGGATCGCGATCTCCGAGGCGTCGCCGCACAAGACGGCGCCGACGAGCGCACCCGAGAGCGCGTGCGCCGGCGTCGACGCGTAGTGCGTGCAGGACAGGGCGTAGGGCGCGCTGCCCCCGCCCGGGTGCGGCGCGGCGCCGACGTTGTGACGGTGACCGCCCTTGTGATGCGGCTTGTGCCGCTTGTACGAGCGCACGTGCACGAGCGGCGAGCCGGAGAGGGGGATGTCTGCGCGCCCCTCCCAGAGGCCACTGACGCCCGCGGGGCGCACGGCGACGGCGGGTCCGCAGTGCATCGTCAGCGGCCCCACCGTGGGCGCGAGGCTCCCCTGGTAGATCCGTCCGTCGTGCGGATCGCAGGCGTAGATCTGCATGAGCCCATCGCCGTTGACGCCTGACTGGCTCGGCTTCATGCCTGCCTCGACGGAGGGATCGTCGATGGAGCCATCGGACCGCTGGACGATCGCGTGGTACATCGACGGCCCCGACGACACGACGCGCGCCGTCGCCCCCGGGTCCTCGCCCGAGGCGCGCAAGCTGCCCGCGTGCCAGCTGGCGAGATCGTCGCAGTCGCCCCACTTGCGGCCGAGCGCCTCGACCGCGTGATCGAAGTGCTCCTCGCCGAAGTTCTCGGGGCGCCAGCGCACCCCGAGGTTGGGACTCCACGGCGGAGCCTCGCCCGTCCGGATCATGTGTTCGTCCAGGCGCGTCACGGCCTCGAGCGCGGCGTCGATCACCGCGGGTTGCACGTGACGCTCCGGGACGGCGATTCGAATTCTCATCGCGTCCGTTCCCTTCGCGCTTCCGCGCAGCCCTGGTCTAGTGGAGGTAGTGCCCGAGCGCGGTGAGGGTGTAGACCTCGAAGTCGGGCGCGGTCGGGAACGCGGTGAGCGTGGCCTGCACGCGGATCCACACGCCGGGCTCCGCCTGGTGCATGGAGACCCAGGTATCGAAGGCGTTCGCGGCGCCGATGGACTCGAGGTCGATGAACCCGAGCTCGCCTTGCTGGAGCGAGGTGCCGATGAACGTCTGGCCGATCAGGTTGCCGATGGCCGTCGGTCCGCTCTTGGTGCCGCGCACGATGAGACGCGCCGTCTTGAACGGCTTCTGCGGGCGCGCGGAAAAGATGATCACGGAGCCGGCGGGACCGCCCGCGGCGCCGCCCCACGTGCCGCCGAACGTCTCGGCCGTGAGCGGGATGGGCACGTGGCCCTCTCCGAGCGGAGGCGAGCCCGGGGCCACCATGGGCCGCCACGGGGGCGCCTGGATGTTCGGCGGGCCGGCGGGGTGCACCTGCATCATGCTCGGGTGCGGCGCCATGAGCATCGGAGGAGGAGGAGCCGCGGGCGCTGCGCCCACGACCTGGCCGTACTGGTCGACGCCTCGACCCCACTGGTCGTACCCGGCGACGTAGCCCCCTTGGACGCCCGTGCCTGGGTAGTAGTGACCGCCGACGACTCTCGGGTAACCCGCCATGATGATCTCCTCCTCGGCCCCGGCGCTGAGCTCGGGGCGGTGCTTTCACTGACGGGGTCTTTAGACTCCCGCCTTGACCTTCGTTGCCTCGCCGTTCGCCTTGGACTCCTCCTGGTCGATCGTCTGCAGCGTCTCGCGGATGGTGCGCACGGCCTTGAGCGCGCCGCGCACGGTGGTGTCGCTCACGCCGCGCTCGCCCCACTGCTGGAAATGGCCGGCGAGCAGGTGCGCGACCAGGGGGGCCTCGGTCACGGCGGGTCGGTGGGCTTCGCTCACTAGACGCCCGCGACGTAGCCGTCGGTGTCGCCGTCGATGCCCTGGATGCTGCCCGTCTTCGCGAGCTCGTAGGCCGCGATGGAGAGCATCCCCGTGGCCATGTCGTCGGCCCAGGCGCTCTTGGTGGCCTTGGCGATGGCCCAGCACGCGACGCCGGCGGTGCCCGCCTTGCCGAGGAAGGGCAGCGTGGGCAGGGCAAAGCCCGACTTGTCGAGCAGCCCGAGCACGGCGCCGCCCGCGATGGCGCCCATGCGGTGCTTCTCGGTCAGCTCCCGGCCGCCGTGGTGGCGCCGGTGCAGGGTCTTCATCTTCTTCGGGGCCGCGACGATGATGGGCCGGACGCGGGAGACGGCGCGGCGCGCAGCCTGCACGGGTCGGACGATGATGGTGCGGACGTTCGACGGCGCGCGGGCGGAGGAGCGTTTGGCCATGGGGGAATTGTCCCCGCTCCGCTCGCGAAGCGCAAGCTACGCGCTGCGCGTAACCCGCGGCTTCCATGGGGTTTCTGCGGAGCAACTCCGGTCAGCCGTACCAGGACCACAGCACGCGGCCCGTGATGATCTCGCCGACGAGCGGACGGGGGCCCTGCACGAGCACCGATGTCGGCGATGACGTAGCCCTTCGCGTTCCGGTGCCAGAGGCAGACCGAGTAGACCTCGGCTTTCGCCGGCGTCCGCTCGGAAGCGACCTTGAGCAGCGCCAAGGCAACGAGCGGCCCGATCATGTTGCGATACCCAGCTTGCTCGCGAGGAAGGCGGCGAGGCTCGCGGCGATGCTCCGCGGTGAGAGGTTGCCGAACGCAGGCTCCGCGGGCGCTTGATTCACGGCCTCGGTGATGACGGCCTTCGTCGGGCTCATGCCCTTGACGGCGATGTCCACGAGGACGTGGAAGACCGGATCGATGAACGTGTGAAGCTCGGCGGCGGCCGGGACGTTGGACAGGGCGTACTGATAGGCCGCGTCGAGGGCTGCCACGAGCAGGTTGCCGCTCTTGACCGCGTCGTAGATCACCTCGGCGGTCGCGATGACGTCGGAGACCGCGGTGCCGAGCACCGGGATCGTCGAGGTCACGGCCTCGAGCTGGTGGGCGACCATGGCCCAGTCGATGCGCATGGGGTCGACCTCGGCCTCCATGACGCCCGAGACGAAGTGCACGGCGAACTTGAGCCCCTCGACCAGCGGGCGCGCCTCCGGAGGCAGGAGCGAGGCGACGCGATCGATCTCCTGCTCGGCCAGGCGGTCCGCGGCGTCGAGCGCTTGCGCGAACGGATGGAGGGCGGTGTCGAGCACGTGGCCCGTGGCGTCGAGCAGCTGGCCCGCGGTGCCCGCGGCCGAGCGTGCGAGGTTCGCGGCGGTGCTCACGGCGCCGGCGGCCTGCTGCGCGGCGCGTGAGAGGTCGAATCCTGAGCCCTGGTCGTGGTCCCAGTGCCAGCCCCCGTGAGGCGTCTGGTACCAGTGCACCCAGTCGTTGCTACCTCGAGTCACGAGGGCTCGCGCTTCCTGGCCGTTGCCCGTGCGCACCCACGGGAACTCCGGATAGCCGCCGAGAGCGTTGCCGATGTACGGGCCCCACTTGGAGATCCACGCGCCTTGCGCTGCAGGGTCGGCGCTCGGGGCCGGGCGCTCGCGAAGTGCTTGCGCGTGCTGGCTCACTTTGAACGCTGCACTCGCCGCTCGAATGCGCGTCTGCTCGGCCGCGGGCAGCGCGTGAAACCACTTGGCGGTCGCCGCGGCCCAGGCTCGAGCCGCGGGGATGCTCGCCGCGAGCTGCTGCAGGTTGATGGACGGGAGCTTCGGGGGCGCGGGGTACTTGCTCGAGGCGAACTGCGCGGCGAGGTCGGGCACGGTCGGATCGAGCGGCTTGGGAAGGGGGGCCGGCGCCTCGCCTTGCTTGATGCGCCCGGAGGGCGGAGGCAGGAGCGCGCGCACCGCGGGCGCGATGTGCATCGTCGCGTGGGAGCTCGGGGGCGGCGGCGGGATCTTCTGCGCGGGCGGCGAGCTCGCGCGCACCGGCCCGGGCCCGAGCCTCTGCACGACCGTCGCGGGCAAGGGCACTGCCACACGGCGAGCCTGCGCCCGCTTCGCGATGTGCAGCATCAGCGGGAGCAGGTGCAGCATGGGAGCGTCAGCGTCGGGAGGCGAAGGCGACGGCGATGGCGACGACGGCGAGCGCGAGGCCCCAGCCGATGCCGCCCATCGTGGAGAGCTCCGAGGGCGGGACGGGCATGGGATCGGGGAGGGGGATGCCCGGCACCTTGACGAGCGTGGCCAGGTAGTCGCGCCAGCCGTCGAGCCGACCGAGGACATCGCGCCCGCGGTCGTACTGGGTTTCGACGAACACCCAGGCGGGATCCTCCGAGACCCAGTGCAGCGCCTCGAGCTGCATGTCATCCCACGCCGAGGCCGAGTGAGGGCCGCTCGTGTCGAGCGCGCGGCCCGACTTCTCGATCGCGTCGACCGCGGCGAGCAGCTGCACGCGGTACTTGGCGACCTTGGTCTGGAGGCTCGACACGTCAACGGACGAGATGAGGCCGACTTGCTTACGTGGCCAACGTCGCCGGGTGCGCACCATGCTCGGGAGTCTACGACACGACCCGCGCTCGAGCACAAGGCACGGGGGTTCAGTCGCGGTCGCAGTCCTTGCAGTGGCAGAAGTCGCCGTGCTCCTCCCAGCGTTCGTACTTCCGTGCGCGGCGCCAGGCTCGGAACCCGGTCACGAGGAGCACGACCAGGGCGGTGAGCCAGAAGCCCTCCGCCATCGTCAGGCGCATGGCCGCTCGACGTAGCCCGGCCAGATCGACCAGAGCATTTCGCAGTCCCCGACGGTGAGCTCCTCGCACTCCGCGACTCGCGCGCTCAGTCGCAGTGCGCCCCAGTGCCAGCGGATGCGACACGCGAGCAGCGTGAGGGACCCCTCCTCGACATAGAGCGCGAGGAGCGCCTCGAGCTCGCGGTTGATGTCGTCGGCCGAGCGCATCGCTAGAACTTCATGAACTTCGCGCCGAAGAACCCCATGGCGAGGCCGAGCACCATTTTTTGCTGGCCGGCTTCCTGCGCGGCTCGCGCGAGCCCATCGATCCGCTGCTGCACGCGCTCGAGCTCCGCCTTGGACACGATGACGAGATCGTGTTCCTTCATGAGGTGCAGCGCCTTCACCGCGGCGGTGCGGCTCTCCTCGGTCGCCTCCTCGGGGTCCTTGTCTCGAGCGAGGTTCACCAGGTCACGCAGGCGGTCCATGACCTTGCCCGCCTCGTCCTTCTTTTTGGCTGCCATGGACGCAACGGTACCGTGCGCGGCGCTTGCTCTCAAGCTG
>ERZ1292642.858-Hain-H14-01um-R1-858-length-15555-cov-5_pt1 | contig 12205 bp, 18 predicted proteins | sample MGYA00564403_ERZ1292642 | MGnify/ENA primary metagenome ERZ1292642 (study PRJEB36523, sample SAMEA6512643) | groundwater metagenome | collected 2019-01-09 | study: AquaDiva: Metagenomics assemblies of 32 groundwater samples | reverse complement strand
AAAGTTAATATTCCAGAAGAAGATAAAGAACTTTTAAATCTTAAACCGCAGACTGTAAGTTCCTAGGTAGAAGGGTAAATGAGGATGAATGACAAAATTGTAGAGCATTTAAAGAATATTGAAATTCATGCTGATGTTTTGATGGAAATACCATCTAATGAGCAACATATTAGTAATATACAAGCTGTTACGTCTATTGCTTTATTGGAGATTAAAAAATGCTTAGAAGAGATTACCGCAGACTGCGAAGCGGGAGTAGCTAGGTAGAAGAATAATGTATTATATAATCTGGAATGTTATGAGTACAATAGTAAGACATGGAATACAGTGTCCACATTGTAATGATGTGATATTGAAAGAGGATATAGGAGAATCTCATGATTTGTTTGAATGTTCTGTTTGTGGGGAGGTATATGAAAGGAAAGAAGAGTCAGAGCTTTGTTGTAAAGAGGAAAGAGTAGAAGAAAAGAAAGTAATTCGTGAGGCCGCGGATCTTTAGAAACTTTAGAATTTATAATGTTATTTACCTCCGCGGACTGCGGAGCGTGTCTTTAACCTATTTTGCTCAGTCTATTTTGCTCAGGAAGAAACTATTTAGAATGAATTTCAGTTCGATCCAAAAGAATAAACATTCGTAGCTTAGTGAAAACTGTAGCTTGTTGAACTGAAAATGGATTTACTTCCAGATATAATGTATTAAGATTGGATAGTTGTCATAGAGATTGCTACGCGTACTGAATAGAAATACATGAATTTTCCAAGCTGTTTCTTGGAAGAGTATCTGGGAGTAATTTAATTTTAGTCTCTGGATTGAGATGAGGAAAGTTTAGATTATATGGTTTTCTTCTCTGCTCCGTCTGGTTTCCATATAGTCTAGGCGACTGCACTCTCTTAATTTATCCTTGTGGATGTAACAGAGATTAAAACTTTTAAAGGGTTAGAATGGCGTTGCAATAAAACATAGAAATCGGAAACAAATATGACTATAGAAACTATCGCATCAATATGTCACGCGGCTAATAGACAATATTGTGAAAGTTTGGGAGATAGCAGCCAAAATGATTGGAAATTATCTCCGCCGTGGCAAATTGAAGCTTCAATTGCAGGAGTAAAGTTTAGGTTGAAAAATATACATGGAACACCAGAAGAACAGCACAATGCGTGGTTAAAAGATAAACGTGAGGCTGGTTGGAAGTATGGACTTGTTAAAGATATAGAAAAGAAGGAACATCCTTGTTTTTTACCTTATTCACAACTTCCTGAATTACAAAAAGTAAAAGATGTTATCTTTATCTCGATTGTTGATGGACTTAAAGAATTTCTAACTGAATGAATAGAAGAAACTTTCTTTCAAACTTAGCAAAAGCTGTTGGATGTTTTACAATACTTCCTCCTGCTACTACATATGAGAGGGTATGGAAGGCAAGTAGACCAGAATTAATTGTTAATCCAGATTGGGTTAATGCGGAGTATGAGATGGAATTTCTTATTTTTAATCAAACTTCTTTTACTGTCTATAAATTACAAGAAGGAAAACCTTTAAATAAGTTAGATGAGCTTGTTGTTAGGAGAGTATTTAAAAAAGATGGTTCTACTATACATTATGGTTTATGCTGATAGATAATCCAGATTTAGTAGAAGCTAAAAGAGTAGTAATTCCTCTAGAAAACAATGGAGAAACCGCGCACGAAAATAAAACTGAACCTGAGTATTTTAATGATGAGTCTCCACAAAGAATCTTTGAAAATTGGCAGCGGTTAGAAGGATTCGAGACAAGCATAGAATTGTTAGCCTTCTTTGATACACAAATAAATAATGGAACTGTAGTTCTTCATCCTTGGCAAGTAGATACTGGAGAAACACTTTGTAGAACAAAAGCAAATTCTTTACATCCACATAAGTTTTCTCTTTGTGCAGCGAATGGTTCTGGAAAAGATGCGTTCATTATTGCACCATTCGCTCTCTGGTTTATATTGACGAAGATACGTAGTAGAGTTATTATAACATCATCTTCTGGAGTTCAGCTTACAACACAAACAGAAACTTATATAAGAGGATTGGCAGAAAGAATAAATAATTGGAGTCTTGCAACTCTAGGTTCATTCATTCTGAAGGTGAATAAAAGGCACATAACTTGTAATCTTTCAGGTTCTGAGATTATTCTAATAGCTACAGATGAAGAAGGAAAAGCAGAAGGATTTCATCCACTTGAGCCTAATGCAGAGATGGCGATAATTGTTAATGAAGCTAAATCTGTAGCTCCTGAAATATTTCGTGCTTTAAGGAGATGTACAGGATATTCACATTGGATTAATGTAAGCACACCTGGAGAACCTCTTGGTGATTTCTATAATAGTTTTGTTAATTGGCCATATAAAAAGCGGGTTACATATTTTGATTGTCCACATCAAAGTCCAGAAGAATTTAATGAGGATTTAAAAGTTTTGGGAGAACATGATCCGCATTTTCGTTCAAAATGGTTAGCACTCTTTACTTTCATTGGTGGAAAATATGTAATAAATCAGATAAACATAGAGAAGTTACGATCTAAGGTAAAGTTGAAATTGATTGAGGAAATGAAGCAAGATCAGGAGATTAGGATAGGAATTGATATTGCACTTTCAATGAATGGAGATGAAACAAGTGTAGATTACTGGAGAGGAAATAAAGAACTTTTTAGAACTAACTTTAGAGTCCAGGATGCTACAATACTAGCAGATAATATAGAGTCTGATTTCAATAAGAGAGGAATATCCAAGAAAAATCAACATATTTTCGCGGATGATGGTGGTGTAGGTCGCGCAGTAATTGATATTTTAAGACGTAAAGGATGGACAATAAATCGTGTATTAAACCAGTCCGCGCCTAAAAATAAAAAACAATTCCGTAATAGAGGTGCAGAATTGTGGGGTAAATTTAATAGATTGGTAGAGACTGGAATAATAATTCCACTGGATGATGATAAATTCTATTCGCAACTTTCTAGTAGGAAATATAAAGAAAGTATTGCGGGTATAGATAAACTTTGTTTGGAAGCTAAGAAAGAAATGATAGCTCAAGGATTACCTTCTCCTGATCGCGCGGATGCAACAATACTTGCTTTTACTGATTGTAGACTTTCAGAATGGTTAGATGATTATGAAGAGATTGGAAAGGAAATAGAGAAAACTGATAGCACAACAATGAGTCCAGAAGAGATTGAGGAGAGTATTGTTTGGAATGGAATGAAACTACAAAGGAGAAGGAAAGTAGAAGCAAATATGTCGTTGAGTGTAATGTTAGGTCATAAGAAGAAAGGAAAATCAATATACACATGAAAGAATTAGAGGGAAAGAAAATAGCTGTCTTTGACCTAGAGATAAAGAAACCAATAGATCAATGTTCTAAAGGTTGGCAAAGTCATGACGAAATGGGTATTAGTTGCTTATGTCTTTTTGATTATTCTACATCACGTTATAGAGTATTTGATGATAAAAGCCAATCTGAATGTCTTGGGATTCTAAATACTTACGATTTTGTGGTCGGATATAATACGGTAGGTTTTGATTGGAAAGTTGTAAGTGCAACTTGGAAATCTCCTCTTCTTTCACCAACCAGGATTTCTAAAGATTTTGATATCCTCCGAGAAATCTGGATTTCTAGAGAACTTAATCCAGATGTATTTGTTCCTAGGACACATGGAGGTGTAAAATTAGATGATGTGGCATTTGAAACAATAGGAATACGTAAAACATTAGATGGAGCTACTGCACCACAATATTATCAGCAGGGTAGAATTGCGGAAGTGATAGATTACTGTTTAGAGGATGTTAGGATAGAAAGAACACTTTTTGAATATATTGTAGCTCATGGGCATGTAATAAGGAATGGGAAAGAAATCTATATATCTAATCATCAATTCAAAACTTAACAATTATGGAACAACTAATAGAAGCGCCAGCGGCGGAGAATATTGTAGATTTATTCTTCGAAGATTACTTTACTTACGAGAAAGCAAAAATAAGAATTAATGATGTAATAGATTCCTGGACAAATCTGTGTAATGAAGCAGAACAGAGACGTAATGAAAGATACATTGATTTAGATGTAGAGGCATTGAGAAAATCTGGTGATATTCTTCCAGATGAAACTTTTGTTCCTCAGCGGGTTATAGATACAAACATTTCTAGAGAGCTTCCAGAATTTCTAGCTTTCTTAAAGCAGTCTAATAGGCTAGCAATTTTCTCTTGTATATCTAATCCAGACTTGCAGACAGATAATCTAGAGAAAGACTTTACAAAAGGACTAACATATCAAGGGTGGTATAAAGATTTCAAAAAATTAATTGATGGTGCTCAACTACATGGATGGGATAGTATAGAGGTAGTTTTTGACGAGTCTAAGCCACTTCATGTTGGATTTGAACATATTGGATTTGATAAGCTATTTTACAACAAGAAAACTTCTAATCTTCAAGATTCGGAATATGTCATAAGAAAATATGAAATAACTCTCTTGAGATTAGAACAATTCAAAGAGAAGGGTTTTGATCCTACACAAATTGATCTAATAATTTCTGCAAATACAGCAAAAAGGAAACGAGATGAAACGGTAGTAATGTATAAAGTTTATTTCAAATACCAGTCTGCTGTTTGGGTTTGTTGGTATTCTAGAGATTCTAATATAAAAGCCTGGCTTAAAGCTCCAGAGAAGTTGAAATTGGGAATTGCAGAAAAACAATCTACGGGCGCTGGACAGCAAATTGATACCAGTATGAGTATAGCATCACAAGGAGGTAACTCCGCGCCCACTTTTCAAGATAAAGATATAGACATATATCCAACATTCCAATATCTATATAAAGATGATGAGGAAGAAATATTAACAGAACATGTAGGCCGTGGTTTCTTGGATCTCCCGATGCAAGAAGCTCAAAGTGCAATAGTATCTGGATTTGTAAATGGATTATTGCGTGCGGCTAACGTATATGCAAGTCCAGCTACAGATGATGGAGAATCTGCGGACATAAAGCAACTTGATGTAGAACTTACTCATGGAGGAATATATAGTAAGCCACTTAACTTCTTCCATACAGATTATCCTGATGCTTTGGTATTGTCTAGTATGCAGTATTTACAGACATTGAATTCTCAATCAACAGGTAAAACATCTTTTGCAGTATCTAATAGGAAAGATTCTAGGAAAACCGCGAAGGAATTAACACTTGCAGAAGGAGAAGAGAAACAACAAGAATCTATAGGTCTAGCAGATTTTTCTGAAGATTTGAGAGCAATATTCTCTTTTGTTTGGAGAATTGTTCAAAGTCAGGCACTTCAAGGAAAGATTCCATTTCTACAAAAACAAGTTCCTATAATGATTCCAGACCAAGTTTCTGGTCAAATGATAGCATCACCAGAAATGGAGATGGTAAATGATGTAGAAATTATAGGTGAGAAATTTGAAATAAGACCTGCTGGAGATGTAGATGTAATTGAAAGACAGAACAAATTAAAGCAGATGCAAATAGATTGGCCGGTTATACAGACTACAGCACTTGCTACTAAGTTTCTTTCTGATTATATTAAACTATCATATCCAGATCGTGCGGAAGAATATTGTAAGATACTTGAGCAAGGTGATGTTGGAAAGCAACTTGTTTTGTCTCTTTCTACTCTGCTTCAGGCATTCACGAGTCCAGAAGATTTGAAAACACTTAAGCCACAAGAATTACAGCAACTAGATCAAATTAAGCAGCAGGTAGTAGCTTATTTAAATCCACAACAAGGGAAATGAGATTAATTGGAAAAGCGAAAACAGTTGGTGAATTAAAAACTATTCTATCTGGATATGAGGATACTTTGTATTTAAGGAGAAAATATAAGATTTACATTACTAAAGCTAAGGATAAAACTGAATATAGATTAAAAATAAAATGAGCTTCCAACAAGCATATAACAAAAGTGCAAATAGGAATGTAGAGTTTATTTCTAAAGATGAGGTAGAATTAGATTTAAGAAAAGAAGAGATTAGAAAATGGCTACAGCATCCAATTTCTAGAGAATTGATTCTATTTCTCGGTAAAAGAGAACTAGAGTTACTAAACAATGCTAGAATTTTAGTAAGGATAGATATAAAAAGTGATAATATCACTAAAAATCTACTGAAAGCTGTAGGTTATAGAGAAGTAATAGAATACCTTACCCAAAACAAACAACCAGAAATTGAATAATTATGCCCATTGAAAATGATAATCCACTAGAAGATGCTGAACATCAGGAATCCGCGGAAACTACTAATGAAGAAAAAGGAGAAGTTCAAGTAGAACTCCCTAATACAGAGGAAGCTGCGGAAACAAAAGAAGAATCTGGAAAAGAGGGGGTAAAAACTGAAGCGGCTGAGAAAGAAGAGGGTAAAGAAATAGGATTCTCTGACTTTCTTAAGAATAGGGGTGTAACTCTTGATGAATCTTTAGTAACACCAAAAGAAACTTTAAAAACTAAGAAAGAGAAGGAAGTTACTTCTCGTCCTCTTGATGATGTAGATGAAATTGATAGGCCATTATTCAAGGCAATGAGTAATGAAACATTCAATAAGCTAAAACCTATCTATCTAGAACATAAGCAACAGAAAGCTGAGATTGAAACTTTAAAAGAGGCTAGAAAGAAAGAGACAAGCACAATTTATGGTCATCCAAAAGCATTTTCTCTTACGAAAGAGTATCAGCAACATGAGAATGACTATAATCTATCTGAACGTATTAAATCACATTGGGCACTTCAATCTGCAAAAGTTTCAAGAGGAGAAAAATGGCAAGATTTGGACATGGATCCAAAAACAGGAAAGTTAATTCTTTCTGAACCTAAAGAATCTAATGCGGAAGCGGAGGCATTTGTTGGAGATCAACTTCAATTTGCAAGAGAGCAGAATTTTGAGGCAAAAAAGAGTATAACAAGCTATATTGATAATTTTGGTAAGACTTATGATACTGATTTATCTGTTGTAAATGCTGCAAAAGAGAAATATTTTCCCGGTTATTCTGCAAAAGATCATCCAACTAGAAAATTGCAGGATGCAGTAATGGAAGCATTGCCACTTTCTTTTAGGAATCATCCTGTTTCTGAACTTCTTGCTATGACAGCGGCGAACAATGCTATACTTATGGGTAGGCTAAAGAAACTTCAGGATGAGATGGATAAGATTAAGGGTATAAAAAGGGATACTAATAATGCTCAGCCGCTGAAAGGAGAATTCATTGGGGGTAAAACTAATGATGGTGGTATTAAATTCTCAGATTTTGCTAAAAGAAGGAGAGAGGAATGAAGAAAAATTTGATGGATATAGTTTTTTTCAGTTTCATGTATGGGATGGTAGTTGTGTATATTATTCTATTCATTGTTATGTTATGTAAATTATAAATGAGAAAAGATAAAGTATTTTACTGGATTGCTTGCAGATTATCTGAGTTTATCATTGCTTGGTTCTTTGTTTCTTTTGCTTACATGATTTATTTATGGCTCTTCAAGAAATGAAGCCAACCGCTAAATTTTGGATATTTGATTTTATACTTCCTCTTTTACTTGTTTCGGCGGCTGTGGCTCTTGTGATTTTCTTGCTTGCTATTCTACTTTCTTAAAGTGTAATTTAGCTGGCACAAAACTTGCTTAATAGATTTCATTAGATGACTCAGTGGGAAATTCTGGTCCCCACAATTTAGCTTCTATTTTCGTGTTTGGGCTAACACAAATGTTCTAGATTACATATCTAATCTAGTTCAGTTAATCTTTTAACACATAGAAATTATGGCCGTAATGCCTAGTTTGCTGGATGTTCCAGCATGTTCAGCGTGGAGTGAAGTTGATAGGGCAATGTATAATTCTATGCCTTTCTATCTTGCAAAGATGATGGTAGAAAGACGTAAAACTTATACACACTGGAGTAAGTTTACGAAGAAAAGGAAATGGAAACAAAATGATGGTGATACTCTAAAAGGAGTTATTACTGAACCATCACCTCATAGGAGACAGTTTGCATATCCTAATCTTTTGAAGAATGTTCCCAAGAAAGATGTTATGGGAGTGAAGGAACGAACAGTTCAGGCTAATGTTTATAGGCAGCGTTTTGAAAGTCCTGGATTGAATTTCTATCCATCATTCAATGACTTCCTAGATCATGTTGATGATAATGCAACAGATATTATGGAGAAGATTGAAAGGTATGAAGATATTTTCATCAGGACAAATATCTGGCATATGTCTCCATTCATGTTTCTTGCTCAACCTGATGGAATGGTTGTTGTAAATACTCCACCTTGGCTTGGAACTGGAACATTTGATACGGCTGTTGATGGTAAAACAACAGCTCTTCTTCTAGCACAATTGGGAAATGTAACTTCTCATCTTACACTTCCTGCACTTCATGATGCCTTCTCTAAAATGGATACTGATTTCCGCATTCCATTTTTCAAAGGTTCTGATATGCCGACGGAAGATAAACCTCTTGATGGTAAATATTGTTTGTCAACAAGCAATGAAACTTACACACAGTTCACATTTGATCCTTATTTGCAGCAACATAAGAATTGCGATTTGGATGTTGTGAATGAGAGCTTTAAAGGAAGTATTTTTGGTTTGATCACAGCTAAGTTAGAAGATCTTCCAATGCGCTTCAAAAATGATGCAACATTTCCAGATCCAGAGATAGTTGTGGATGCTGGAGAAAACGAAGGTGAATGCCTTCCAAATCCAGTTTATGCAACTATTGATGAGCTTGGATCACCTTATGAAGTTTCATTTCTAATGGGAGCTACTGGATATGAGAGTATTCAAGTTGGACCACCACCAAGTAGTTTTACTGGTGATTCACCTCCTCATAACTTTCCAAAGATGGAATGGAATGGAAGGGTGATTCCTACTAAACAAAAACTAGTTCCATGTATTGATGCTTCTACTGGACTAACTGTTTACGAAACTAATGTCTACGGTGAATGGTTGTGGTTTATTTCACAAGTAGCACTTGGTATTGTTGCGAAACAACGTAGGAGTATCTTTCCTATTGTTCACAAAAGGAAACGTGGAGTTTAAGTTGTTCTAAACATGATTAACTTAAAAGATAAAACTATGAAAAAACTCCTTATTCTATCGGTTCTCATGCTTGGATTTGTAGAATCTAAAGCACAACAGTTTTATTCAACTAACGATATGGCAGCAGGTATTAGGACTGTTGTTAATGAAGCTGTCGTATTGCGTAGTTTACAACTGTCTGGAACAACGAACTGTATAGTTCGTATTTATGATGGTGCTGCAACTAATGTTACTGGAGCTTACTCCAATATGACAATATTTGCTACAAACATTATCACAACAAATATTGGTGTGAATGGAATTACAAACCTTTACACTAATACAATGTTGCATACAACTATTCAAGCTGTAGCAGCGGCGACGAATGCTACTACACCTATACTAACATTGAATATTGGTGCTAATGTAGCTCCATTCTTGTTTGATACTCCACTATCTTTTACAAAGTATATAAATGTATCAAATAATTCAGGTGGTATAACAATGGTGCTTAATTATAGACAGCCTTAATCAAAAGGCAATGAAGAGACTCCTAAATAATTGGAGGAGATCGAGACTAGCTAGTATAGTTTGCTTAGGAGCTATACTAGCTTTCTTTCTTCTAAATGGTGCAACCACAGATGTAGGTGTAGTTTCTCCCGCGGGAGCTACTAATATTACTCGAAGTGTTATCACTAATAATGTTGGGAGTGGTAAATTACTTGCAGTAAGTGGAACTAATATTTTTGGGATTCCTACTAATAGTTTTGTGGGAACTAATATTCTTTCTGGAACGAATGTTTGGACTGGAAGTAATAGGTTTGATGGAGACTTTTCTTTTAGTTCTGTTGGTAGAGGTTTAGCTTTAACTTTATATCAGTTAGTTGTTACAAATACTGTTAATGCTGATGTGTTGTATGGTAATGCTATATTAGCAACAAATTTTCTTCGTTTAAATGGTGTAAATGTTCTTACTAATATTCCTGCTAATGGAACTAATAGCACACTTGTAATCTGGATAACAACAAATTCTCAAGGTTCTATTGCTAATGGTATTGGAATGTTAACTAATAATGGCTCTGGTGGTTTTGGTTATACTACAAATATAAGTCAGGATATTACGATAAACACTCTAACAACACTAATTTCCTATATAAGTAATCTCTTTGTCATTAATGGTAAGAATAACACACTTGTAGTAACACAAGCTCTTACTCTACAATCACTTGGCACGAATAAACTATTAAGAATGGGTGCGGATGGCGTAGTTACAAATATAACTAATGGTGCTGGTGTATTAACTAATGATGGCTCTGGAGGCTTTTCTTGGACAACTAATGTTGGTTCTGGTGGTGGAGGAGGTAGTTCTTTTCCAACAAATATAACAACATTAACTTATACTGGTGTAACTAATATTATTGGATTTGACTGCTCTACAAATGGTGCACGGTATAGATTAACATTAACTACAAATGCTTATATCGGTGGTGGTAATGTTACAGGACTTCAAACAACTAATGCAAATTATAGTTATATTTTAGATGTCATTAATGATACAACAGGACTTTATACACTTACTTTTGATCCTACTATATTTGCTTGGTCTGAGGGAAGTATGCCAATCAAAAGCACTAATGCTAGTGGATATGATACATTTTATTTTCATACACATGGGTTTACTAATTCAATGGTTATTGGTAATATGAATCAATTGATACGATGAGAACCTTATTATTCTTACTTTCCAGTTTTTCACTTCTTGGTGCTCTTCCACAAGCATCATTGAATACTTATGATTATGAGGCTAGGTTGTGGAGAATATCAACTAGAACTAATTCTAGTGACGTTACTGCTTCTAGTTATAGAATAGCTACAGTTTTCATGCTTAATATAAAAAGGTGGGGAGTTAGACAATGTTTAGTTTATTGTCTTCCTTATCAAGGAACTAATTTAACTGCCTGTAAGATGCCACTTATTCATGATGTAACTGGATCACATGCTGCTGTTGTAACTTCAGGTTTTGTAGCTGGTGATTATTCAGAAGCTACTGGTTTAACTGGAGATGGTTCTAGTAAGTTTATTAGTCTTGGTTTTGGAATGGATACTGTTGGAACTTTTGCACACATGTCAGCTTATGCTAGAGCAACACCAACAGCAGCACATCATATTTTAATCGGTGCGAATAGTTCTCCGAATGGAAATAGTTATATCTATCATAATGTAGTAGATGATACTGTAAATGGTGATATGTGTTCTACTGCATCTGTAAATTGTAAAGCATCCGATACAGGTAGAATTGGACTTTACATGCACTCCAGAACTTCAACTTCTAATTCTGTGATGTATGTAAATGGGGTTAGTGTTGCGACTGATACAGTAAATGAGGGTGTTAATCCTGGTGCCGTTGTTATTTTTATTCATGCATGGGATAATGTAGGATCACCTCTTTTATATACAAGTAGACCAATTAGCTATGCAGATGTTGGTAAAGCTATGAATGCAACACAGGCTTTAAATCATTATAGGGCAGTTCAGAGGAAAGAGTTAAGTTTAAATAGAGCAAAATGAAATGTAAGTGGTGTGGTGTTGAAATTAATTATACTGATATTCATTGTCCAAGATGCACCAGAATGAGAATAATGATAGTAGATTGGGGATCGTTCATAGCATCAATGATAGTTTTAAGCTTCGTAGGATTGTTAGTGTGGAGATTTATAAAGAACGTTTTATTTGGACATTAGGTTGTGGTCATCATATTTTAGGTATGTGTAAACCAGATATTGGAACTTTAATTCAATGTTTTCATTGTATATGAATGAAAGCGGACGAGTTAATAAAACTGATCCGTTCCGTTGATGATGAACACTGTAAAATTCTATTGGAAGGACTTTTCAAATTTGGATTTATTCATGGAATAAAGAAAGGTTATGAGAATATTTCTATGTCTATCAAGAAAAAAGTTCCAATGTCAGATTCAGATGAAGCTAGAAAAATTTGGTCTAAGAATTTTTTATAATGGAATATGCTAATCCAGGTGAAATTCCTCCTAAATTGGTTAAACCAAAATCCTCTCCAGTTGTCATTGTTGGTAGTTGTTTTGTCTTTGGTAATCTTGCTATATTTATTGTTGAATCCCTTAAATGTTTACAAATCAAGTCTCATTCACC
>ERZ1292642.1268-Hain-H14-01um-R1-1268-length-12207-cov-6_pt1 | contig 12207 bp, 28 predicted proteins | sample MGYA00564403_ERZ1292642 | MGnify/ENA primary metagenome ERZ1292642 (study PRJEB36523, sample SAMEA6512643) | groundwater metagenome | collected 2019-01-09 | study: AquaDiva: Metagenomics assemblies of 32 groundwater samples | reverse complement strand
AGCTGAGGGTCTGTATAATCACCAACACCGATAAATCGCAGATGTTGAGTGGTCGTGGCTATCATCGAACTTGGGACCGCATAAGTGAAAAAGAGATTGATGAATATAACTTTGCGATAAATTATACAGTTGGAACAGGTGTCCACGGAGATCGTCTACTCAAATTAAACCCAACAGAACACCAAGAAATCTATGATCAGTTATTAGAAAAAGCGATACAGAACGGTTACATAAAATGAGATACCGATACGAAGAATATTCAGCGCAGAATAAAAAACAGTATGTGATTGCTGTCGGTGTTCATGAACTTCGCGCATTATTGGGTGCTGTACAGGTTGCAGTTAAAAACGCACCAACTATCACAGAAGAAGAGAAAGAACGCTTAAACGCGCTTAGGAGTAGCCAGAGAGGATTAGCTGGAGCAATTAAGATCGCCGAGGCCAGTCAGGAAGACGGCAAGAGGCGTAAACCTTATGTAGGCGAGGGAGAACAGGGATGAAAGACTTTCTAGGGAACGAAGTAGAAGTCGGTGACAAAGTTGTTTGTATCGAGAAAGGTTATAGCAATCTTGTCAGAGCAGTCGTGACAAAGATAACTCCACAAAATATTAAAGTTAAATATCCAAAGTGGAATAGTGATTACGAAGTATTGCGTAGCCGTATACAGTTTATAAAGGTAGAAGAATAATGAAAGTATTCAGGATTAGAGACAAAAATGGTCTGTATTCAACAGGTGGACAATCTCCTAATTTTACAAAAGGTGGAAAAACATGGAGCAATATCGGTCATGTAAAGAGCCATCTTCGTCAATTCGATGGTAGGTTTCTGGAAGTATATGCTGAAGCGGAAATTGTCTGTGTTGAATATACAGAGAAAGACGTTGAATCATTTGACATCTTAGATTTTATGGATGATCTGAACAAACAGGACATTGAAGAAAATACGTCTGAGTATCGTGAGAAATACCTAAAAGAAAAACGAGCAAGAATTTTACTTTTGAAAGAAGAGAGAAAAGACAATGAAGCCAGATAATATTATCATCGAAGGAGTTTGTGGTTCTAAGGCGTATGGATTGGACACTGAAAACTCTGATACTGATATTAAGGGTATCTACCTACTCCCAACTAAAACTGTTTTAGAGATTAATTTTAATCCTGCTCATACTACGAAGGATCACAATGATCCCGATTGGTGCTATCATGAGCTTGGTAAGTTTATGAAACTTGCTGCGGCTGGTAATCCTACGGTCACCGAATTGCTGTACCTCACAAAATACACAAAAATGACGCCTATTGGAGAGCTCCTTGTAAAGAACAGAGATATCTTTCTCTCAACTCCAGCTGTCATGAATGCTTATAGGGGCTATGCCATGGCGCAGGCTAAAAAATTAAGCAATCGTCAGGCAGAAGGCAAAGAAGGCTACGACAGTTCCCATAAAAACAGATTTGCTAAAAACACTAGACATACCTTCAGATTGTTGCTACAATGTAGACAGCTACTAGAAACTGGTACTCTTACAGTGAGAGTCACACCAGAACAACGTGAATGGCTGTTCAAGATGGGAGAACAAACACCAGAAACTGTTGTTGATACATTTATAGAAGAAGACAAGAAAATGGACGATATCATTTCTGTACTTCCAAATGAACCAGACTGGAAAAAGATCAATGAATTATTATTTGAAATAAGGAAAGATAACTTGTGATGAAACTTTTACCAGAAGAAGAAAAAATGATCAGCGAGTCAGAGAGATGCGAGGCATGTAATCACTTAGATGTTCTGCATGTAGATCACTGTTGCTCTTTCTGCACAGTTGGAGATTGCCCTTGTGAATGGGGAGAGATGAGAGAATAATGGAAAAAGCACTAGCTATACAGAAAGAAGTGATTAAGATCCTCGGCACAGAGGAAGTATATCTTGTTGGTGGCTCGGTTCGTGATATTGTAATGGGTAATATTCCAAAAGATTATGACTTTACGACCCCTATGCTTCCTGATGATATTGAAGCAGCTGTAGAGAAGGCTGGACGTCATTCTTATGGTATTGGTAAGAAATTTGGCACTATTGGGTTTAAAATAAAAGTTCCTGTTCTTGAACACGATCTATCTACTGGTAAAGCGGAATATAAAACAGAACCTTTCTTTAATGGCTATGAATACGTCGAAGTTACAACTTTCCGTTCAGAAGTTTACACAAGCAAGTCTCGTAAGCCAGAGGTAGAGTTCGTTACGAGTCTTGACGAAGATCTTGCTCGTCGCGATTTTACCCAAAACGCAATGATACTTCGTCCTGATGGAACAATCTACGATCCATTCGGAGGAAAATTAGACATTCATGCCAAGAAGATTGTAACTGTTGGTCTTCCAAAAGACCGTATTCAAGAAGACCCGCTTCGTATGCTTCGTGCTGCTCGTTTTGCATCCCGTTATGGCTTTGAAATTGACCCTAACTTTATTGGCAAAGCAAGACAGCTTGCAGATCGTATTTATGACGTATCTGTAGAGCGATGGGTCCAGGAGTTAGATAAATTGCTCACTAGTGACAATCCAATGATTGGTGAGCGTGTTCTTTTTGAAATGGGGTTAATGTATCGTATATTCCCTGAGTTTCTTAATGAATATGCATTACCGCCTAAAGAATCACTTGGACAAGATGTTGATAGCGCATGGCAGCAATTCTTGTCGAGAATAGACAACAACAAAAAAGTTGCTCGTTATATCAACGCTGGTATCTGTGCAAGATTGAAATTTAGTAATACACGTACGACAATCGTTCTTGACAGTAACAATAATAAACAGGTACAATAGATATATGGTATCAACAGAAAAACAAAAAGTAGAACTAACAGCAGAGGAAGCGGCATACTTTGCTGAACATGCTGGAACAACTCGTTTCGATAATGACGGTAATGCCGTGATTGAAAATCGCGCAGCTCGTCGCAAACGCCCAGTAACAGACCCCAAATATACAAAAGCAACTCACTCGTTGAAACTTGCACGAGCATCATCAAAAAAAGAATACAGGAAGACACATTAATGGCACAACCAAAAACCCCAACTGAAAGTGTATTAGAATTAGAGAAATTAGTTCGTAAAGTTATTCGTCTTGCATTCAAAGATAATACACTCGATTATACAATCAATATCAGTGCTACATCTCTAGAGCCAGAAAAAGTTAAATATGGCTTTATGATTAATGGTCTCAAGAAAGAAATTCAGCCCATCGCGATGTCTTACTACACTTATGCAGAGTGTAAAGCTGTTCTAGAAGGACTTCTAAAAGAAGTGAATCCTATCGAAGTAGAAAAGATGTTCCACCAAGGACGCATCAATGTTTATAACAATGCTATTTCAAGCCACAAAGAACGTCTAGAGGAAATCGAGAAAAACGGTGTTGAAGAAGACGATGGAATTGTCATGGAAGAAGTGTAATGAAGAATGACAAAGACCCCGAACAATTTTCAACTTCTACAAAAATAATTGGAACAGCAGTCGCAGTCGGAATTGCCCTTGTCTTCCTAGCGGTAGTTATTAGGGCAATTAGATGGATTCTTGGTTTTTAGTATTCCTAGGAATTGCCACTTGGCGACTTACAAGAATGCTCTGGACTGAGCGTGGCCCATTAGATATATTTGTAAGATTTAGAGCAAACCTTGCCAAAGGACAGAAGCATATGGGTGGTCTATACGATCTCATCAGCTGTTTTTATTGCACATCTGTGTGGGTCGCGATGTTTCTATCTTTATTCATAGCAAAGAATATACTCACATTCTTTATCTGCACACTTACACTTAGTGGTATCGCAGTGATGATACAAGATTTGCTTAATAAAGGTAAATAGTCTATAATGATAATTAAATTACTAACAAAAATAAACAATTCCCTCGTTGGTACCAAATATGGTAGACGAATGGCTGTAAAAAGGATTAATCTCAAATGAAAGTAAACAACCCCAACAATTTACCAACTGCGCCTATCTCAGAATTTGAGCCAAGCCAAGGTGAACTTAAATACCTCTCTAAAGATAACTACACAAAGCTAAAAAAGGCTATCGAGAAACGAGGATTCGATATCCCTGTATACACGTGGATTGATGAAACAGACCAGAAATGGCTCCTAGATGGTCACCAACGTCAGCACGTGCTTACACATGAAGGCTGGAACGAACCGATCCCTTATCTAGTCATCTCAGCCCCTGATATGAATTCAGCTATGGCGCGTCTGCTTGAGATTACTTCACAGTACGGAACCATAACGCAAGAAGGTATTGATAACTTCATTGCCACTTATGAGCTACCAGAAGTAGAAGTATTTGAGCTTACTAACTTCGATGGTATTCGCTTCTATGAATTAGGCAAGGAAATAGAAACTGATACAGCAGAATCTCAGCTTTCTCCACAAGAACGCATGGAAGATACGGAATTGCGCGACAGTATGTCAATCTCCCTCACGTTTGACAAGGCTTCGTTTGTAGAGTTTATGACGTACGCTAACTACTTCCGTGAACTTTATGGTGTAGACACCGTCACAGATGCTATCGTCACAGCTGTGAAAGAGAAATATGAAGACGCTATACGTTAATCTTGAACAAACACCTAAAAATACTAAAGAACTTTTAAGCCAAAAAGCTTATGAGAATGATGATCCTATCATCTCAGAAGACACAATTATTGTAGATGAGGTTTCTGGTGAGACATTGCTCATCTACAAAGACACAGAAACTAGCATAGATACCGCTGGAATGATAGAGGCTCTCAGTAAAGTGAAATTCTCTATTAATAAGCGTACAAGCGGGCTCATTACACAGAGCGAAATTATCGGATACAGACCGAGAATGCTTGGTCTTGCTGGTAAGAAGACATGTTCTAAGACCGCATTTGGAAATAAATATAAAGGTATCGAAGACGAACTGTTTGGCATTGCTCATCTTGCAGAACAGTTATACAGCGAATTCGCTCCCTCACGCTATCAGAATCACTCTGATTTAGCAACTAATGTTCGTGGTGAATATCTCATGCCTGAAACTCACTTTACAAGTGGCATTATAAATAAGAATAATCCTCTCAAATACCACCTAGATACAGGTAACTTTAAAGATGTGTTCTCTATTATGCTTGGACTTAAAAAGGATGTCAAAGGTGGTTATCTACATATTCCAGAATTAAAGGTTAATTTGAAAATCAGCAATGGTTCGCTCTCTATGTTTGATGGGCAGCGCTTCGTCCACGGGGTAACTCCTATGGTTGGAACCACAGAACAATCGTATCGTTTTACAATTGTGTTCTATTCCCTCGTCCAGATGTGGAATTGCCTTGAGACTTCTTTGGAAGTGGCAAATGCCAAAAAGGCAGAAGATCGTAAACTAGAAAAATTACTTCGTATGATACAGGAAGAAAAAGATGAAAATCGCAATATGTAGTTATCGACGCAGCCATTCAATCTTTGAAAACACGATTGCTTCTTTGATTCGTTCTGGTGCTAATTTAGCAGATGTTACTGTATTTATTTCTGACCCATCAGAACATCAAGCATATGTGGACGGAGTAGCTAATATGGTTAAAATCGTTGATTCAATCCCAACATTAAGCGGAAACAGAACTTTTGCAATGAAGTACTTTCCTAAAGGCGAAGAGATTGTTTTTGTTGACGACGACATAAAAGCATTTGAAACACTTTCTAAGGATGGTAAGAAACTTGTTGAGGCACACTTCCCTTCGTTCACTAAGAAGGGCTTTGAATGGCTTAAAAAGGAGAGCAAGAGCATATGGGGAATATATGCAGCTCGTAATGCTTTCTTCATGAAAGACCGTGTGACAGAAGGATTGTTTCTTCCAGTTGGTTCTTGTTACGGAATTATAAATACAGGTGAAGATAACTTATTCATAACTGATGATGAAAAAGAGGATTATCGTCGCGGGTTTCAGACCTTCAAAAAAGAAGGTGGATTGATCCGTCTTGAGAATATCACTGTTAATACAGCTTATTACAAAGAAGTTGGTGGTATGCAGGAGCGTCGGACAGGTAAAACTATCGAAAGAGCTGCAAAGCTACTCGCAGAAGAATACCCAGACTATTGCAAGGTTTACAAGAGTGAAGCTAAAGGGACTTGGGAATTAAGGTTGGCAAATCATACTTTTAAGACACGAGTATTAGAAAGTCCCGTCGTATGGTAGGCACGACACGCAATACCGCTCGCAAGCTCGTTAAGGATTCGAGTGGTAGGATATTGAACGCTTTTGTAGTAGTTACAGTGGCTACAGCAGACTCGGAGATTCTTATAAGCGGACGTACCATAAAAGCGCCCAAGGGGAATAAAGTGATCGGTATGCCACGCACCATCTATTTTATGCCGACAATAAAAACATAGTCCGCTTTGTTTTCTGTACTGGTAAGCTCGCCAACGCTTAAATGCAGCAGTGAGCTTTTTTCTTTCAAAGGCATCACGTTTACGTTTAAGAGTAGAAGGAGATACTATTTGCAAGTTCTTCTTCGTGTCTTTAACCCAAATATTATCAGACTTATACCACATACTATCCTAATTTTACAACAATCTTCCTGAAAAGGCTTGTGTTTTTGTTTAGATGAGAGCATAATAGGTTTTAGCAAGTAAGAAAGGCTAACATGAAATACGAATTACACGACAAATGGAATGATTATACCTTCGGCGGCAGTGCCTTAGTTGGCTCTGTTATCATCACAAGGGAAGAACTTGTTAAGAAGTTCGGCGAGCCTACACAAGTCGGTGGAGAACGTATTACAGAACGTTGGCTTTTTACTTTTGAAGATGGGACAGTTGGAACAATCTTCAACGATAAGAAAATAAAGAACCAAAAAGAAAACGAATGGTTTGTTGGTGGTTTTGGTCAATATGACAAGAAAACCAAGGAAAACATTTCACTTCGTGCTATAAAGGGTTTGCTATGAACAACAAAGTTTTGATTGCAGAGATAGTAGACTTCTATTGGGAGCTTGACGACACGATTGAGTCTATGGCTGGCAACTTAGAAGAGACAGTTCCTTTAAGAGACTTACAAATAAAACTAGATAAGATTCTCACCAACTCTAGTAAACGGTGGGCAAGAGGCAAGAAAGCTTCTAAAACTGTACAACGAAAAGAATCTAGTCTATACTAATAGTATGGAAAAGGATTTTGATAAGTTTAGGCAAAAAACTGAGAAAGCATATGCTAAGACATGGGGAAAGCGTTGCGAAATTAAGGACTTAGAAGATTTTCCAGAACTTAAAAATGATCCAGTAAATTCGCGCTGTCCTTGTTGCTATGCTTATGAATTACTTGATAAAAATATAGATAACTTATATGCCGATATCCAAAAATGGTTTGGCGAGGAGCGTAATGGAAAATAAACAAGAAGACCAACCAGCTGTAGAAGCTGTACCGATTTATGTTGAGCCGCAAGCCGTGTAAGTATTGCGGCTCTATTTGGCACTCTAAGAACAAATGCACAACTCGTGTGTCAGAGCCTCTCCCTGAAGGTTTTATACAGAAACGTACAATTTACCCAACTTTCGCCCAATAAGCCCTTAAAACGGCTTAGAACGCGTCGTAGAGCCACTCCTGAACGCAGTCCGTTAATACGTGAGGCAGATAAATACCATTCTGCTTATATTAGGCAAAAAGGTAGCGATGGAGTATGGCAATGGTGCTATACTTGTGGCGCTAGAATACCACTTAGTGAAATACAAAATGGCCATTTCATGTCTCGTAGATTCATTCGTACAAGATGGAATAACATAAATTGCCACCCATGTTGTCACGAGTGCAATGTGACTAAGGGTGGTAACCTAAAAGTTTATGAAGCCAAGCCGCGTACCGAGTATGGCGACAAAGCGATAGATGATCTTAAGATGTTAGCTCGTGCTGGAGACAAATTCACCAACGAAGACATACAAAAAGTCATAGATTTGTATAAAGGGCTTGTGTTTTAGGTAAAAATAGAGCATAATGAATAATGTTAGTTAAGAAGCCCGTATAGGTACGTCGGCGCAAGTTGAATGGAAATTACGTACTGTTTAACATTTCATATAGTCTGGCTACACAACGCCAGCGTGCTCCTGTTCGGAGTATGGGGTCATACTATTGTGTATGTTAAACTAGCGTTCATACTTAACTAATAGCCTTTCTTAGGAGACACCTATTAATATGGTGTCTCTTTGCTTGTAATTATGTTTTATGCGTGCTATAATGAAATTAATAGCCGTACATTGTCCTGACAGATAAGACGGTTGAGGAAAGGTCGGAGCCAGAACTCGTAAAAGCCTAATCAAGCATCTCCGCATCGCCCTTGTGTGTCAGCTAATAGGATAACGATGATATAAACTCACTCGCCCTTTATGAGAATAGGGGGCTTTTGTTTTTCACAAAAAAAGAGCATAATAAAGTCCATGGAAACACAAATAGCATACGAACAGTACTTAATCAATGCCCAAAATGAGAATAATTTCATGCTCACAATATTATGGTTATTGTTTATATCGTTTGTCATAGCTCCAATCGTGCTAGCTCTTATAGGCGTGCCAGTTATGTTTTTAAGGCAACCTAGATGTCCTGATTGTGGTTCGCGCAGATTAAAGACAGTTATGAAGAAAATTCCGTTCCATAACACTACAACTCTTGAAAGTTTCACTGTTTGTGCTAGTTGTGAGCATGAATCTCAAGAGTAACCTTGTGTTTTTACTAAATTTAGCGCATAATTGCACTTTGTAAAAATAAGGAGAGATATGATTCGTCGAACTAATGCACAAATCAAAGAAAGCCTAATAGCAGAGTACGGAGCTATGCACCAAGCAGGTTGCAACTCACTCATAATTGCAAGAGCGATCAGTGGAAAATATAATCCTCGTCTTATAATTGAAGCTATACAGGAGTACAACGATAATCTACACAACAAATAACAATAATCTTTCCCAAAAGGCTTGTGTTTTTGGACAAATGAGAGCATAATTCTAAATATAAGGCAATTAAGAAAGGCTTATAAAAATGATTACACACATCAAAGTAGAATACCCACTCATAGAAGACATTATTGTCAAAACCGAAAAACAAGCTAGGTCAATGGGTTACAAAAATGCCATTGTTCGTCATCTACCCGTAAATCGTGCGCAAGTTATACAAGTCAAGCAGGTAAAAAGGCTTGTTCAAGAAGAATTTATGAACTCAGCTGATTACGAAGCAGAGCTAGAAACTAGCTGCTTGGCAAAAACTGGCATGACTCGAGCTGCTTACCAAGCTAAGAACAAAAGAGCTTGGAATGAATAGTCTTACAGTAATAGACTTGAACAACGTTACTCGTCTAGAAGTCATTGATGGTTCAGTATGCCAAGGTTGTGAGGGTGCTGGTCGGATTCATGTAGCAGGACAGGATGCAAGTTTTGATTGTCCTGCTTGTCACGGCTCTGGTTATCGTGGTCGGCAAGTAGTATTCCATAATGAAAATAAAGAGTTGGAGCTATCATTACAAGACGATGGTCGCACACTTAAGATATTTATTAAGGATAGAAAATAATGATCAATGGCTTTCCTGTTATGTGGTTTGGTGTTGGTTTTATTATCGTAGCTATCATTTTCACTTTGTTAGTTGATAAGCATGAGAAAGCTTATGATCGTAAACCAAAAAAGAGGACAAAGAAATGAGTACAGAGAAACTAGTGAGTGATGCAATAGATTGCGGAACAAGCATCGGTCAAAGTTCCCTTGCTGAGTTTATTTTAAGACAATATGATGGTGAAATATCTCCGAGGATGAGATTATTTCTAGAGAAAATTAATCAATCTTCATACGAAAATATTGGAAAGCAGCTGCATAAACCTTCGGAAGATGTTGCTCTTGAAGTAGACAAAGCTATCTCTCTAGGGATGAAATAAAGCGCTTGTGTTTTTGTTCTAAAAGATATATAATTGGGTTATAAAACAAAGTAAGTGAGGGTGTTATGGAACAAAAGGATATCAAGAAAACAGTCAGTAAGGCGATTAACGCAGTGACTAAAGATCTACCAGAAGCAGTAAAAGAGAACAAAGGTGCTGTAGTCGGCGCGGTTGTTGGTTACTTCTTAGCTGAGACTCTTAGCAAGAATGAAGGTCTTATCACTGCTGTACTTGGTGGGCTTGTTGGACACGCAGTTGACGAGAAGAACAAAAAGGATGTATTCTAATGTCAGCTACTAAAAATGCTCAAAAAGCTGTACTAGATGCTAAGATTCCAGCAAGTGTGAAAGCTGGTGTAGAAGCAATCGCAAAGGGAATGGGTGTTGCAGCGATTGAATTATGGTCAATCTTTGTTCGTCAATATGTCGCTAAGGGTGTGACGCAGTTGTTCCTTGGTTTAGTTTTTGTTATCGGTGGTCTAGTCCTTCTTCCCCTTGTAGGGTATTGGAGTCTTGTATCATTTGTCGCAAGTTTGCCTTTCTTCTACGGTGCTATTCTCTTACTTGTTAACCCTAAGTACTACGCAGTTACAGATATCACAGATAAAATAAACGAGCTAAAATAATATGATTTTTGTTTTAGAATTACTCCTTAAGAAGAGACAGAAAAAGGTTAGAGATTGGGAGAAAACTGGTAAAGAATGGGTAAAGAATCATAATGGATCAGCTTCCTATGCTATATACAGTTTCAATGATTATGAACAAAGATTCCCAAAACCACTTGATATCAAGAAAACGATTGCTATTGTACTTCCTATGCTTGTTGCTGCTGCAATTTTGGTATCTTTTATAGCATATATTGTTACTCGACCGCCTAAACCAGTTGATCCTAACAACCCTCATGATTGCTCTGTAGCAGTGAAGAAGGGCGATAAAGTTGCTGTCTCTGGTGGAGATTTTGACGGTAGTGAAGGGACCGTGGTTGAGCAAAGAGACGATTGTGACACGAATATAAGGCTAACAAAATCTACATATTCTTTTGATATATGCAGGAAGTCACATAGTGAAGGCGTATGCGCAAATACGAAAGAAAACGGAACAATCTTAAAAGTAGGACAGAGCGATCAATTAATTAAGTTATAGGGGGAAAGAACCATGACAAGAAAAGATTACGTACAGATAGCAAGTTCACTGGCAAAATGTGCTGGTGGGCTCGGACAAGACACTTTACTGTATGTTGCTGATATGATTGCAACTGATCTTAAGAAAGAAAATCTAGCATTTAAATATGAATTGTTTCTAAAGACTTCTGGGGTTACAGAAGAGACCATTGACAAGATAGAGCAAGAAAATGCGTAAAATTCTGTTCTTAGATATAGATGGTGTTGTGAACAGCCAACATTTTGCCGTTGTCACAAAAGCACGTGGTGTTTTAGGGATTGATCCGTACCCAGCCTTCTTAGTCGGTAAAATACAGCTCGATACAGAATGTGAAGTTGTTCTTAGCTCAACTTGGCGTCTATGGGAAGACGCTAGGGAGCAAGTAAGGAAGCAAATTGTTGATTTCATTGATGTAACGCCAGAGTTATACCATAAACCACGCGGAGAAGAAATACAAAAATGGCTTAAGGACAACAACTGCGAAGATGCTCGATATGCAATCCTTGACGATGATCCAGATATGCTCGAATCACAACTTCCTAATTTCTTCCAGACGACTACCGAGTTTGGTCTTACACAGAAAATAGCTAAAGCAGTAACGGAGCATTTAAATAAGGAGAGTAAATAATATGAGCGATTACTTAGAATTCAGTAATGATGGTGAAGTTCCTATCAATGCTTTTAAATTGCTTGGAGCTAGTTCCAAACGAAACGATTCAACAAAGATTGGTTACTTTGGAACAGGTCTTAAATATGCGCTTGCAGTTCTTCTTCGTGAAAATATTAACTTCTCTATCTATTCTGGCAATCAGGAAGTAAAGATCGGTACTCGTAAGACTAAATTCCTAGACCAAGTTGTAACAGTTATTACTGTGAACGGTGAAAAGACTAGCATTACTATTGAAGCTGGGATCAACTGGGAAACTTGGTTCGCTATTCGTGAGATTTATAGTAATAATATCGACGAGAATGGCACAATGAAACTAGTCACTTCTGTTTCATCGGAAGCAGGGACGACTAAGATTTATGTTGAGCGTGATGGCAAACTCCAAGACTTAGTTGATAACTGGTCTGATTACTTTAGCAACACTCGAACCGTTCTTTCTACCACATCTGATGGCAGCACTCTCTTGCAGAAGAATAACAAAGAGAATCTGACAGTCTTTA
>ERZ1292642.244-Hain-H14-01um-R1-244-length-37055-cov-31_pt3 | contig 12217 bp, 18 predicted proteins | sample MGYA00564403_ERZ1292642 | MGnify/ENA primary metagenome ERZ1292642 (study PRJEB36523, sample SAMEA6512643) | groundwater metagenome | collected 2019-01-09 | study: AquaDiva: Metagenomics assemblies of 32 groundwater samples | reverse complement strand
TCAGAATTATTTTATAGAAAAAGTGAAAGTTTTCATATATCATAAATTTAATAAAATCTTATGAATCTATGAAAATATGGCAGAAAATGAGCGTAAAACCGATTATTCAATATCAAACGATAGATCTTAGAAATGATCCGGAAGTCATTAAATTCCGAGAAAGAACAAAAGCAGAAATTCAAAAACAAGCCTGTGAGGCTTATCCAAAAGAAACTCCTGAAATAGCATTACAAAAATATAATTTTTTCACTTCTCATAAAGTTACTCGCTTAGAAGATGATCTGTGTTGGAGTAGATTCACCATATTCGGATTCATGATTCAAAGAAATGCTGCTGACATTTTTAATGATTCAGAAGGTTTTTGGAAGAATTATGGTATAACAATTACAAAAAACTTTGAACATCTTCCCGGACAAATGGGTTATATCAAAGAAGAAGAGGATTGGCATAAAAAAAAAATGATAATACAGATCGTATTATTGGTGATGCCTGTGATAGGAATTTGTTATGTTGCATACAAAGTTTTTGAAATATTAGAAGTTTAGAATTGATTTAAAATTTGGGTAATCAAAATGTCTATAGTTATAGATGACGATGAGAAAGTCAAACGCTATAATTCGGCTCTTAATTTCTATCAAAATGGTTCTTTTCATGGTCGAATCATCAGATTAAAAAAATACAATGAAGATAATGATAAATTTTCCGACCAACAACTGACTACAATTGCTATTATCTACGCATCCACAACGGTAGGCTGTGTAACTGGAGCACTAATTGGATCATGTGTAGCAGGTCCTCCAGGGACTGTTATTGGTGGAGGGGTTGGTATAGGTGTCGGATTTGTAGTGGGATCAATGATCTCAACACAAATGGTACGAGTAGAGTATATTAAATGGAAAAGAGAACATAGAAAAGATGATTTTCTTAAGGAATTATTAAGATTTCATAAAGATTCTCCAGAATTGGAAGATTTCATTTGCCCTTTATCCCTTGATATCATGGAAGATCCAGTCATTAGCATATATAATCGTACATATAGCAGAAAATTTATTGTACAGTGGATCAATGATACTAAGATGTCAGAAAATAATGATCCGATGCGCAATGGAAGATTAGATATTAAAGACATTTCTACTGATTATGCAATGATTGGCAGAATGGCTAAGACCTATCAAAAACTAATTAATGATGATTCGAAGCTAATTGGACTTTCGAAAGAAGCTCAAAAGGGCATGAAAGCACTCTGTATAGACATGCAACGAGAAGTTAATAATTCTTTTGAACATGCAAATCTTCAAGCCCAAAAAAAATACAATATGGGCATTTTAACTCGCGTTCAGTACGCTCAACTTATTCTGAAAATTGCTCAAGATTTAGAATAAAAAACGGGCTTCGCTGATTAGAACGAATCCCCTACTCCTTCTACACTTGGTAGACGAGATAAATTTAAAAAAATATCAGAAAATAACGTCTGATAATAAAAGAGTCGCAGAATACGACTCTCAAGAAAAAAGTATTAATTAAATTTTAAGGGAGGTAATCCTTTAGGAAGGGTCATCTTATTAAAATTATTGCGAGTAGTAAATGTTCCAGGACGAGCGCCATATTTTGCTGGCATACCAACACCTTGATACTTTCCAACTTCTGGCATTGGCTTATTATTAAAAGGTAATTGATTACTTCTATTACTAGTCTTCATAATTAACCATTATGATCTCTTGGAACATACATTTTTCCAGAAGAATCCGGCATAGGGTTTAAGGAGGTAGTTTTATTTGAGCCAACTTTACCAGCTTCACCAACTCCACAAAAAGGTCCTACATTTTCGATATTTCTATAATCGAAAGCTTCATCGAAAAACTTTGGTCTATCAAGACTTGGTTTTTTTATTTCTCTGTCCATATATGTAAACCCGCTTTACAAATGATTTTTAGGCTTTACAGATTAGTGTCTAAATTCTGGTTTAGGCATATTGCTATTTGTTTCTCTAATGAATTGATTTTGATCTCTCGCAATAGCTTCTTCAGTATCAGGATATTTAAAATCTTTAATTTCTCCAGCACGAGGTAATTCCTTACGATGTGGAGAATCTGGGAAAAAAGATTCTGGTTCTCCTTGTTTCATATCCATATTTCTTTGATTCATCGGCTTCATTGTATAGCACTCCCTAAAGGTTCTTGACCCATTGTATTTTGATTTGAATTATTTTTCATCATATTTGTTAAAAAATTATTTGAATTCGCAGTAATCTTTGCGTCTATCTTTTCTCTATCTTCAGAAGAAACTTGCTCTTTCTCTTCTTCATTAAGTTCTTGTTCTCCCATATTGGTTGCTTGCGGACCAAACATAGTAACTACGCCGAGCAATTTTTCAAGAGCTTCCATTCGACTTTTAAGAGCAGAAGAGCGATTTTGGGTGATCTGAGATAAACGTTCTTCAAAAAGACCAATGTTTGATTCGGCTCGTCCTTGTCTTTCCCTTGCAAGAGCCATATTAGCAACTGAATTAGACGTAATCTGCTGCATTTGCGCTTCGGCAATGTTTTGTTGGAGCATTTGTTGTTGTTGTTGGGCTTGAGCTTGTTGTTGCTGTTGTTCTTCGATAGCTGCAATAATTTCATTTTTACCTTGTATGGTAGCATGTTGAAGTATGAATTTTGCTGGAATGATTCCGCCGAGCATTTGATTGAGCTGAAGCATTTGCACGAACTGTTGTTGTTGTTGAAGAGTTGTATTAAGACCTTCAGAGACTAGCACATCAAACTTGGAGAATGCTTTAAATTGAAATGCGGGAGAAACTGGCTTTCCAAGTATTCTTTGCATCTTCGATGGAGACCAGCGATTTTGTACTATCTGTTGTTCTAATCTTCCTAATAGTTTAAATGCTACGTCCCACTGATCAAAATATTTCTGTAAAGTTACAAGACCTGCACCTTGACGTAGCATTTCTTGAATGCCAGTGTCGCTATCAGATGCCATACCCATTAATTCTTGGTTTACGCCGGAAGTCTTAAAGATAAGATCAGCTAATTGATCGGCTAATTGCATGTCACTTGGTGGTACCGCATTAGGAATAATCTTTTGAATATTATCTTGGATTGATCGTCCATTTTCTTTAATAATGATATCTTTTCCTTGTCCGGAATATCTCAATTCATCTTCATTAACAATTGAATTTTCAATTCTGTAAAATCCTGAGTTTAAGGAACTTTCACTGATATCGTGATTCAAAATAATTCTACGATTCATGAGGAATTGTGCATCCCTCATAGAGCGGACTAACGAGCGTACTCTTAGGTCATATTGTGCTAGGTGTGGGTCTCTATTCCAAAACACCGGAACGAACGGACATTGATCAAATCCGAGGGGATTATAATCTAAATACATCATCTGATCGTTGAGAACTACAGCTTGTTTCCAAGTTGGAACTTCAACATCAATGACTTCAAATAAGTCATCTCCTTGAATCGTTGCCATCATTTGTTGTTCTTTCTCAAGATAATCGAACATCACTCCGCTTTCTCGATTGTAAAGAACCTTCTTGATTCTCTTACTTTGATACCAGACGTAACTTAGGACTAATAAATCGTGTCGCGCAAGATTATAGTTTTCCGGTAGGAAATAGAATTTACCATAACGATTCCCAAATCCCGACATAGTATCAATGAGATCTCTTTTCTTTGGAAAAAACTTCTTAGCTTCTTGCTTTGAAACGTATTGTTGACACCATACAAAGTTACAATCTGACATATCCGGTTCGCGCCAGTAAGGATCGGTCATAAACTCATTATATGACCAAACGCGAAGGTCTAGCGTACCATTGACCGGATCATCAGTGTAATCCAAATAGGGCTGCATTAGAACAAGCCCTGCAATGGTAGATTGCTCGTATGCATTAGATACTTTCTCCAATATTCCACGATAATTATTGGCAAAGGTAATTAACTTAGTCAGATCGTCAGCATCTTCTTGGGCTGAGCCTTCAATCGGTGTATAGTTAACGGACTTCCGATGTTGTCTTTGATAACCGGTAATCATATTGACCGGTTGTTGGATGATGTTAAAATGAAACTGTTGAAAATTATATTGGGGATAGAAATTAAAATAAGAATTTATAAATCTCTGTTCTCCAGCATAAAATAACGTGTCAATGTTTGACTGATTCCATCTTGCTTGCTCTAACGGTTCAAATTTACCATAAAGATTGTCCATCCAAGTCTTTACATTAGATTCGTTGGGTTCAGCATCGGTGTCCCAAGGAGGGAAATACATTGGCATAGAAAATATCCACTTCGTGTCTTTCTCCCATATTATTCAAATATTTATTAGAATGCAAAATATCATAAAGATTTTTTGAATTTAAATGTATGAAGTGATATTTTTAAAATAAAGATTTAAAATAAAGAGTTAACATGACCGTACAAGCTTATCAATTCGCTGGAGGCTACGGCATCGTTGCTATCCCTAATGCAACTGTGATCTCCGCCCGTGATCCAACAACTTCGGATACAATTTCTTCCGATGGTAATCCTTACACTCCAGGCCAATATTGGCAGAATAGACTTACTGGAAATCTATTTGTATATTTAGGTGGAGGAGTTTGGGATCCCGTATCAAGTTCCGGCATCACAGTAATCGAGACATTGACTGGGGATTCTGGAGGGGCTGTTCCTCCAACATTGGGCAATGTTAATCTGTTTGGTACAGCCAATCAAATCACCACTACCGGAACGATTGGGACAAGTCAAATCGTATTTAGCATTCCAACAACGTTTATTGCACCCGGCTCAATTGCATCTACTACCACAATTCATTCCGGCACTTCGATGTCAGCTGCAACTACAATTACTGCTGGAACTGGAATAACTTCTACCACTGGAAATATTGTTGCATCTGCTGGAAATATCAATGCAACTCTCGGATCAATGAGCGCAGGCACTACAATTACAGCCGGTACCGGCATTACCGCAACAACCGGTAATATAGTAGCCACTGCAGGACAAGTAAATGCTGGAACCTCTATGACAGCGGGTACTACCATTACAGCAACTTTAGGTAATATCACTGCGACCGCTGGTAATTTTGTATCATCCACATTAGGCGATGGATTTGTATTAAATTCAGGGACAACCTCTGGAACAACTACCGCAACGCTAAACGGAAGATCTGGTCAAATAACTGTTACCACTCCATCAATTGCAGCTGGAGCAACATTTACTTTTACAATCACTAACTCTTCTGTAACCGCTTCAACTACTCAAATTCTATATGGCTTAACAGGCGGAACAACTGGATCAGCTATCACGATTCAATCTGTGACTAATAGTGCTAGTCAATCCGTAGTCGTAGTCCAAAATGCATCTGCTGTCACAGCAAATACGGCATCATTGGTACTTACATTCTTAGTGATAAATTAAAAATTAAAAGGTTCGTATGAAACACACAGAAAAAAAAGAAGTAATGAAAGAAAAGATGCATGAGAAGATGCATGAAAAAAAAGAAAAGATGCCTAAATCAATGCCAATGCCAAAAGAAAAAATGGGCATGAAAGAAAAAATGGGCATGAAAAAGAGATAAAATATGTCAGCCATTTTTAATAGACCTAAAGGATTAGTTGATACAGATTATCGTGTTGATCAGAACACATTCTCCGATGAAGAATTCAGAGGACAATATACTGGGACTAATTTGATCTATAAAGGATTTGCTCGTCCGGGTTCTGCGACTAGCGAACCTGTTTGGCAAATTGCTTTTCTAACATATGATGGATCTGGAAATGTTTTAACCGTCCAATGGCCTTTACGTAAGACTGATCCATTTACGATTGGAAGTGCTAATTTAAGCAATGCTAGCAATGATTATGAATTCATTTGGGACGATCGCACTTCCTATACCTTTGTTTAACCATTGAATTAGTATACATAAATATTATGTAATTGGCATTTACCTTTGAAGGTTTATGGCAATTACAAAAGAAGTAAATGGAAAAACTTATATTAAATGTGGCTTTCAGTGGTGTATTTGTGAGAAAGCTCCATGTGCTGAATGTGGCTTAGATATGTGCGCAAATATAGAGTCAATGAACATAAACTTTGTCATCGTTGCGCAAATTTAAAGACACAAGAACATCGTAAACATTATAGATATGAAAATAGTGAAGATTATAACAAATTACTCGATAGAAGAAGACAGGCTATTCGAATCAAAGGAAATGAATGTTATAGATGTCATCAAAAAAATCTTCCAATATTTTTATATTGTTTTCATCACATCGATCCTAAAACAAAAGAATTTAGTGTTTTGGGAAAACTTGTTGGTTATAAAAGATGGCTTAAAGAATTGGATAAAACCATTTTATTATGTCTTCATTGTCATAAAATCGAACATTTTGGGTCAGAAACATTGGACCCGTAGGGGGCTTTATCCCATTTAGATTCAATCCATTTACGGATAAATTAGATCTCACTGATGTAAGTTCTTCACCATCTGGTAACCTATCCTTTCTAACAGGCAATACTGGCGGCCCGGTTCCCGGTGATGCCATGCAAAATATCAATGTCATCGGAGCTTCAGGTATTATCGTTACTGGCAATCCAGGGACTAATACATTAACTATTACGCCTAATGGTTCAATCATAGGTCAAACTATTACTGGCCAATCAGGCGGCGCATTAAGCCCAGTGGCAGGTAATTGGAATATATTCGGTGGTTCAGTCGTTGCGGGCACATCACCCGTAGTCACTTCCGGAGCTGGCAATACTCTCACTGTCAACGTTCAACGCTCACAAGCAATTGCATCTACAAATGCAACTAATATAGGTTTAGCTGCATTTAATTCTTCATTTTTCACTGTTGATGCCAATGGATTTGTATCGGCTAGTGGTACTGGTCTTGGACAAACCATCACTGGAAATACTGGCGGTGCACTTTCACCCACTGCAGGTAATTGGAATATTCTAGGAACTGCTACCAACGGGATTGAATCTGCGGGTTCCGGATCGACTCTAACTGTAAGAATGCAGTCTCCTTATGCTGATGCAGATTTCGTATTCCAAAGTACTGTTTCTGCACAAACTAGAACACTTACAGTGCAAAATACAAGCAATACCGCTTCATCACAAGCAACACAATTAATATCAGTGGCAGGAACTACTGCAGGAGATGCTTGGACGCAGTATAGTGTGGGTACAACGCAATCTTATGCCATCGGAATAAGTAATTCGAATACCCAAGAGCTAAGAATCACTCAAGCAGCTTCAGGTACTGTCAATCCAACTTCTGCCGGAACTCTTTTGCAATTTGATGAGTCTAATACACGCGCTTATTTCCCAATATCCAATGTTTCTGTTGGTGGTTCCACTCAAAGTCCAGGTGCAGCAGTAATTTTAAATGCTACCAATACAAATACAACTGCAGCTAGCGACGCTACTATAACTATGACTGTTAGTTCTGCGACTGGCGGTAATGCATATGTTGTATATAATGGTCCTACAGATAATTGGTACCATGGGGTAAATAAAACTGCTGGCTCCAGTGCTTGGCAACTTCAACATTCAACTTCGGCAACATTCCCTTCAGCAACGACATTCATAAGTGTTAGCACATCGGGGGTCGTTGATATTCCAAATGGCATTACATTTGATGGAACAAATGTAATGGATAATTTCGTAGCTTCTACTTCTTGGACGCCAGCTATTGCCGGAGCATCTACTGCGGGAACAGCTACATATACGGTTCAAGCGGCACGTTATATTAGAATTGCTAATGTCGTATTTATAATGGGTAATGTTACTTGGAATACAGCTACTGGAACTGGTAATTTATTATTGACAGGTCTTCCATTCACCATAAATAACACAGCAAACATCATTCCTACTAGTAGTGTGCGGTTAGACTCGATTGCATTACCAGCAGCTACTGTCAATACTGTAATGCAAGGTATTGTAAATACAACAACATGCAATTTCGTCTCCGATACAATTACCGGTACACCATCAGCAGTACAAATCTCTGCTGCTGGATCAATATTTTTCTCAATGTTTTATTTCATTTAAATCATTATTAAATTTATCTTTTAATAAATTCTCTGCTTTCTTAACCTCTCAAAGAAATTTCTGTATAGAGGAATTATGAAATTAATATTAAGTATTGCGTGTGCAGTTTTTTTGCTTTTCTCTGGGCTTTATGCGCAATCGCAAAATTGTCTGACAAAAAATCAGATACTACTCACCAGTGAAGGTATTTATTGTGAAATAGATGGATGCTTACAATCTGTCGATTCTATTAGTTATTTTGATGGTCAATATGTTGCAATCAGAAAACCATTTATTGCCGGACAATGTGATCAATGTGGTTCCCATGTTGGACCAAATGGAAGATGTGAAAATCCCTATTGTAATAATAGTGGACGACATGGTCCAAGAGAAAGAGATTAAAAAAAAGACGTTTGAAATTTATCAAACGTCTAAAAACCTGTAGAGGTATACATGAAAAAACTTCTTGGAGTTATATTTATTTTTATCGTTTCAGTCAATCTTCTTTTTGCAGATAATGAATCGTATAAACTATCGGGTGATGTCAGAGTAAAATCTCAATCAAATTGGGAACAAGGCTATGATCATTACTTGAAATGTGAGGCCACAGTTGGATTAAATTTCAATTTTCCCGAAACTTGGATGCAAACAAAATTAAAGATGTCTAATACATATGAAACGCCGGAATTTTCTCTTATTCAATTAGAGATTCAACAATTATTGATCGGCTACAGTATCTCTGCCGGAGATAATCATTCATTTTTCATGGAAGTTGGAAGAAATAAGCTTGAAAATCTTTTTGAATCAAAAATCCAATATGACAATCATTTTAATGGATTACACTTAAGCTATAACATTGAAAATCCTCATGGAAATGTTACTATTCATGGTGGTCCTCATATCATTAATTCGGATTTAGATCATTATGGTTTTATTGGTGAGATCATTGTGAAAAATCCATTAACCTCTAACTTTACCCTAAAATATTCTTTGACTGATTGGTTAGATACAAAAGATTCGTCCCCCGACTATCAGTATCTAATCTCTCAGGCTTTGATTAAATATCAGATTGATGAAAATCTGGGAATCTATGGAGCTTATCTTATCAATCATAAAGCTACTAATTCATTTAGAGGTTTTTATCTTGGCATGAGTTATGGCAATGTCAGTAAGGCAAATGATTGGATGATAGATTTTAATTATCAAAATCTTCAATCCAGTGCTATACCAAATTTCGATACTTCAGGCATCGGAACTGGAATGCAATTGAAATCTGCTTATGCAATGACAGATAATTTTTCCATCCAAGGGAAAATTAACACAAAGAAATACATGGAAATTGCTGCCATTTACAAATGGTAATATTGATTGGGGATGAGGCGTCCCCAATCTTTTATCCCATGATCTTCCAATATTCACTAGATGGCTTACGGTAATTATCAAGATTCATGACTGAAAGCTCTGGAATATTTGAATAATCCACATTTCCTTTACGGGTGGCTTTCATAATCTTAATTCCCGCTCCCATTGAACTTTGATTTTGGCATTGGGATATTAAAGACTCGCGTAATCTTTTCTCTTCTTTTTCCAATTCTGTAATCTTTTGGGTAACTGATTTCCATTGAAAAGCGTCTGATTTCCACTGACAATCGTCTTTGAGAACATAATCTCTGTTCGTCATTATTGGAGGCGTTAGTTCTTGTAGACATTGATAAAATTCCTTCTCTTTTTCAAGCATTTCTTTTATATATTTGTCATCTCTATAAATTTTTATAAGAATTCCAGCTTCTCCATCAAATGAAAAATAATAACCCATTTCTAGCTGACATACTTCAAGTTGATGTTGAAGTTGAGGAAAATATTTATCTGGAATTTTCCCTTGTAAAGCTAGATTATGATCTTGTGGTCCCGGACATTTTATCTCAGCAATTGAAGTCTCTGTCACATCAATTGCATCTAGGCTTGCCATCATCCAAGATTTATTGGGATGAAACTTTACTTGTGGGCGAAATAATAATCCAGTCATCTTCTCCAATTCTAGACGCGCTTTTTCTTCTAAATCATGACCCCTTTCCATCGCTTTTGTTTGAAAGCGATCGGGTACTAGATCAAGTTTTCTTTGCCATAAACCATAAGCTGTCTCATATGGAGATACGCCCATAATAATTGGAGCATCTGATGCGCCAATATTTTCTTTTCTCATCGCCTTCCATTCGGGCGTGTTCTGGATTAATGCTGACATGGTTTTATTTCTCTCCAAGTTCTAATGATATTTTGCATTGTGAATGCTTCACCTTTTTGGCTTTTGCGACATTCAAGACATATAACCTTGTATCTGAAGCGTCCTTTCCACAAATGAACGGCCACTCGATACGGCTGTTCTTCCCAATATGTAGTCGGGACGCCTTTAAACCAACGAATTGGCAAATGAGCAATTGAACTACACATGTGCTAACTCATTAGAAAAATTATTGGAAACTTCTTCTTTATTCTTAAGAATCCCGTCTTTTATCTTTTTATAGGAATCAAGTTGTATCTTTTCCAAATCTTCTATTTTGAACCTTTCTTTCAAATATCCCCAAAAGTTTGTTTGATATTTTGGACTGCATTCAGATAACAGCACTTCTAATTCTTTAGCTTGAGCTTTATTAATGGTGGGTGATTGTAAATCCGCTTTACTTTCTTTGGATTCGTAATGCTTATTTTTTGGTGGAATTTCATATGTAGCAGCATTTCCATCATCATCATCTGCAATGACCCCAACCATGGCAGCTAGACTGTATCTTCTCATATAAGTTATTGCCGAACCAATACTTTGTGCATCTTGCTTCACTGGTAAAATTGGCAAACAAGACCTAATCCATTGGCCACTTGAATGCGTTAAAGTTGTTATTAATACCATTTGAGAATCCTTATATTCCATGGTCTGAAGTACTGCTAATCCATTTTTAGTTAATGGTTCTCTACATGCTCCCCAAACACTGGATAAGTCTGCGTATTTGCTCTTAAAAAATGGATTAGTGCTCTCTTTAATGGCAGGTGTAATATCAGCTTGTGCTTTGGAAAGCGCATTAGCTATTTCATTTATTTGCTCTGATTGATACATATTTGGCTCTTAGTTTGTGTATGTTAATGATTTTAAGTAATTTGTATTCCATTTCTTCCACGCATCAATGACTATATTAGTGGGAGTTGGTGATTGTAACATTATATCTCCATCGGGCATTTTTACGCCTAATTGGCTACATAAATTATCTAAACAGAAAATGAAATGCTCTAGATCAAATTCTGCTTTGTTATAAAGTTGATTTACAATTGGGATTAAGAAATCTTGAGCTTCGTTAAGCTTTAATTGCTTATTATCACAATCATAACATTCATATTCTTCACGTTCGTAATAACACATATTTGGCTCTTTTGTGTATGTTAATTTTTTTAATTATAAAAAAGAAGGAACAAGATCTAATGGTTTTGCAGAAAACGATATATCTTGAGATTTGAATTTCATATGATGATTCCTAATTAAAGGGTTTTGATGTTTGATAAGCTAAATATAACAAATGACATATTTTATAACAACAATATTATCTCAATTGTTAGAAAATAATGATTTTTCTATGATATGTACTTCTTACGGAGTAAATAATGAATCTTGATGACTATATACATAAATATAAAAGAAGAAAAATAGATGGAAAAAGGCTTTCAGTTACATCTCTTGCAGAAAAATTAAATGTATCTCGATGCCACTTAGCTGGAATAATTGTTGGAAGATACCGATGTGGAAAACATCTTGCATATCGAATCGAATCAGTTACTAACGGAGAAGTTACCTTTGAAGAAATATTAAGTAATTATAAAGGAAATACTTCATATGAAGTAGTAGAATAATAAAAAAGCTTGTTTTTTTCTGATAAAGAAATTATTTTTCTTAAACATAAAAAGAAAGGTGGTAAAAGAGCCATCTTCACCACCTTAAAATTAACATACACATTTGTGATATCCGCGCCTCGAAACAAAGATATCTCAATATACAAAATGGAAAAAATCAATGTTTGCATTAAGAAAACCCAATAACACGAATTACTTAACATGAACTCGGATCACTTAATAGAAACAAACCAACTAATAAAAACTAAATCAATATTAATTAAAAAACTAAATCAATATTAATTAAAAAACTAA
>ERZ1292642.1023-Hain-H14-01um-R1-1023-length-13969-cov-28_pt2 | contig 12218 bp, 20 predicted proteins | sample MGYA00564403_ERZ1292642 | MGnify/ENA primary metagenome ERZ1292642 (study PRJEB36523, sample SAMEA6512643) | groundwater metagenome | collected 2019-01-09 | study: AquaDiva: Metagenomics assemblies of 32 groundwater samples | reverse complement strand
AACACTCTGGCCCGACTGATCCGCATCATACAGCCGAGGCGTTCGACCTTCGCACGAACACGCTCACCGATGATCAGACCATCGACCTACTTGCGGACATACGCCGGGTGCTCTACAAGACACCCCGCAAGTTCTATGCCTTCCTCGAAGCTCCTAGTGCTCCACACGAGCACATCCACGTACAGCGCCGGAAGGGCGTCACTTACACTATTGATGACTATCTCCACGATTGCTGACCAATCGTATGCATAGAGTATCGAAAAGTGTCACTTTATGACTACAAGTGGGCTAATCAGAATGTGGCACGACGCTTGCACGTCTCTCTCCCAATAGTCTCTCGCCCTCTCGGTCTCTAGACTGGAGTCCTATGCAGGTCGTTCATCTAGATATTCCGCAAGAGGTTGGCTATCTCATTCCCCTAGGCGATCTCCATCGCGGCGATACCCATCTCACCCAGCACGGTCTTGACAAACTCAAGGGCTACCTTGATTGGGTGATGGCCCGTCCCAACGCCTTTGTCTTCCTCATGGGCGATATCCTCAACGTCGCCAGCCGTTCCTCCAAAACCAACCCCTTCGAGTCCGACAAGGATGAATATGCCAAGTCCGTTACCCTATTCAAGCCTTATGCCAATCGAATCGTCGGCTGCATCACTGGCAACCACGAACAACGCATGTACAAAGAGTTTGGATTTAACCCGCTTCAACCCTTCTGCCGGGAGCTGAATATCCCCTACTGCGGCTATTCAAGCGTGCTCCGGATTCGTGTGGGAGAGCGCTCGGACCGCCGCAACGAGTACCGGCAAATGTACTGGGGTTTTGCACATCATGGGACCGGGGGCGGTGGCACGATGGGTGCAGCCCTAAACAAAAAGGTTAAACTGCAAGAGATTGCACAGGCGATGGATTTCTATATGGCCGGCCACGATCACAATCTCATCAACGGCTCGCGAGATGTACTCGTGCCCCGCAAAGACAAGATTGAATACCAACGTGTTCACTACATCGACACCGGCTCATTTCTAGATTGGGATGGGGCCTACCCGGAAGAGGGCGCAATGGCGATCTCACGAGTAGGGGCGATGCGGCTGCGCTTTGATGGGCGTCCAAATCATCACGACTTGCACATAAGTAGCTAAACCACTCACAAGAGAGGGAGTTATGCGTCTATACTGGCTCGTACTCGTCGGATGGCTCATCGCAATACCAGCCACGGCACAGAGTATTCCCGTCTCGCAAGTCAAAGTCGTGGGGTCGAGCGCGGCCGTACTTGGTTTCCCCGCTACTGCCACCTTCGACTCGTTTAGCCTCGTGCCTGGCACGATGACGATCCGCACCAGCGGCACGGCCATATGGCCTGCGGTCGCGATTGAACCCAATGGCGCCCCTGTCCAGTCCGGCACATTGTGGGTATTTCTACATATCGGGGGACAATGGTACGCAACCGGCGCCGAACGGCTTCGTCCTACACAGCTCAATGGTGGCAAACCCGAAGGATCACCAACCGACCTCATTGGTGCTGGGTGGCTGTACGATGTGAATCGCTGGGGGCCAATGGCAGGCTACAATCCCGCTCCCGGCGAGATCGTCGGCGTGATGGTTGTGGCCGGATCAACCCGAAGCGACAATCAAACTCCTGTCAAAGAACGCACGAACATTCTTGCGATTAAGTGGCCAAACGCAAGCGGGGCGAATCCGGTTACTGTCGTCTGGAGCGAGGGCGAAACACCATTGCCCGATCCGCCAACGCCTCTGCCAACACCTGTTCCTCCCACGCCACCCAGTCCCACACCTCCTCCTAGCGATTCTGACACACTCGTTCGCATCGAGCACAAGATTGACAACATCGCGACATCGCTTGAGGAGCACCGCGTTGCCACACGCAACTTTGCCGACAAGGTCGTGAGTTTTCTAAAGGACCCCCGCACAATTCTTACAGCGGCAGGAGTCGTCGCAGGCTGGTTTGCCGCCCCAGGAGGAAAGTAATGGAATCATTATCATTACACTTTCACCTCTTATGGGCGCTTTGTTTGATACTTCTCGTAATAGTTGTCTGGGCAGATATTACCCACGCGGGGAAATAGTTCGTGCCGCCCATCGTTCAGATCCAAGTCTCACGCGCCCTGGGCGACTGTGCTGTCGTCGCGCTATCGATGTATCTGGGCCGCCCCTATGAAGATGTGTTTGCCGCAGCAGCGTCCATCACGAAGAATATCCTCTTCCACAAAACAGGAATGTTTTGGACACAAATTCACCAAACGGCAGCGCTCTTTGGCACAGTCCTCCACACGCGAAAAATTACGAAAGCGCACGATCTCGAAAACATGTGTGGGTTACTTGGACTTACCGCGACAAGCAAACGAGAGCAACACGTCGTCTTCGTGAAAGCAGGGCTCGTCTTTGATTCAGACGGAACCGTGTGGGAAATCGAAACATTCCTCAAGCACACAAAGCACCGACCGCTTTGTCTCACCACGAGCGAAGAGGAGGACTTGATCGCATGGCCTCGATCAACTTTGATCTGAAAGACAGTGGCGAGCGTCTCCAATTTGATTCAGGGATGGTGCGCGATGTGACAACGCATAAGATCGATTATTCGCTCGTCTTTGATGGTCCGATGTTGGAACGCCTCGCCATCCATCTCACCAAAGGCGCAGAGAAATACGCTAAACGTAACTGGATGCAAGCGAGCGGCCAAGCCGAGCTTGAGCGATTCCGAGAGTCGGCTATTCGTCATTTCGTGCAGTGGCTACATGGCGATACGGACGAAGACCACGCCGCTGCGGTCTTTTTCAATGTGAACGGATACGAGTACGTCAAAGAAAAGGGCGTGCAAAAGCCTTTGCTAGTCGATTCGATAGGATATTTACTCTAGGAGAGCACAATGTCCGAGCCTACCGTCTATCTCTCCGGTCCCATTACCGGCTGCACCTACGCAGGCTGCACCGACTGGCGAGAATATGCGGCGCAAATTCTCATCTCGGTCGGTATCCAAGCCATCTCGCCCATGCGAGCCAAAAACTATCTCAAGAAGCTTGAGAACCCGATCATCTCTGGGCACGGACGAGAGTACGCCCATATGGGTGTATTCTCGACGCCTCAAGCCGTTGTGGCCCGCGACCGCTTCGATACACAACGAGCTGACATAGTACTCATGAATCTGCTCAATGCTGACCGCATCTCGGTCGGCACGATGGTCGAATTAGGCTGGGCCGATGCCGCGCGAGTGCCAGTGGTAGGCATCATCGAGCCGCAGAACAACATCCACGATCACATGTTCGTCAACCAGCTTATTGGGTTCCGTGTCGCGACGCTCGACGAAGGACTCCATGTCGTACGGGCGACGCTAGGAAGGTAACGCCCATGCCATACATTGCACCCGACCAGCGAGCGCGTGTGAGTGCCCACGGACCTTCTTCAGTAGGCGAACTCAACTACGCAATTACACAACTGATTTCTCGATACACTATCCGAGCACAAGGCCACCATTCCTATATTGTGCTCAATGACGTGCTCGGCGCCCTCGAAGGCGCCAAACTCGAATTCGTGCGGCGCGTCGTGGCACCCTACGAAGACCGCAAGCGAAAAGAGAATGGCGACGTGTATGATGCTATACTGGTAGAATGAAAGGCTGGCTCCTTATAATCGTCCTCGTCGCCGCATCCCTCCTCTCGTCCGCGCTTGCCCTTCGGCCGATTGTTCATCCACAGGAGTCCGAGCCGCTTGTTACCCTGCGTACCCACCTTGAGCAGTCGCTCGCGCCCGGCCACGTTATATACCGAGTTGGGATTCCCCAACACCGCGACAATATCTGGTTCTGCGTCGGGTGGGACAACATTACAACTGAGAGGAGTCGCACGTCCTGCCAACAGCTCAATGGCGTCTATAGCCCGATCGTGTTCCACCTCGAATACCGCTCATTGGCGGAGGGGTGCTATCGAGGCTTCGTGGATGTCTATCGCACACCGAGCTATCGTGCCGCCTTTGCTACGTCCCAATTCCGCATTGGATATACCCCATGCGCTTAATCATTGCTGCCATCCTCGCCTTCGTGCTCCTGCTGTCCCAATCGGGTTCAGCGGATCGTGCTCATCCGCGCTTGCTCGACTCGGTGCGCCCGCTCTCGCAAGTCACGCTTCGCGACTTTACGACGAATATGATCACCTACCGAAACATCTGCACCGTCAGCTCGATTAACGCTGCTCTCCACCTGTGGCTTTCGGCAGCGCACTGTGTACTAGACGAGGATGCAGACAATGCGCCACGGTCGGGACTTATGATCTTCGGCCATCTAGCCTTCATTGTGAAGACCGATATCACGGCGGATCTTGCGATACTGCTCACGCCTGACTACGCAGCACACGCATTGCGTCTCGCCAGCAATGGACCACTCTGGGAAGATACTATTCGTGTGGTAGGCTACTCGTTTGGTCTCCCAAGCATAACGATTACGCCCGGAACCGTTTCAAATCCCGATGGGATTTGTTTACCAGGTGTGGCTTCCTCGTACATGCTCTTTACAGCAGCGGTCGCAGCGGGCCAAAGTGGAAGCCCTGTCGTCAACTCTCGCGGCCAGATCGTTAGTGTAGTGCAAATTGGGTGTGGTCAAGACTATAGTCCTGGCGGGGGTGCGATCTATGCGCGGCTCAAGGCATTCGCTGGTGAGTATTTCGAGCGCTAATCATCGTCATCCGCAGCCCCTGGCGCAGTAATTTTCGGGTACGCTTTACTCGGCGTGTCGATCATCGCCTGGTCGAGAATATCGAGATTGCCCCCGAGTGCGACGAACCTCTTTCGATCCAGCACCTTGCGAATCGGTGCCACAATCGTAGACTTGTAGCCGTCGATATCGATGGACGACTCGCCTAGCTCAGTCTGAATCTCCTCTACAATACTCCCCTGCTTTTTCTTCGCCAACGCCAACACCTTCGCCTGTGCAGTCAACTCAGTATAGGTCTTGAGCGCTAACAGCAGCTTGCGCTTGAGCTGAGGCGCGATTACGAGTTGGTGTGTTGTGGTGGCTGTGACGGCTAGTGCGGCGATCGGCATAGAGCCTCCATCCAAATCGTGCGATGTAGTCCACACACATTTGCGTATGTTGCTGAATCAATCCACGTAAGTTGCCAAACTACGAAGCGATGTATTGCCATCATCGCGATTGATCCCATATCGTGCGATGCACACCACATGCCAAGCAAATCTCCGTAAGTGTTTGGGCGCCTGGAGCGAGTCGCACGAGCGCCCACACGTGGTAGAGACAGTCTTTCGGATCGTCGCCGCTCACGATATCGTCACTTTCCTTATGCCACAGTCGGCGAGAAACTTCTGCTCAGCCAGAGACCACTCGGCAAGTGTACAACACCCACAACACCCGTGAGTCGCATAGTAGAGACGCGGCGAGGTCAGCGACTGCGAAGGGTGTCCAACTCCATGCTCTTTACATGCAATCTCAACAAGGCCGTTCTCGCGGTGGACGAGGTACCACGTCATTGTGATTCAAATGGCACCATATCGCCATTTCCCGCTTTCCATTCAAAAGACATGCCCAACGCTTTGGGCCAATCCTTTACCGAGAGCCAAACAATCTGCCGAAGCTCTGGTGTGTGAGACACAAGCTTTTTCGGCCCAGGGCCGTAAAAAGTGGTAGATAGTCCTACTGTGCTTACGGGAATTTTTAAACGCTTCAAGGCTTGATAGACAACGCAGCAAGTCTCTAGCCCCAGCCTACCGTGTCCTAGCCGCCGCTCGTCTAGTTCTTTATGGGCCTGTGTGATGTCCTCTTGTTGAATGGTGATGGTCATTACTTATTTCCTCCACACGAGTGTTTCCTGCACAAACGACATAATCCACGCGCGTAGTCGTGATTGCCCTTCCTCGTGTATTCGATGAAGGCGGTTGTAGTGAACACATTCTCTGAAAGTTAATCTCAAAACGGCACCATGTCGCCGTTCCCCGGCACCGATGGCGAATACTTCGTCTTCTCGTCGTACGCGCACCAATTTCGCCCCCACTCGCCAGAGGTCTCAATCGGCACGGTGAAGCTAGGGGGCTGCACAGTCATAAGCTGCACCATATGTCTATTCACATCGCGTGCCAAAGCGGAGTCATCTTCACACTCCATCAGTTGTGCGTCATGAACCCAAATGAGTGCTTCCACCCATCGGCCTTGTTTGCGGTAGTTTTCTAGTAGTGTCCAGATGCGGGCCTGTGCCATTTTCGCTATCCACGTTGCGCCTTCTTGGATTGGAGTCGAAAATGCAAATCGGCGAGCTTCCTCATGCACAGAGCGTTGAGCACTTCGAATACCGCCAATATAGCGCACACGGCCAGACAAACAACGAACACAACCATGACGATGTGCCTCAGCAGCCATACGATCTTGATAGAGAGGCACCCGAGCATAAAGCGCCATCGTCTCGTCGAGCCAGCGCTGTGCATCGTCTTCATCAGCATCCACCCCATTCTTTCGCAGCTCGACACTGAGTCCCTTGTAGGTCATGCCCATTGGGATACCGAAGTTTATAGCTTTGGCCGCTAGTCGAGTAGGACCTTTTTTGTGATCGTACTCGCTGCCGCCGAATATTCGTTGAGCGAGCCGAGCGTGTAGATCCAGTCCATCTCTGAATGCCGTGAGCAGTGTCGGATCTTGTGAGAGATGTGCAAGCACCCGCAATTCAATTTGAGACAAGTCCCACTCGCCGAAGATGTGTCCGGGCTCAGGCACCCACCCCCGTCTGAACTCGCGGGCGAACTGGCCGTGCTTCGGCATCGCCAAGAGATTAGGGTCGCTAGCAGCCAAACGCCCGGTAACAACACGAGTAGTACGAAACGTGGCATGTATGCGCCCATCATAAGGCCAACGCCGCACGAAATCAGGCAGACGATCCACAAAGGTATGCTTGAGTTTATATAACTCGCGATAGCTGCGAATCGTTGTGATAACCGGGTACTCAGGGTGCTCATGTTCCAGTGCCTCTAGGACTTTGTCGTTGGTGGAGCCGCGACCACTACTCGTGCGCTTAATCTCTCCGAGTCCAAGTGTTTCGAAAAGATAATCGGCGACTTGATCACCACTGTTGGCGTTGAACGAATCCAATCCCGATTGATTTGTAAGTGATACTTGTAGTCGTTCCAACTCTTCTTGAAGCACATGCGAGAGACGACGAAAGTGCGGTAAATTCGGTTTAATCCCAACATAACTCATCCTTTCGATGAGGGGGTAGGTCGAGAGTTCGAGCTGATAAGTGGATTGCAATCCCATCGAATTGATACGTCGGCCGAGTTCGGGCCGAAGACGTGTAGTCCCATCCGCATCTCGGCAGCCATATCTAACTGCCACAACGCTTGAAACGTGGTCAAGAGATGCTCGAGGCATGGAACCAAGTCGGTGATAACCTGCGACTTGGATATCGTCCAACTGGTTAGCCCAAAGGCGTCGAGTGGCTTGACTTCGTAGTCCGCGCTCAACGGCCTTGTGGAGCGCCGTTTTCGGGAGTTTCGGATACGTCTTGACCCGTCGCCCTTTATCAATCTCTTGCCAGAATGCATCTTTGCACCGCTCCTCCCAGTCGAGTTGTTCAATGCTCCACAGCGCCGAGAGATAGTCGAGCGCAAGTCGCTGTCCGGCATCGCTCAGCACCTCATCATAGTGCTGCATTTTCATGCCGCAATGGCGCGCACAGAGCGACTTGAGCCCTTGTGGTTCGAGCTGCAACAGATACGCCATCACCATCGTGTCATCGAATGGCAGATCGGTTGGGAGGCCGAGTACCCGCATCATACGGATATCGTGTAAAGCTGAATGGTAAGTGAGTTGGGGTCGTTCTCGATGTAGAAATCTACCGAACGCGGAAAGTGTATCTCTATTGGACGCCCGGATAAGATAGCCTTCTCCAGCTCGCCAACTAAATTGCACACTCCAGGGACGGTCGGGCCAGCCCTCGGTGTCAATCGCGATGGAGGAGGTGTCCCACATGTTGGACAATTCTCGACGGGCGCCGTGGAGTTGAGCGGGCGGCGTTGTGCTATCCAGCGATATGGCTTCGTTTTCACGCCGGGGCTGAAGTATTTCTCGAAGTCTTTCTGTTGTTGTGATTTCCTCATATTTCTCTCTCCCTACAAACGAATCGTCAAACAGCACACACGGCTCGGTCTTGCCGTCTAGATATGTCGCCAGCGCTGCAAAGCCGGCGACAACGTACGCTGCCTTGTCCGAGTTGTGGAAAGCCGATGCGGGATGATGAATGGGGAAGACAACCGTATTGTCTAAAAACGATAGTTTGTCTGTGGCAGGCAACACCCACGGAATACCCCACACGCTGTCTATGTCCACATCGCCCAGGAACCATCGGATCGTTGCACGGCCCATTGACACAACGAGCGCAGGATTGACCATGTGAAGTTCACGGAGCAAGTCTTGTTCGTCGATGCGGGTGTCATTGGTGGTATAGATGTAGTCTTTCCCTCGATATTCGCGATGGAGGTTAGTGAGAAATACGCCATCGCGCGAGGGAAGGGTATTCCCGTCTAAAAAGCGGTCTAACTCATCGCCTGTCTTCCCCGCAAACACCCGTCCTGAGTTATTTTCTTCATAGCCTGGTTGACTGCCGACAATCATGATGCCGGCATTTGATGGACCGCTGCCGTGAACGCGGCGTAGTGGGCGACGAAACACTACCCCACCCATTCGTCGTCGCTCGGGACGTATTCAATGGACAAATGCAAATGCAGATCGCCTATAGGTGCGAGACGACGCAATTCTTCATACGCCTCTTTGAACGTCATAAACACAAGATCAGTATAGCCGAGTCGTTCTTCTACCTGTGGAATCGTCCGCGCAATGCTTACCACCAATGGGCTACTCATACCGCCTCCTCTAGTGTGTAATTAAGTAGGCACTCGGTGGCGGCACGCGATCAATGTCTTCCACATCCTCAACATTAAACAGCACTCGATGCAGTCGCATCGTCGGACCTTCTAGATCGAGTTCAAAGTCGATGAAGTCCACGCGGCCCGATTCGGTCACCTGAATACGGTGAGCTTTCACGACGATTTCCACAAGATGCGTGGGTTCGTCGGGCGTAGTCGCGTACTTACGCACGATGAAGGTGCGGTGTGGAGGAAGACGAAAGGGCCGTTGCGGCTGCTCTTGATCCGCCTCGGGCGGCGGCTCGTCAATAGGTGTCATACGCATCTCTCCCAACTAGTTAGTGTGTATGTCGTCCGCAAGAGGGGCAGTAACGAAACTGTTTCATTTCATCGCAGCGACAACGGCAACAATAGTTGTCGATTTTGTCGTCTACAGCTTTTAGCAACTCTAATCGAAGATTGGCACGCATTTCATCAAATGCGGCTTTGACAATGTCGGTCAGCATATATACGTCCCTCCATGACGTTCTCGATGTGTGTCGCAAGTACTTCACCAATTCCATCTATGCGGAGCCACTCTGACCGTGGCGCATTAACGGCTCGGCGAATTGAGCCATTGAAGTGTTTCTCGACCGGGAGTGTTTTGCGGATGCCGAGACCGGCGATGCGGGAGAAGAAGCCTCTAAACTCGGAAATGGCAGCAAGAGTTGGCGCTTGGTAGATCGCGATGTGCGAGTCGTGCTGGTCGAGGTCTTTGTCGGTCCAGACGCGATAAAGCGCCGCGATTTGTTTGAGTGTGTCCGCGCGCGTCCGAGCCCGGAGAATATTAAGTCCTCCACGAAGATGGAGCACAAAAAGTCTCTTGAACAATTCATCCACAGCCATGCGGCCAGGGAATGCTCGAAAGGAACGGCGTCCTGCTCGGCGCTGAAGATAGCCTTGCGCGTCATAGAGTAGTTCCCCCTCAACTAACAAGTAGCAGAACTGAAAGTTGTCTCGCATCTTGAGCAGTTGGTGGCCTTGTAGCCGCTGCGTGCGAAGCGACTGCACGAGTTCGCCCAGCTTCTTAAACTCAATCCCGACCATGACCGGAGCTCCACCCTCACCGCGCCCTTCAAACGCGATATCGGCAGGGATATCGCCCGACTCGGCAGGAAGACCCATCTTGCGAAGAGGCTCACGAAGCTCATCAGACCCGGCGCGATAATCCACTAAAATCATGAATATGTTCTAAGTCTATGATTGTATTTACGCCCAATCAGATTCCAGACTGTTAGGATACACAAGCTGCCCCAACTCTGGGAATGTGAGATTCGTAAATTCTTGCCCCCAAATTTCTGTATTCTGGCGACAATTGACGACGGTGCACTTGAACCGATCCGCAATCGTCGCGGGCTCTGGGTCATAGCGATGTTCGAGCGAAACTTGCACGATGTTGCCTGCCTGTGTAAACCCCATAGGCTCCATGTCTTTCGTGGACTCGCCCTCGACCCACTTCGTCTTGACTTTTTGAATGAGTTGGAGATTCACATTGGCGTCGGCCGCGTCTTGAATCAACCCGCGATACATACCATTGAGTGGCCCATACTCGCGACCCTTCGCCGACTCACGCGCGAACTCTGCAAATCGACATAGCTCCCACAACTCGGATTCGTCAATCTGAATCGACTTCGCAATGGTCAAGCCGTGCAGGTAGTCCTCGATCCATTGATCACGAACCTCCTTCGCCCTGTCTTGGTCATCCCATTTCTTGTTGAAGCGATACTGAACCTCCCGAATTTCCTTCGCTGGCTGTCCGCCATAGCCCTTAATGAACTTCTCCACCACGCCCTTTATTCCAATAGGATCTAGATACATTCCGAGGATCGGATCGGGCATGGTGAAACCGAAGTGGTTCTTGCCCACTTTGTCCCACCCCCATGAGCGGTAGATGAGACGATAGGCGATGGACTCGTTGATGGGGGTGAAATTGCCCCAGTCTACGCTTTTGGTCTTTGTCATACTACAACTCTCTCTCTCTCTCCTGTCGATCCATTCCTTCCAGCGCTGATCGTCCGCGGTCATAGAAGACCATTATACGCACCAGATGGGACAATAATAATGCAACATGGGACAATATACGCACTAGATGGGACAATAATAATGCTAGATGGGACAATATATGGATCGCACTAGGCACGCTGCCCCATGTCCCAACCCCCTAGCCGACACCCTATGACTCCGGATAATAGTCATAACGACACTCATTATCGACATCGGTTCCATCCCCATAAATAAATTAACCCGAGAGCAAGCCCAAGCAGAAAAGTCATGGTCTTTCAGCTCTCTCTTGTTCGATAGACGCTTCCATCTGGTCGGTAGACTCGTCCTTGACCCGTTTGACTTTAACTTTCTGCGATTCGCCACATGTCACGGCCTCGTCAAATCGTTGACACGCTCGCGTCGTTTCAGCCTCACACAACGGATGCGGACCCATCCACGGCTCGCCGAACATACACGCGAGGGCTCCGTCAGTTGTGCGGTTAAGTGGGGATTTAGTCAAAGGCTACCATATGGTTTTATCATCGCGTTTCAATTAGCCTTTGATGTCTCGCATGATTCATCATCATAGCGTAGTTGGTCTGCAACTCGCGTTCCGTAAACTCAATGTCGTAGACGAGTAGTTCAGGGTCTTGTCCGGCACCTTGCACGAACAGCACATAAAGACGTGCGCGGCTCAGCTCTAAATTGTGAGCATAGCTCTGTAACTGGCACACGTACTTATCGAACTTGGGCGGAAAGCTAGAGGCGGGCTTGCGCGGCATGTCCTTGCTAGACATCCACCACGCCACCTTGAACTCGGCAAGACGATTGTCGTCGATAATGCCGTCGGGGGAGTAGGCGATGCCGTTGGGAGTCATGAGTTCGCCCGGCCGAAAAACTTTGACTCCAGCTTTCGTCAGTAGGAATTCTAGGTGCTTTTCCCAGGCTGTTCCCATCGCCGTCATTAGGGGGTTGGGACTATCTTCGCCCCCATAGCGCTTTGGTTCTAGCCGCTTGAACAGGCTGTTATAAATGGTTGACATGTGCAGCCCAGGCGAGCGCACAAGATCGGAGGCGAGGAGGTCGAGACCGTGGGGAATCAGAGTGATCTTCATTCCCTGATCCTAAGTCGTAAAATGGGTTCTCGGTTGGCTGTGAGAATAACGATATCGCCCTTGTTTGGTCCTTCCTCTGTATCGATAAAGCGATACATTGGGGCAATAGCACGGGACAAAGCGCGACGCTCGACATGGGTTAGTAGAAGGATCTTCATCAGCCGGTGCCTACCCCCTATCTCGCCTCAACCAATCGCTCCTGGGCCCTGCTAGA
>ERZ1292642.1265-Hain-H14-01um-R1-1265-length-12230-cov-4_pt1 | contig 12230 bp, 17 predicted proteins | sample MGYA00564403_ERZ1292642 | MGnify/ENA primary metagenome ERZ1292642 (study PRJEB36523, sample SAMEA6512643) | groundwater metagenome | collected 2019-01-09 | study: AquaDiva: Metagenomics assemblies of 32 groundwater samples | reverse complement strand
GATGCTGAAACGGCGCAGCCCCCGAGCCGATATCAAAATGCCCCATCTCATGAAACGTGATGGTCTCGACCATCAGCACTTGATCTTGCGCGTCGCCAAACACCAGCGCTCCCTCGATGCGAAGCCAAGCCAAGGCGGGAACGGAAGAAAGCGTCAAGGGAGGCGGTAGGTCCATCGGCGGCGCGTCGGTCTTTCGCCGCCGCGACACTCTCCTTTTGGGAAGCGCCTTCTCCGGCCAGTTATATTCCACCGAAACGCCAGGCGGAATGAATACCTTCGCTCCGTTGCCAGGCACTATCCCATCGCGCCAGGTCGCGGCTTGCGACCAATCACCGGACGCCTTGGCGACGTGGGTCGCTGCTATTGCTGGGAGAAGGTTGTCGAGATAGGCCTGGTCGTCTTGCATTGCTGACATAGCTGTTCTCCTCTAGTTTTTCTGGAGCTGCTGTCCCCATGGGACGACCTTGCGTTTGCGCAAGCGGTTCATCAGGAAGTCGAGAACGAACTTGGATGTCCTAGGCGTCGTTCGGCGGGCTGGAGATTCCGTTCTCTGCTCTTTCATTTTCATGGTCGTCCTCCATTTGCCAGACGCTGCGCCCTTCCTCTTTTATAGCGCCGGGGCGTCGCCATCGCCGGCGCGCCGGACACGTTTCTGCTGTCGCTCAGCTTTTGATGCTTTCGGGCAGCCGCGTGCGTGGCGATAATCGTCAGGGTGCTTGCGCTTCTGGCCCTTCTTCAGCATCGGCTGACCGCAGCTTTTACATAGCTTGTAGCTCATGCTTCAATCCCCGTAGCCGCCATCGTTGTCGCACATCGAGAGAAGTTTCAGGACCTTCTTCCGATGCGCGCGGCTGTTGAAGATCGGCCGGCCACGATGCGTGGTATAATCCGTTGGCGCGCCGTTCTTTGCCAAGTAGGCCTCGAAATCCTTGATCCGCTTCGGCAGGCAAGCCGCCCCGTCGCTTATCACCGGCTTCTGCCAAAGCGTTTCAGTCCCGAACGCGCCTTGGGAGAAATCCAACTTCTGATCGGGGAACGCTGCGTGGAACTCCGCTTCGGAAACTTCTACTCTTCCGCGGAGTCCGCCGTGGTCGATGAAGTACCGCGCGACGGTTTCCGTCGTCCCCGTTTCAGAGTTGAATCGCTCTCTTCTTCGGACGATCCCTTGCATTCTGCATCTCCCGATAACGCCCGCAGCCGAGCGTTCTCGGAGCGAAGCAATTCCAGTTCGGTCATCTCGACTTGCGATTCGAGCTCGGGCGGCAGATCGCTTTCTTCTTGCTCCTTCTGCTTCGCCAGTGCATCGTCGTCAACGACGATGCCCACGATCGCCGCCTTGGGTCCGTGCCGTTCTTCAAAGAACTTCTTGCACAACCGGGCCTGCGCCTGCGCCTCTAGCTCCGTGGCGAATTTGCCGTGCAGACCGGGCTTGATGCTCCGGTCCAGGCCGGCTTTGTAATGCACTTGAAAAGGCTTGATGTCCATCCCCTTGCTCCCTTCCTTTATTCCTTAGCCTGTCCGTTCGGGGAACCTCCCGCGTTCACGCCGGCCAATGAGTTCATCATATTCATATCGTTGCCCTGGCGCGTTCGTCCGGGCATATTCTGCCGGACATGCGTCGTCGTCTCGGGCGCCGGTTGCACGCCGGCCCCGGACGACGACCCGACCTCTTGCACCGGCGGGTCACGCAGGGTGATGATCGAGGTCAGGTCCGGCATGTCTCGGTAGTTCGCCATGATCTCCAAATACTGATTCACGTCGAACTGGATGCCCTGCGACGACAAGAGCTGAGCCATGGGAATGATGACGCTCTTGACCAGCGCATCCAAGTCGTTCGCCCGCTGCTGAGGCGTCGAGTGCGTCATCGAATAAGGATCGACTTTCACATCGATCTCATCCCAACGAGCGTCTCGTCTGAGCGGCATCTCGGCCCGCCCCGTGCGCGGGTCCGCCACGGCCGGCGCGTTCCACGGATGAATCTCTTGCACCCGCGTCATGCTCGGCAGGCCCGGCACACTGTAATGCGCCTTCTGCACCGCCACCGGATCGTGCCAGTGATACCAGCCCATGCTTTCTAAGAGCTTCGACGTTGCCGCCACCGTCGAATCCTGCATGTCCTGAATGCCGCGCGAACTGTTCTCGTTCAGCATCGCGTCTTGCCGGGCCGTCTTCGCTTGCGGGCTGAGACCGCCCATAATATCGAGATTGCCGGCCATCCAGCTGAAAATCTCCTTGAGCTGGATGAAGAATTGAAACAACATCGGATTGGGACCGCCCATGCTGAGCGGATTGATCTTGTCCGGCTGATCGACCGGAACGAGCTCCCCATCCCGCGAATCACGGATCCGCTGAGCGTCCCCGTCTTGCCCGCGCGAGAACAGCGTCACGTCCTTTTGCCGGCAGGCTTGATCGATCAGCTTGCGGACGATTTGATTCAAGGGCACGTGCAAGTCGATCAAGTCTTGAATCGTCCCGCCGACCATCACGTTGCCCGGCACCAGCTTGAAGCCTAAAATCTGGTACGGCCCGCAATAAGGACCGATCCACTGCTGCACGCGCAAGGCTTCCGGCTCCCCGCCCTTGCCCACCGACATCGCCCCGGTCAAACAATCGTCCGGGATCGTTATGACGAGTTTATGCCGAGCCAGATACACTTCCCACAGGTCCACCATGTCCTCGATTTCGTCGTCATCTTGACCGAAGTAGCCGCGGAACAGCACGCTAACCCGTTCGTCGCCCTCTTGGTTGAATTTCGAATCGCTCGAGGCCGTCAAATCTTTCCGCGTCCGGCCATAGTTCCGCTTGTCGTCCATGACCGCCGCCAGCGGCACCCGAATCCGGTGCCCGATGTAACTGCACTCCGAAAAGTCCCGCGCGTGAATGTCGAAAACGAAGTCGTCCAGATCGATGCGCTGAACGTAGGGCTTGCCGGCCTCGATGTTGAAAGCCGACAGCGCCGCTTCCGCCGGCGCCATCAGCGAACACTTGGCTATCCCCATCGAGAACAACGCATCGGTCACGACGCGCCGCATCGTGCCGGCAAAGTTCATGTCCACGATTGCTTTGTTCAGCCAGCGCTCCATCGCTTTCACCGCCGGCCGCGCCGAACGATTGAAGGTCGAGAGCAGCACCCTTGGGTTCTTGGCGATCAGATTGCGGCCCACGATCGACGTGTACAAGGACAGCATGTTGACCGGATTGCGCTCGCGATTCTGCTCCGACCAATTCGAACCCGCGAAGTGAGATACCGCCCGACGCCTGGCCTCGCGCGGAAACCGCAAAGCCAGACGAGACGCCTGGAGCGACGTACAAAGCCGACCCAAGTCAATCGGCAACTCTTTCGTCATAGTTCATACCCAGCTTTCCGACGCCCGCTCGTTGGCCTCGCGCAACCGCCGCCGTCCGGCCAGCGACCTGACATCGACCGCCTCTTCCTTTTGCTTCTCTTGATACACAGGATTGTAATCCTTGACCATCTTCCAGCTTAGCCCGTCCGACACCACCCGATCCGCGTGGTTCTCCCGCGCCGCCGACGGATCCACGCGATTGATCGACTTCGCATTGACCAAGTGCCCTTTGCCATCGTACTTGATCTGCAAACATTCCTCCAGCGCCCGCGCCGAGGGATTGTGCATGCTGCGCGTCAGCAAAGCATGCCGGTAATCCGCAAGCATACTCGGCATCGCCGCCCCCACCGGCGCCCAACCAGGCGTGTCCGAAACCTCTTGCGACAGCGCGCCTTCCTTCATCCGGTAGAAAATCTGCCGGTAGCCCAACGCCTGCCAAACCTCCTTGCCAAACTGAACCCCAGGACCGTGATGCTCCCAGCATAACCGCGCCCCATTTCCCTCTTCGTCGCAAAAAAGCCGGCACAACGCCACCGCTGCCCTGGCAAATTCCTTCGGTTCAATGTTTCCGTTCGCGTATTCCAATACCTTCGCCCCCAACCTGCCGTCAGTGATGCTCAAACAAGAAGGTGTAGCCCCCGTCCCACCACTCACATCCGCCCCAGCCCCATAAAACGAATTGACCGGCTTGCCATTCCTTAACTGCGTCCACAACTTCACCGGACCTCCTCCTTGAAGAGACAGCTCCACAGGCACCCCAGCCTCGTCATAAACGATATTCCCTTCCCAAAGCGGCGGCGCGCATTTCCCTTTCAGCGTCTGAATCAAGATCGGGTGGAAAAACTGCATCACGGAACCCGTAGGAGAAATGTCCAGCTCCTTCGCCGCCGCCATCACCCCACCCACATCCACTACCTTGCCATCGTACCAAGGCGATCGAACCCCCGGATAAGGACCACCCGTCGGATGACCCGACATGTCAAACTTGAAGTCCTCTGCGTACTGATACGTCAAAGCGCACGGCGCTATCGTGTCCGTGTCCTCGTCGTAACGCAACGCTTGCACCCGATTCAGCGACTTCTCGTATCGGTATAGACCCGCGTTCTTGTCCGGATGCTGCGTCCAATGCAAACGCATCTGCACAATCTCCGGCGTTTGTGTCAATCGGTAAAACTCCGTGTCCACCCCCTGATGCGTCCCGTTGAAGAACCGCACGTCCGAAGTCCCCGCCGTCCGCTCGCGTACCTCCACGTCCTCTTTAATCAGCGGAAACTCATCGATAAATACATCCGATGCCCGACCCCCCACCCCCGCCCGCCCCGTCGATGCCTCCCCAGTATTCGTCGATCCCGATCGCTCGTAACCAAAATAAAGCTTTCCCGTCCTTATCTCTCCGGCCAACCACTCCGGCAAATATTTGTGCATAAACCTCAACTTCCAAAACAACGAATCCGGACTCTTTGACTCCACCGCATCTTCCGTCTTCGATATGTTCAGCACCTGCGAATGCTCGTGAAATATGCACTGCCAGTCCTGGTAAATCAAAAATAACCATGACGCACCCATCTCCCGCGACTTCTCCACCACCGCCGTCTTGTTGTGCTCGTGACACCACAGAATCCCCTTGCGCTCCGTCGTCTCCGGACGATCCAGCAGCAAACGCTCCTGACACCGCCACGTGATAAACGGCGCCACTCGCTCCCCAGGCGCCTTCTTCGGATTGAATTGCCACACAAACGAATTGATGTAGAAAATAATGTCCAGCCGGCACATCTCCCGTATCCCTCTCTGAAACAACTTGTCGCCCTGTGCCCGAAGCAACAAATCCCGCCGGTACCGCACGTTCCTGCCTACCTCCCTCGGCACTCGCTCATGCCACTTCCCGGGACTTAACATCTCCACCTCCCCCAATCTCTGCGGCGCCCTATGAGATAAAAAACACCACCCGCCCCCGGAAGTGCGGCTAAACAACATGGGGACGGGTGGGAGGTCCTTCCTTAGCGGAAGGTGGTCCGAGTTACTGGCGTACTTAAAGGGACTTTACATCCCCAGGAGACGGCGTGACAGCGCCGTTGGGTTCGATTCCTCCACCTTCCGTTTCAGCCTCTTCCTCGCCCGCTAACCACCCCTCGCATAATCGCAATGCCTCCCTCACACCCTCATCCTTACCACCAACTCCTCGCTGCCTCGCCTCGCCTCGCTCCAGCCGATGCTCCTTCTCCAACATCGCCAACTGACCCATGAATCCCTTCGGATCTCGCTTCAACATCAACCGATACGTCTTCTGACCCTGCGTCTTATCCAAGTACCCAGGATTCAAATATACGTGCCGCATCTCCTGTAACTGAATCCCGGCGCCATCCTCCGGTCCTAAAATCGGACCAGCCTTGTACTTCCGACCATACTTGCTCCGACGCGCGTCAAATCCCGCCTTGAATGCTCCATCCACCAACGACCCGGCCTCACTCGCCGGACCCTCGCTGCACACATTTTCCGACCCTTCCGTCTCCATCCCACTAACCTAACGCTCTCCTTCCTTCCCGTCAATCACTCTCCTCCTCACACCTGTCTACCACGGGTAGACACCTGATCTGCCTCAATCAAGCCAGTATTCTAAATGGGTGCGAAAACGGGAGTTAAGTACACCGGAGTCCCCCCTCCTCGCCGGGGGGGTCTGGTTCCGCCCGCAGCACCCTTGCTGACCGCCTCCTTTCGCCGCCGCCGGAGCCGACTTGACATCCTCGCCTAGAGTAGACGCGTCTCTTCCCCCGAGCTGCCCTGCCAGCGGCGGCAAGATCGAGGGGTCGATAAACACGATGGTAAGGCTGGCAACCCTGGGAGATTGACCATGAAAGCATCCATCGGAGAAAAACGATTCTGGACACCCGGACGGCGGGTGAAGAAAATCAGGGCTGGCGCTCATCTGGATGAGGGGCTTTTCCTGGCGACTTGGGCGCAATTCGCCTGGGTCTGCTGGGACGGTGAAGCGAATCCGGTGACTGAGTTGCTGTGCAACCTAGAAGAAGTCGAAACGAGTCCCCATTTGGAGAATGATCGATGAACGACCCTAACATCCTGATCGAAGCAGCACGGCGCTTCTCTGAGCAGCGCGAAGAGGTGCTCGGCCTTGTGGAGCATGCGGTGATTGACATCGCCTACCTGCGCCAGCAATTGCGCAGCGCCCAGTCAGCGTTCACGACGCGAGTAAGGATGCTGGACTGCGTTAACAGGGCAGGAGACGCCAGCGAGCGAGTTGCCGAGGCGTTGGACGCCATCGCCTTGGCGTTATTCTGCGATCTCGACCCGCCTGGCCAGGCGGAGTCGGGCCCCTGGACGGTTGAGGATATTCTCAGGGGCGAAGGATAATCCGATTGGCACGGATACCGCCAGGTGTCTACCTGGGGTAGACAGGTGAGCGCCGCGATCTACCAATGAACCGCAACCACATCAGGAGAAGAACATGAGCAAGCAGACGCATACGCCGGGACCGTGGCAGTTCATCGAGGGCGACCGTGAACTCGGAGCGATGAGCGACATTATGGCCACAGACGACTTTCGCATCGGCTACGTCTTGTGCGAGTCGCGAAGCGAACCGGTCCGCAAAGAGGACATCGCAAACGGACGCCTTATCGCCGCTGCGCCGGAATTGCTGGAAGGCGCCGAACTCGCGGCTCGCCAGCTCCGCGAACACCTGATCGTCGCATCGCCGTGGGGCATGGCGCTGGTCGAGCGACTGGAAGCCATTATCGTCAAAGCGAAAGGAGAAACGCCATGAGCCAATCCTACGATGACAGCCTCTCGACGCGCATCCGGCTCGGCAAGAGCACGCCGGAAGAAGAGGCGCTCGCGGACGCCGCACCAGAGCTGTTGGCGGCGTGCCTGGCCTTCGTCGAGCTCGACGAAATAAGGCGAATCGTGCGTCGAAGTCTCGACATACCACTCTGCATACGTGAACAATTCGCGGACGCCATCGCCAAAGCGAAAGGCGACCCATCATGACCTACGTCGGCTATTGCTATTTTTGCCCTTGACGGCGCCGCCCCGCCCATGCTATTCTGATGCCCTTGATCCGCCAAGATCACCGAACTTTCATACTCCCGGCCGCTCGCGCGTCTATGTCTTGGCGGATATATCAGCCGAGCGTGCCGGGGCCTTTCACCGAGGAACCCATGAACGAACCCATGACCAAACAGGGCGCGTCGAGCCAGTACGAATTGATGCTTGCAAAAAGTGCGCTGAGGTCCGCCAAGCGAGCCTTGGTTTGCATCGCCGCGATTAAAACGGAAGGCCCCTACTATCATCTTGAAGTATGGCGGACCGAATTCGAAATACGAAGCGTAATTGACAATCTTGAGAAGTTCATGGAGGAGCGTTCATGAACAAGAAACCATGCCACGAATGCGGCCTTTTCGTCTGCCATCCCCTGTGCCCCTTGGGCGACAACACGCCGCGGCCGGACGAACCTCACTGCGATCCGGATTATACCCTGGAATGGGATGATGACGACGGCCCGATTGATCCACGTTTTGATCCACCTTGCCCGTACTGACCACCAAACCAACGGAGAAAACAATGACCATCGACGAAGAGAAAATCACCCTTCTGGAGATCAAGAAAGCTGCCGAATGGGCGAAAGAAGCCGGCCAGGAGGCCAAGCCAATCGACGGGTTAAATCGCCAATATAAGCAATCCATATGGGACTGCGGAACCTCATGCTGTATGTGGGGAGCCGCTTCAATTGCGACGGGCAACGGCCCCGCACTAGCGGGACCAACGCTGGAATGGACAATGCAAAGCCTGCTGCATGTTTGCGTTGCTGGCTTGCTCAATTCAAGAAGTTCGACACCAGAACAGATGCTAGAACTTCTGAGCAGCGCGCGCTTGAGCGGCGCGGACTTGCGCGGCGCGGACTTGAGCGGCGCGAAGGTATTAATCGGCAATATTTACCGAATTATCCAATGATTTCCATAGAACCACCAACCCAAACCGGAGAAACCCATGAAACCAGAAGACGTACTAAAACTCGTTGCAAGCGTAATGGATCACGAAAGACACGCCGAAGTCGAGCTCGATGAACTTTGCTGCATCATCCTGCCGTTGCAAATCGAAACGCGCATCGAAGCGGCCAGACTCGACAATCGCCACGCGCAAAAGACGCTTGCGGCGATCGTCGAACTCTGCGAGGCCCAGATCATTGCCAACGAAGAAAAAGGAGGTGATTCATGAACCCTCTGACTGACAACGGCACCTTTCCGCACCTGCCCTTGGCCGAATACTTGGCACTCCCGATATGGTCCCAATCGACCGTGAAGGAAGCACAGAAGAGCGCCCTGCACGCGCGCGCCGCATTCTTGACGAAACGCGAGCCGACCGACGCCATGGTGCTCGCTTCCGCCTTGCATGCCGCGTTCTTGGAGCCGGACGAGGCGAAAGCGCTTATCGTCACTTACGAAGGCAAGGTGCGTCGTGGCAAGGAATGGGAGGACTTCAAGAGCTTGTATGCCGACAAGATCATCCTCACCATCAACCAGACCGAGCAGCTTGCCGGAATGATGCACGCGATGCAGGCGAACCCGTACATTCGCGAAGTTTCCGCAGCCATCGGCGACATTGAACTCAGCGCGATCGGCGAAGTGTGCGGCTTGAGGATGAAAGGGCGCGTCGATGCGTTGGCCGGCGACGTCATCTTCGACATCAAAAAGGTAACGACCGCCGACCCGTTCCGGTTTCAGCAAGCCATCGTGTCCTACTCGTATGATTTGCAGGGCGCCGTCTACTGCGAGCTGTTCGAGGCCGGCGCCTTCGTCCTGATCGCCGTCGAGGAGGACCCGCCCCATGATATTGTCCCTTACGAATTGTCGCCGGCCATGCTCAGGAACGGCATGCGCAAGTTCGAGCGCTGCGCGGCAGTGATTCGCCAGGCGGAAGACACGGGCGTTTGGCCCGGCCGATCCGCGCGGCCGATTCTCTTGGACCCGCTCGAATGGGACTTGATCGGCAGCGTTGATTTTGGCGGCGGGCCGGAAAGGGAGGAATCCCATGGCGAGTAAAGTCACCTACAAAGACGAATTGCTCTACCCGAGCGAATACCTCGGCGCCTTCGACCTTGCCGGAAAGGACCTTACGCTGACGATCCTCACCATCAGCAAGCAAGAGCTTCAGCTGCGCAACGGCGGCAAGAAGGTGAAGCCTGTCGTCACTTTCAAGGAGACGCCCAAAAAGGTGGTTTTGAACGTCACGAACGCCGAATCCATCGCCCACATGTACGGCTTGAGGGCCGATGCGTGGATCGGCAAACAAGTGACGTTTTTCCCGACGCAAGTGGCGGTTGGCCGCAAGATGGAGGATTGCCTTCGCGTTCGGGAGAAGGCGCCGCAGCAACCCGACCATCCAAGGAAGCCTGACAAAGCGCTCCCGCCTGGCTGGGTCAAGGCCGTAAAGGAGGCAACGCAGGTCGATAAACTCAAGAGCTACTTCGAGCAGTTCTTGAAAAAGAACATGGGCCCCGAACTCGAAAAGGAATTCGGCGAACTTTTAGACCAGCGCGCCACCGAACTAGAAGCAGAGCAAAACAAACCAGATGAACCGAAGGGAGATTTGCAATGAACCAAATGAGCACTGACAACGACACAACCGCAATGCTCGCCCGAGCCCGTGAAGAATATGGGATCGCGGAACTCTCCAATGAGCAAGCCCTTGACACCATCAAGGCCCGCTTCGCAGCAATGCCGCCGGCAACGGTCAAGGAAGGATACGAGATCAGGCGCGAGGGTATCGCCACGCTGCGCAAGATCCGGACCACCATCGAGAAACGGCGCGTCGAACTCAAGGCGGATAGCCTTGCCTTCGGACGCCGGATCGATGCCTTCGCCAAACACTGGACGGCGCAGATTATGGCCGTCGAAGAACCGCTCCGCTTGGAGAAGGAGGCCGTAGACCAAGCCAAGGAGAATCTTCGCAAGGCCGCAGAGGAAGCCGAGCGCAAGAAGCAAGAGGAGGAGGCCAGACGGCGTTTGGCCGAGGAGGAGGCTCGCTTGAAGGTCGAACGCGAGAAGGAGGAAGCCAGGCTCAAAGCGATTCGCGAGGCGGAAGAACTTCGCATGGCCGAGGAGCGCCGCAAGCTGCAAGAAGCCGCAGCGAGACTCAAAAAAATCGAAGACGAACAGCGCGCCGTCGACGAGCGCCAGCGGCAGATTGCCCAGGCCCAAGAACTGCACAGGATCGCCCAGGAGCAAGAGCGCGCCGCCGCCAAAGAAGCCGAGGCCGAACGGCTCGCCAAGATCAAGGCCGACCAGGAAGCTGTCCTGCGCCACCAAGAACGCTTGGCGCGAGCCGAACAGATCAAGCCCGACATCGTGAAGGCAAAGGAGTACGCCAGCTTGATTCGCGCCTTCGCGAAGCCCAACCCCATCAGGGACAAGGAAGTTGATTATGCTGTCCAAACCGCGTATGCCGCCGTCGTTAACGAGGGCGAACAACTAGAAAATTTTCTCCGCTATTACCAGGAAGGATGAATGCCATGTCTGAACCACCACTCGCTGCGCTGGCCAATTTCGTCTTCCGCCCGTTCCGCAAAAAACCATCCAAACCGCACCGTCGGAATCTAACCCGCCTGCATGTCGAGCAACTTGAAACCCGAGACCTTCTTAACGCGGCGCCGATTTTGTCCATCCCCGAAAACCAATACTGGTTGGTGGACGACGACGTTTCGTTTCAGCTGTCTGCAATTGATCCCGATGGAGATACGATTTCCTACACCGCCCTCAACCTTCCGCCTGGGCTGATGATCGATCCCAAAGCCGGGGTCATCTCCGGTGTCGTTCAAGGGGACAGCGCGACCTACGGCGTCACCATTCAAGCCACGGATGGCAAGGACGGCGCCGACACGCAGTTCTTCTTCATTGCCGTTGCGCAGCTCCGGGTCACAAGCGTCGTATTTGTGAACCCGCTTCCCGGCGGCACAGCAACCTTGCCGGGAACGGGCATGCCGACCACCTTCACGATTCGTGTTTCAGGCACGGGCACGCCGAATGACGCCGAGGGCTTCTTTTATTGGGGCATCCGCGAACCCGACCTCCTTTCGAACGATGAACTGTGGCGGGACCGCTTGCGCGAGAACGTCACCGTGGCCGCCAATGGAACTTTTTCCGTTAATGTGGACTTCTACTTGTTCTCACAGCGCGACGGCAGCGTCAGCGGCCCGGATGATTCGTCGTGGGAATCACCCACGGACCCCGTTTATGGGACAGCTGGAAGCAGGTGGACTGAACACGCCTTTACTCCGGCAGCAGGGCGTGTCACGTTTAACGGAACAGCAGATGTGCCGGCAGGGACAACGGCCGGCCTCGCCAACATGACCAGCATCACTGCCACCCTCACCGGCCCGTCAGGTGTTGACAATCCCCTTAGTCGGACAACGAGTGCCTTCGCGACTTTCACCGTTTCCATCACGATTACCGGCACCCCCGGGGCAACAATATCCAACTTGAGATGGATGGTTATTGAAGCCGATTTGAACAGAGATGATCACCTGGTCAGAGAACGGGGGTTCTCCGCAACCATCGGCACCAATGGGACGGTGACGATCACTCGCCAGTTCATCTTGTTCTCCAATCGTAAAGGCGAAATCAGCGGGGTTGACGAGAATTCGGAAGAGGACTCGCTTGGGTCTGGAGTTGCTGGTGACCGCGATCCCGTGCGCATCCTGATCAAAACCAGTGCCGGTCGGATCCTCTTCGACATGACCGAAGCAAACGGGCTTTACTTGAGGAGCAGCATATGAAAAAAAACGCTTGGTTCCCGCTGTCCGTCCTTCTGCTTTCTGCAATCTCCCTTGGTCATTGCTCGACCGGCGAGGAAGACGCTGACTTGGCCAGGCTGCAA
>ERZ1292642.1264-Hain-H14-01um-R1-1264-length-12230-cov-5_pt1 | contig 12230 bp, 14 predicted proteins | sample MGYA00564403_ERZ1292642 | MGnify/ENA primary metagenome ERZ1292642 (study PRJEB36523, sample SAMEA6512643) | groundwater metagenome | collected 2019-01-09 | study: AquaDiva: Metagenomics assemblies of 32 groundwater samples | reverse complement strand
ATGGGATTAATACGCAGGCAACCGGCAAAAGGTTACATGATATTGTAATTAAATTGTAAGTGCCTGAGAATTAACTAAACTAATTCTATTTATTAGGAAACGGATTCTTTCTCCCTTTAGACTGCTTCACTATCTCCGCTCTCTGTATCATTACTCCCGCTCCGTTAATGGCTCCAACCCACGCGCCAGACTCTTCAACGTTAAATCTTACCTTGCCATAAGACACGCCTACAACTTCACACGCTTTCACTAAGGACGTATATACGCTCCCCATCGGCTGACCATTGAGCGTAATTATGTAAACTGTTGTACTGTTTGCCATGTGATTAATGATTTAGACTACAAATATACTATTATTATGATACGGCAAAATATATTTAATCGCACCGAAGACCGAAGATTTAACAGATTAGATGTCTATACGTCAAACGGAACGCGCTAAGGTACGGCAACGCCTCATTCATTCGATTCTCCGCCACTTAATCCCGCTAAATTGGGCAACTTGTCCGCTACTATACGCCTAAACTCGTCACCATCTGCCAACATATCCCGCACCGATAGACCCCAATAATTAGACAACACGGCAAACACAAACATGCTACACGTTAAACGCTTCCCTAGTTTCAAGTCTGAATAGTATTGTTTGCTTAATCTAAATCCGCTTACGCTTATCTCTTTACATTGCTTATACGCTGTTATGCCTGACAAACGTAGCACATACTCGTTATTGGTCGTTAGTTGCCGTATATCTTGCGCCTGTGCTTGTAGTAGGGCTTTAAATGTGGGGTTATCACCACTTTGTGCCATCTTTACCAACTCAACGAAGGAAACGCGTTTAGGTCTTGGCGAATGATTGGACACGAATGTAAATATTTGTGCCAAAAATAGATAATTTTAGCACATTTCTACATAAATTTTCTCATCAAACATTAACAACGCGCGGAAAACGTTTATTTTGTGCCTCCATTACGCGAAGGAATGCGCAAAGAGGATATCTTGACGCGCTTCAATGTCCGATAAATAGAATAAGCGGACATTGAGAACGGAAACGCGAAGGGGGGCACTCTCGACCCCCACCGCCCCTTTTCCGAACGCGACAGGGGGGGCGGTGAAATTTATAATCAGTGAACACTTTTACGGGCAGAAAAAATTTTAGGTATTTCAATTTCCCGATAAATTTCGCGTCTCAATATGGGGTAGATAGTTGACCTACTGATTTTAAATTTCCTAGCTATGGCTGCACCGCTCATGTTCTGAACGCGTTTCAAAAAAAACATTTCGGATATAATTTCTTTAGTAAACATTCTCTTGGTACTTGGCAATCTACCGCCATATAAATTAAAGTGGTCTATGTTTTCTTGCATTGTACACCATTCGAGATTGGCGACATTATTATTGTGCTTATTAAAATCCTTATGATTTACAAAGGGTTTGTTTTCGGGGTTAGGAATAAAAGCCATAGCAACCAAGCGATGAATTTTCAAGGTCTTTGATTTTGTTTTGTGATAAAGTCTTGCTAATAGATACTGAGCCATGTTGGGGCGCAGTATTCTTCCCTTTCTGATAAAACTTCCGTTACCACTAACTCGTATAATAGAATCAGCGCTTTTAACTCTTCCGAGATTGCTGACCCAATAGCACCCCTCGTAACCAGATATTTCCCTCCAAATCTCTCCTTCAATAAATTCTACCAAAGGAATTCTTTTGCGCCATATTTTAATGACAACATTTTTCCATTGCAGGTTTTCTGTACGATTATCATTAATGTTTCCGTCTATATGGCGCACCTGTAACTGATTTGCTGGATTAGGTATAAAATGAATTGCAACTAATCTGTGTAAGAAGTGTTTTTTTTCCACTCCTTTGTTGGATAGCTCCATTGCGAGGTATTTGCTACCCATTCGCAAAAAGGGCTTTTTGATAGAATCGTCTTTAAGTCTTTTCACCCTCCCCAAATTACTCACCTGATAGAGACCCTCATAGCCGATGATGTCCTTCCAAATTTCATTTTCCATTGTATGTGAATTAAAGCCCCTTCCTCCAACATCTCCGCAAGGATGTATTTTTGCCGAACACATTCCAGAGTAGGAGAGTGTTGGAAGTTAGGACTGTAAATTTTTTATTTCATCTCTGTGTGTTCGGCAAGACAAAGTTAATAATTAGTTTCACATGAGCGCAGAAAACATTTACCTTTGGCTTATGAATCAGGACGAGTCGGATATAGACGAGAAGGATGTTTTGGTGGTAGTGGCTGTGGTGATGGGTCTTGGGATACTGGGATTTGCTGCAGCGGTAGGGGTAGTGTGGGGAGTGATGAAAATCTTTGGATGGATATGAAGAGGGCAGGAATAGTATGCGACAACTATAAGGTGGATAAGTTCCTGGCTGAATTGGAGAAGGGGGGATTTACGGATTATCTGTCTGCCCCGTTCAGCGATACGACAACAGCGATAACGGTAATTGTTCCGGAAGAGAGTCTGCCTGACATAAAGCGGATCTGCGGGAATGTGGAGTTGCACTTCAAGCATTCGAACTAATGATAAAGATAACGGCAGACGAAACGATAGAAACCCCTGCAGAAATGTAGGGGTTTTTGTTTTTGGTGGTGTGAGAAACTTTCCTACATTTGTCATGCAGTATACTTCAAATATGAAATTAATATTTATGCCTTCTTCCTTTAGTTGCTCTTTTACTATGGAGTATACTGCAATTTATTCCTTGCAAAGACCACTACTGGAAGAGGGGCATAAATAATACATGGAAAAAAGAAAAGTATATTCAGACCTCACATCGGAAGACGTGGTGATAATAAAAAATGATTTAGAGAAATACATGAAGGGTGAATTGAAGATGAAGGATATTTATGAAATGCGTAACATCTCAGCAAGTCTTGGAAATATTTTAATAACGAAATTGGTAGAAGAAAAAAAGGAACAACACATAAAAAATAAATAATGAACGAACTAACCCTTACCACCGATTCGCTCTCTAGGGCGCAACAGATATTCGACATGCTGGACATCAACGAGGTGACGAGAGAAAATTACAAGCGCAATATTCGGCACTTTGTTTTTTTTCTCAAGGGGAAGGTATTTGGCATTAATACATTCATAGAGTACAAACGGTATCTAGCAGAATTAAATTTTGAGGTGTCTACGAAGAATAATTATTTCCATGCAGCAAAAATTGTTTTGAAGGAGTTGAACAGGCAGGGAATTGTTCCTGCCGATATAACGCAGAACGTAAAATGTTTCAAACAGGAAAAAGGGCACAAGCGATTTGGGTTAAATGAAAAAGATGTGCAGAGAGTGTGCCAAGAACTGAATAACATGGAAGACTTGAGGATGAAGGCAATTTTTGTTCTTCTTATATTCCAGGGATTGCGACAAAAAGAATTAGTGGCGATGGACGTGGATGACGTGGACATCAAAAACATGACGGCAAGAATTACCGGCAAAGGAAGACAGGACTACGAGGTCATAAATCTTCACCCTGAAAGCGTAAGTGTGCTAAAAAGATATTTCGAAACAAATCCATCGGGACCGCTCATTACCAGTTCCGGAAACAGAAATAATGGAGAAAGAATATCTACCCGACAGCTCAGGAGAATAGTAAAAGACTTTTTGACCGGGCTGCAGATCGATAACAGCACTCACGGATTTCGGCACTATTTCATTACAAGCATATTAAAAGTGATGGACCCAATGAGAGCAAAGGAGCTAAGCAGACATAAAAGTGTAGATATGCTCACCGTGTACAACGATGAGCTATTGACGAAACAGAATTTGCCGAATTATTACGGAGCGTTTAGTGTGAAGCTGGCGGGATAGTTGTCTCTGACTTGTTGCTCCCGTAAAAATCCTCGTTTCGCAAATCAAAAAGACTACAGGAGTCACTATAGTTTGTGTTGTTTTTTAGCATCGTGTCTTTCTGCTTAGGATTAGCACAAAAGGTATTCACCTTTAAGAGTTGGTTGTGTTTGCAGATAGCGCAGCAGTTGTCGGATTTGTCCATGGTGTTTTAGTTTGCTATGAAATAATAAAATAACGTCCAAAATACAATCACTACCAAAAGAACCCACAAAAGCCCCCCTGGACTTTTAGGCTCGTACATCGGCTGATGATAGTTAAATGTCGGCATTGTTATTTCAAACAACAACGTTTGTATTTTTCTCCGCTACCGCATCCGCATTTATCGTTACGGTGAAGTTTAGGATATGGATTTTTGGGCGCACCAGCAGAACTTGATGTAGTGGATGGCGGAGGAGAATCATTTTTGAACTTGAAATCAGCGGCAGTCATTCCCTTCTTGCTTTTCTGATTTTTTATAAATCCTCCACCAACCGTACTGGTTCGTATTGGCGCGGAGCTCTTTTGTGGCGCTTGTACAAGCGTTGATTTACCACCTCCCGAATCTTCTCCCATGGATTAAAAGTTAATTTCCGTTGGAGTTTCCATCAACTCTTTCATCCGCTTGTCGAAATCTTCCTGCGTCTTTCCTTCGAGAAATATTACCGTGGCAGGAGTTTTCTCTATGCGCTCCGGCTCCACGACAACAAGTTCGAGTTTTTTCTTTTGATACCATTTAGTAGGGATTTCTTTCATCTCTCTCTTGGCGGGAATGGTAGTGGATTTCTCCTCGGTGATTTTCATTCTGCGAGGCTTCCTTTCATTTGGCACATTTGGATCGTCCGGCACATCGGGGTCTATTTCGAACTCCACAAATTCTTTCTGCAGGGCAAGGATTTTGTCTTTCAGCGACTCAAGACGCACTCCGTTGTCATTATACCATTGCTTGATTGGTTTGTAAAGCAGCATATACAGCCCTTTGTCGGCTTCATATATTTTGTTTACTGTATCTTGATAGTCGAGAAGCATCTTGGCGGGGAATCTTTTTAGGGACATAGGTGGTTTATTTTTTAAATAGTGAGTGGATGTCTGTGCCGAGAACTTTTGCGAGTGTAACGATGGTGCCGAGTGTTGGGTTGGGGGACGGATGGTTAATTAAGTAGTTCACATAATCGGCATCCCGGTCCATCCTGCGCCCCAGTTCGGCTTTGGTCATTTTTTTTTTCTGAAGCATCTTGCAGACGTTTATCTTCATCTGATCTACGTGTTCTTTCAGATGAAATTTTATTTCTGTTTTGGTAATGGAGGAGATTTCTGTCATGGAATAATTTTTGGCAATGATAAATAGATTTATTTGAATATAGATAAATCTATACATAAAAACTTATTAATACTAAACGTCATAGAGAAAATAATAAGATTGTTAATATCTACCGCACTCCTTTCGATGCAAGAAAAACTTTGAATGCAGGATTTTTTGGAAGAAGACCATTTGACAACCACATTTGTATTGACAAAACAGAAACTCCATCGAGAAGTAATTTTTTACACTCATCGTCTGTAGTGTTTATTTTTCGCTTCAATAATAAATCGCAAACAGATTGAATGTCTACTAAAGAAACTATTTTTTCTTTCTCCTTATATTTTTCCGGATTACTGATTCTGGTAACAACAAGACTTTTTAACCACTTACATTCAAATTCGATAATGGATTTTATTGTTGGTTGTGGCGGACTCATTTTTTTTCTCGCTCTCCACAAAACGTATCTATCCCATTCCTTTCGAACATCTGCGGTTGGGTTTCTTTGTTTAATTCCATCCCATGTTATTAAAAGACTTTCGCGCTTCATTTGTTGAATTTTTTTCATTTTTTTTGCCCTGTATACATACAACTTTGAAGGGCGTGGTGTATTGCCACTATGCCTTTTACCCTACCCCTGCATTATAGTAATACAGTAATATTAGTAGAATAACTCAGATTAAATATCCCCCCGGACGTGTATATGGTAGGGGTAAGATGGGAAATTTGCCGCCTGAACTTCCAACGCATTCCGTTTATAGGACTACACCACTTTTTGCCTACACAAGAGTTGTCAACTTGTATTTGTAGGTCTTCACCTTTATAAGTATCTGTTTCTCATTATTTTTTTTGAGCATCTATTAAGCTCAGCGGAATAAAACAAGGTAAAAGAACCGCCATAAAAACAGAAAGCCCAAAACAATTAAGTTCAGGGCTTAATGTGGGCTTCTGTTCCATTTGATTTCTCAAGTGGATTTTATCTTTATGCTCCCCTGAAGAGCGAATTATTAATTATAAGAACTAATGCAAATATATGAATTTTCACAATTCACCAAATCAGGTTATCAACACCCAATTTCGTTATACATCAATTTATAGGCATTAATCCCTATCCTTCTTTTTTTTACAATTTCTTCCTTTGTGTAACAATTAACCCACCTACACATGCCAGAAGTAATTGAAGCACCAGCAAAAGAAGTTGTAAAACCAACCTCTTCCGACAGCAACTTCAACATGTTAATTGAGAATTTCGAGAAAAATAAAGGAGAGACAAAAAACGCAGATTCTCCTATTGTAGATACCCCTGTTATTGACGCAAACGACCTCACCGAATCCTTCAAAGAAAAATTCGCTCCACTTCAAAAAGAAGGGAATGTTGAAGCAATCAATAAATTGCGCGAAGAAATTCAAGAAGCGGTAAAAACAGGCAAAAAAGTTTCTCCTGAATTGATGGCACAATTGGAAGTTCCGGTTGATATGGAAGCTGTCAACAAACAAAAAATCGCAAATCTTGAAGTTGAAAAGCAAAAGATATTAACAGATGCCAAATTAACGAAAGAACAAAGAGACGAGGCAATTGCGAAATTGGAAGTTGTAACGACAAAGAAAAAATATTGGGAAGAACCCGATTTCGTTGAAGCGCCCATCACTGCGGACCAAGACGCGGAGAAAAGAAAACTCGAAGACCTGCAAAAATCGTATGAAGTAAAGGCGAAGCAATATGACGCGATTGAATCCGACTCTTTTATTAAGGCATATCTGAGCGCGAAAGAATCCGGAAAGCCGGTAGCGGAGTTTCTTTCTGAATTAGGAAAGGACAATCCTGCGGGACTTACCGCGGAACAGATTCTCGAAAAAAGAATTGCGCGCGAAGGACTCACAGCGGACGAGGCAGAAGAAGAGCGCGATTCATATAAGGCACTCAGTCCGATTGCGAAAAAGGAATTTATCGCAAAGGAGAGGGCTCTTCTCAATAAAGACTATCAATCAAATTTTGAAAAATACTCTAGTTCAACTACTGCGGAAAGGGAAAAAACTATTTCCGTTGCAAAACAATCCATAAAAGACAGAAGTGATTATCTCGCAAAAATTGAGAATCAAGAAGTATGGGGAATCAAATACGATTCTACGCAAATTTCTAAGCTCAATGATTATGCGGCTAACATTATGGAAAATGGATTGTTTACTAAGGATGGCACATGGGATGTTCCCAGGATAATGCGTCTTGGCATGATGGAGCTTAATATGAAACACATGTTACAGAAGGCGCACGAATCAGGAAAAACAGAAAATGCAGAAGAATTCTTCCAAAAATACGGAAGACCATCGATAAACAACGGTATTAGCGGAAAGCCAGACGCAAGTTTTTTGAACAAAGAGAAAACCGATGACCAAAAATCTAAGGAAAAATTCCAAGAGAATAGAGGCATCAAAACAGTTCAGTTCACATAATCTTTTAAAAAAAATCAAATGCCAAATATTACAAACCAAACGCCATACGATTCATTCTTAGGAAAGAATCTACAATCTCCCTCCCCTATACAGGTGGTGGCAGACATCAGCGGAATGTACAACAGCCCGCTTTTTTATCTCATTTCAATTTTGAACAAAGGGAAGTCAACCCCTTGGGACTTCGTGCAGAAGGACAGCGCGAGAATGGGCAACCGTTCAATCGTTCGTTCTATCACTGCTGTTGCACAGGTTGGAAACAACTTGACTGTAACATACACAGCGACAGGCGGAATTGACCCTTTCCGAACAAATTGGGTTGTTCTTGACAGCAATTACAAGCGCGGACGTGTTATTTCTCACTCTGTTGGGTCCGTAACACTCGAGCCGGATGGCGTAGCGCTTTCTTCAGCAACAGATTTTCTTGCAGGCACATTCATTAAAAATGGATGGAACGCTTCTGTAAACCGTGAGTCGGTAAAAACAGAAGACCTTACCTACGTTCCCGATACTGATTACAACTATGCTGCTGCAGCTCGTACTTCAAAGTACATTGACCTTGAGGACAAAATTCAAACTCGTGCAGAAATCTACGGAAAATTCCTTTGGGCATCTCAGGAAACTTTCATGGTTGAAGACTATGTGAAAGAAATGTCTATCCGATGGCTGATGGATGATCGCTTTCAGATTCAAGGATATGATGGAATGCGCAATAAGAACGGAGGAATTTTCTGGGCGGTGAATAACCGTGGCGGATTAACTCTTCCCGGAACAGCGATTTTCGGAGTGTCCGATTTACAAGATGTTATCATGCACATCCGCAAACAAAATGCAGCTCCTGACCTTCAGGTAGTAGGATTTTTGGGAAGCGAAGTGGAAGGAAATCTTATGAAGAATCTTAAAGATGATATTAAATATTCCGGTGAACTCAATACTTTCGGAGGCAAACTTGTGAAAGGACTTGACGTGCCATGGTATAAATATCTTGGTGTAACAATCACCTTCATGCCAATGCCTGAATTTAACAACCCAATGGGAATCTTCTCTGACACTGCATCATATAATGCAGGTACTACACGCGGACAAAACTCTGCGTTGTTTATCTGTACTAACGACCAACGTTCAGTAGATGGAAGAATGGTTCCTGCAATTGAGTTGTTCCACCGCGGAACAAGCCCCGTGTATTGCAAGCACATCCCAGGAATGATTGACGGAGATATTAAGAACATGGAGATTATGGACCTTGAAAATCCAGCATCTTCTCTTACTGTTTCTGACAAACCCGGCAGAACATCGCTTCTGTATTCATGGAATGGTATTGACATTCAGGATGCAAAAGGAATCGTTTATTGGAAAGGATAATTAGATCGTAAAAAAAAGAACTAAACAAATTCCCCTCTGAAAAAACGGAGGGGAATAAATACAAAAATACAATGACAACTTATTCAGTTTTAAATACAGTAGGAGCAACCGCAGGAGATTTATCTTTCCTTGCCGGTTCGCTCAACGTGGCAATTACTTCTTCCACAGGAAGCGGTACTTTCCCGACAATGAAATATGCAAAAATCAATTCTTTCTCAATTAAGCCCGCTCTTTTGGAGAAGGCGTTGACCGTGAGAGTGTCGTACACTGCGGCAGATAACACAGAGTATTCTGTTGTTGTTAGGCAGACCAATTCACTTGGAGTGATGACGCAATATCTTGGAAAAGTTAATGACAGCGGAGTTGGCGCTACCAATACAACTATTGGAGACGCGCTTGCTGCATCATTGACCGGACAAGGCAACTTCACAGCGACACACTCGGGCGCGAATGCTTACATTGATATCGTGGGAGCGACTGGCTATCCTTTGTTCACAGCATCGGCAGGAGAAAACACAACTGTTGCAAATCAAATGCCAGCAGGAGCATCAGTTACGATTGCGTCAAACAACACTGTAACGGCTGCAAATGGTGGAACAGTAATTGTAACAAGTGCAGCACATGGCTTACTTGTTGGCAATATTGTTACTGCTACCGCTACTGGCGGAACAGCATGGGTTACTGGAACGTACAGAGTAAAAACTATTCCTTCAGCGACATCATTTACAATGGCTGATCTTGTAACAGGAAACGGAATTGCGGGTACAGCTACTGATACAGGTACTGTTGTAATGGTTGCTTCCGATTCTTACGGATTGGGCGCTACTCTTGCGGCTCTTGCTACAAACGGAACAGGATTATATTCTGCTCTTTCTGCGGCAGTTTCCGGAACATTGTACCGCGCTTACACATTCACTTATGATTTTGATGTTCCAGGTGCAGGCGGAGACAAATCCGTTCGCTCAGGAAACACTCATATCCTTTATGTGAAAGAATCTCTCGCATCGGCTCTTTTGCCAGATACCAATTTCACAAATTTTGATATTGCGCTGAGAGAACACATGAATGCGTTTGTGTTGGCTGCTACTACTGCTGATCCTCAAGCGATAGCAGTTGCGAATCTTCGCTAATTGATTGTTGACTTCAAAGTGTGGGAGAAGAGATTTTCCCACACTTTCTATAAAATAGCAAACCTCTAAAAAAAAATAACATGCTTAACGAATTAACCATCAGATGCACCTACGGGACAGACACATTTGTTCCTCTCGTTGGAAAATACACAGACAAAAAATCTCGCAAACAAATTATTCTTCTTGCTAGTTTTGGCGTGTTGATTGACCAGGAGCCAACTACTTCTCAGCAAGTGTTTAAGGTTACGTTCAGCAAAAACAATCCTATCTTTTCTTTCAAGTGGGACTCTAAGGATGAGGCAAAAGCAAACTTTGCCAAATACCTGAAACTTCATCCGCACATTAACCATGCGGACAACACAAACAAAGACGGGCAGACCTATTTTGTTCTTGAAGACAAATCAAGAAATGATGAAATTCAGTTCGATAAAGAAAATGCAAAAATGGAAGTTTTCTTTTTTGTGAGAAAATTGGACGTGAAAGGACTTATGGAAGTTGCTTACTCAGCCATGACGGACCCCGCAGGAAAGTCAGCAAAAAATCTTTTTATGGAACTTTGCGCGCATGACACCGGACTTCTTATGCAGAATCCAACAAAGTTTCTGCTGGAAAGAAAAGAAACAGACTACGATAAAAAAGTTGTTATCAGAAAAGCAACCTTGCTTGGTCTCATAAAAACACAAGAGAGTGACGGCAAAACGATTTTCATGATTAACAACACTCCGATTGGTTCCGTTAACAATCTTCTTGTTTACTTTAACGAAAATAAAGAGCAGTATGATTATCTCGTAAAAGAAGTATCGGAGAAAGACACGCTCCCTTACGGGCTTACAGAAAACATCTCCGTGGAAGAGGCGCTTGGGTTGAAAGAAAAACAACCAAGAAAAGACACAACACATTCTGCAGCGCAAAAAGACGAGAACAAAATAAAAAGAGAAACAGAGGCGCATGCGGCTGAGACAAGAAAAAGTCTTCAAGTAGCGAAACTGAAAGAGCTTAATGTAAAAGGATGGCAGGCGAGTGGCGCTTGGTCCGAAGACGCGCGTCTCGAAAAGATTGCAAAAGCAGAAAAAGAACTGACACCAGCATAAAAAAAGATAAAAAACAGATAGCCCGCTGGTCATAATGATTTTCGGGCTATTTTTTTAATATGGAATTTGTAAAGCCGATTACGCCTCTTAATTACGGACCTCCTGAGTTTGACGTTCCGGAATCTCAAAAGGATGAGCAATGGGCAATTCAGTGGCTGAGGTACATCAGTTCTAATTATAACGTCCCGCTTCCTTTATGGAATCAAGATGAAACCATACAGAACTACTCCCCGGTTCAAAGGGGGATTTTTAATTCGCTGTACTACATCGGCAATCAGCGAAATATCAACTACAATCACATTACTCAAGATACGGACGGAAATGTTTTGCCGGTAACGTGGATTAAAACAAAAAAGGTAAAAACACTTATTGATAGACTTTGCGGTGACTTGATAAAGCAAATTGGCGGAAAGGAAATTTCGGCACGGTCTCTTTCGAAAAGAGCGAAGAGCGAGAAGATGAAGGTCATGGAGGATGTGATGATTCAATTCAATTCTCGCGTAAAGAAAAAACTCGATGCGTGGGAGGAGAAATTTGGTGTTAGACCTACATTCCCGCTGCAAGATAAATATAAATCTCAGCAGGAAGCGGAAGAGGTTTTGAGAACGATTAAAGACGAGCTCGAGGAGCTCGCTGTGGAGCTGGGGAGATACATGGAATGGTCAAATGATTTCGACAACATACTTATTGATTGTGTTAAAGGCGATTATTGCCCCGCTAACTATATGGGTGTTTATTTTTATGTAGAAAACGGGAGAATTAAAGAAAAAAGGGTTCCGTTTTTTAACTTAATCATGGACCCGAGTTGCGATGACGCGTTTCATAAAGACGCGAGATTTGTCGGCATTATTGAGAGACTTAATATTGCTGAGATATTTAAGCGCTTTCCTGATATGGACGCTGAAAAGAAAAACGAACTCAGGGAAATGCAAGTTAATTCTGATTTTCAAAGCCAATTTTTCGACTTTTATAATACAGAAACTGTTGAATGGTGGACTAAAAAAGGGAACAGCATCGAAGGAATGGTGCTTACTGGATATTGGATTTGTCA